>JGI24710J26742_10003294_pt1 | contig 13789 bp, 15 predicted proteins | sample BioPla2DNA2_FD_26742 | JGI IMG/M metagenome (IMG submission 26742) | reverse complement strand
AACATCGCCGCCCGGCAGCTTTTGAATCTCACCGTTTTGGTCGCCACGTTTCTTCTTGTTCTGTGCATGCCCTTCAGACGGGAAATCATCAGCACTGTTTTCGGGAAGATCGAGTCCCGGCTCCTCGATTACGGTTCCACCTATTTTTTGTATATTCTTCTCTCACTGCCGTTTCTCGCCGCGTACAACAGCGGAGCCGCCCTCTTCCGATCGATGGGCAACAGCCGCATTTCGCTGTATGTAAGCGTTGCCATGAACATCCTGAATATCGGCGGAAACGCTTTTTTCATCTTTGTGATGAAGATGGAGGTGGCCGGAGCTGGTCTTTCCACCCTCATCAGTCGAATCATCGGCGCGATTCTGATGCTTGCTTTCCTGAGGAACCCCAAAAACCGTATTACAATCCACTCCTACAATATCTTCAACATCAAGGGTTGGATGGTCCGAAAAATCCTTCTCGTCGGAATCCCAACCGGAGTGGAAGGCTCCGTCTTCCAAGTCGGAAAACTGCTGGTCCAGGGATTCATCGCTTCCTTCGGGACCGCATCGTTGGCGGCGAACGCGATTGCAGGAAGCGTCTCCTCCTTCATCAACATTCCCGGCGGTGCGATCTCGATGGCTTCCGTCACGGTGATCGGTCAAACGATCGGAGCTCGCAGGACCGACCTGTCGGTCTACTACGCTAAACGGCTTCTCCTGTTTGCCTATGCTGCGATGTTCATCCTCGCAGCGCCGATCTTCTTTCTCGCGCCCACAATCGCCTCGTTTTTCAATCTCGGTGAAGAGGCGACCAAGATCGCAATCATTCTTTTTCAATCATCGATGGTCGCCTCCATCCTCTTCTGGCCTTCCGCCTTCGTTCTTCCGAATTTTCTTCGGGCGGCAGGGGACGCCAAGTTCACGATGATCGTTTCGATCATCAGCATGTGGGCGTTCCGAGTCGGAGGATCGTACATCCTGGCGATGAACTTAGGATGGGGAGTCTACGGAGTATGGATCGGAATGTATATGGATTGGTTCGCGCGCTCGATCGCCTTCATCCGGCGGTTTGCCCGGGGAAAATGGAAACATATCCAGGTCATTTAAAGATCCCGCCATAACCTTTCAAGGGCGTAGAACTCCCTGAGCTCCTCGCTCATCAGATGAACGATGATATCTCCGCAGTCGATCAGTTCCCAGCCGTCTCCGACGGGCTTCTTTTGGCGGTTTGCAACAACGATACTCCGTTCATTGAGGAGATCCCAGATATTGTGCACGACTCCCCTCAGGTGTCCGACGCTGTTGACCGTGGCGATGATGAAGCAATCGGTCCAAGAGGCTCGACCCTCAAGGTCGATCATATGGACATCACTGCAGCGGCGGTCTTCAAGATACGAAACAATTGCTTGAGCATCGCTTAGGGTTCGTTCATTCATTGTGTAGTTTTTCTCCTCATCTGATAGGTGCGAACATCGGAAAGATATACATCCAATACATCTTCTTCGATCGGTATTCCTCGAAGATCGAGGAAGGTCGTCGTGTCGATCCGCCTCAGGCGGGCGGCGATGCGCGAATCTTCGCCTATCACGGCCAGTGTATCGACCAGGGGCGATTTTCTCAAGGCTTTCCTGCTCTCGATCAGCGCAGAGATCGGATCGGGGCTTTCGGAAACCTCGGCAAGCGTTTGAAGGATGTTGCCGACTTGAGCGAGAGCATCGGAATCCGGCACTACCGTCCGTTTCGTCGGAACCACAAGGGTGCGATCGACCAATACCACCGCAAGATCGCGTCCTTCAACCCAGACGTACGCATTGAAAGTTTCACTTTCATACCGGGTGATCTCCCTTGAGCCGGCGCAGCATCCGCTGAACAAGAGCAGGAACAAGGAAACGGCGAAGACAATGACCGCTCTTCTCATCGTCCCTCCAACAGAGCGAGCAGCTCTCTGGTCGGTTCAAAGATGTGCTTTCCTTCAGCATCCAGNTAGCGGACGTTTCGTTCCAAAATCCTAAACACCAGATCTTCGATCGTCGATTCCTCAAGAAGCAGCTCTCGNTCCTCTTGCGATAAGAACGTCCGGTTGGGGTCGAGATAATCGCTTGCGAACAGGACGAAGCCGAGTGTTCCCATCTCGATGCTCCCGAGGGTGTGGTAGCGAACCGCCCGAACCACATCCTCGTTGCAGCCCATCGTTTTCAAAAGATGAGCACCGACCGGAGCGTGAAGCAGATCGACGACCGCTTCTTCGCCCGGATACAGGGTAATTTCATTCTTTCCGATATAGGCGCGCAACCGCTCCTCGTTCCACGATCTGGCGATATCATGACCAAGACCGACTATAGTAAGATCGTCCTCGGCAAGGTTAAGTTGGTAGTGCTCGTTGAAATGGTGAGACAAGTCTGTTACCGCGAGCGCATGCGCAAGGCGTTTGGGCGAGAGGTACGCTTTAAGCGCGGTAGAGTCGATGGGTCTGGACATAGGAAGCGACATTGGCCGTCATCAGGTTTTCGACAGCNGGATCAAGCAGTTCATCCGTACCCAGCTTCTTAAGAGCTGCGCGGATGATCGTCGAACTTTCATCAACAGTCGGATTGTCTAAGTAAAAGAGGTCAGCGGCGAAATCGTCAAATTCGACCACCGTACCTTCGCGTCGAATGACGATGAAGCGAACAAGCTCTTTCAACTCATCGTATCGATGCCATTGTTTCAACTGACCGAGCAGATCATCGCCGAGCAACAATCCGAGTCGCCCTTTGATTGAATACTTCAGGTAGAGTTCCTTGACGGTATCGTAGGTGTATGAGGGACCTTTTCGTCGCAGTTCACAATCATCTACGACGAATTCCAGCTTAGGGTCATTTGGATAGATCTCCGGGTATGCTTCGACTGCAAGGTTGGCCATCGCCAGCCGATCGCTCCCCGGGGCGGGATCGGCGTCCGGCTTGAAGTGGTTTTGACTCACCGGCACCAAAATGAAGCGTCGATAGGGCGAACGGAGAGCCACGGTGTGGATGAGGTGTAAGTGGCCGCGGTGAATCGGATCGAACGATCCGCCGACCATTGCGGTTTCCATCACTCTTCCCACGGCGCTTTCTCCATTTCATAATGAGCGTTCGTATCCGGCTCCGTCTGGAATCCTTTATCTTCAACTGTTGTGGGGTCGACGCGTTCGACGATTTGATAAAACGCTTCTTTTACCTCATCGACTCCCTGGTTGAAATAGACGCACAGGCCGATGACCGTTTCTTCGGGATATTTCGCTTTCAATTCGGCCAAGCGTACATCCGTCCCTTCCTCGTCGATCTTGGTGCCGATGATGACCCGTTCTTTTNCAATGAGCTCCGAATCATACGCCCGCAGCTCTTCGGTGAGGGTATCGAAGGCGGTGAGATACCGACCGTCACTGAGGTCGATCAAGTAGGCGAGCCCGAGGGTTCGGCTGATGTGCTTGAGAAACTTGATTCCCATCCCCGAGCCGTCGCTCGCTCCTTCGATGAGACCGGGAATATCCGCCAGCACGATATCACGCTCATGGTGGCGCATCATTCCAAGGTGAGGAATTTTTGTCGTGAAGGGGTAATCGGCAACTGCGCTGCGGGCGTTGGTGAGAGTATTGAGAAGACTGGATTTTCCGGCGTTCGGAAAGCCGACAAAACCGATATCGGCGATGATCAGGAGTTCAACCCCGATTCGGAGCGCCACGCCCTTCTCTCCCGGTTGGGCATATCGGGGAGCCTGGTTGGTGGAAGAACGGAAGTGCCAGTTGCCCCGCCCGCCCCGTCCGCCTCTGAGAAAGACGTATCGCTCATGGTCCGTCAGATCCACGAGCACTTCACCGCTTTCGGGATCCTTGAGAATCGTTCCCGGAGGAACGGGAATGACGACATCCATGCCGTCTCGTCCGTATTTACGGGCGGATGACCCGTTTTGACCCCGTTCCGCCCGGAAGGAGCGTTGTCGTTTCAAGTGAGCGAGCGTTCTAAGATTGTGGGAGACGACAAACACCACATCGCCGCCTCGCCCACCATCACCCCCATCGGGTCCTCCCCGAGGAACGAATTTTTCACGGCGGAAGGATACAGCACCGTTGCCTCCGTCTCCGGAGGCAACGTCGATATATGTTTCGTCGGAAAATCCAATCATCCAGAGGTCCTCGTACGAACCTTACTCCGTTACGATGCTTATATATCTTCTGTTGCGCCTGCTGTGAAAGAGGACGTGCCCCGCCTCCTTCGCAAATAGGGTATAGTCGGAGCCGCAGCCGACATTCTCACCGGGGTGGAACTTTGTTCCTCGTTGGCGTACGAGGACTTCGCCGGCTTTGACCAACTGACCGCCATAGCGCTTTACACCAAGACGCTTCGCTTTGCTGTCGCGTCCGTTGCGGGTTGAACCGCCACCTTTCTTTGATGCCATCTTCAGTCCTCCTTATGCAATGATCTTATCGATCGTCACGAGGGAATACCGCTGACGGTGTCCCTGAGTCCGGCGATAGCCCTTTCGGCGCTTTTTCTTGAATACCTTGATCTTGTCTCCTTTGATGTTTTCAACGAGGGTCACCTTGACTTTCGCGTTTTCAACATACGGAGTTCCAAAGCGGGCATTCTTGTCGTCAACGACTGCAAGCACGGTTGCGTACTCAATGGCGCTGCCGACTTCCTGCTTGCTGATATAATCAACCTGGACCGTCTCGCCTTCGATCGCTTTGTACTGCTTTCCCAGAATTTCTACAAGTGCGTACATTTCGCTTTCTTCCTTGACAGTAATTGTTCGACCTTCTATGTACCATACTTACAATTAAAAATGCAAGTACTTATTGAAATAACTCTTGTATTTCTAAAGAAAAGTCTCTTGATTCCCTACCGATCGGTCGGTTAGTATACAGCTATGAAGGAACAATTGATTCTCAGCATGCTCACCCTGGCCAGTGAACAAGGACTCGGTAATGTCAGTCTAAGCCGGCTGGCAAGTGAAAATGGAATCAGCAAAGCGACGATCTTCCACCACTTTGCCGGCCGAGCCGATCTGATCGAAGAGATGTTCGCCTATTGCCACCGCTTGGCGATCAAGCGGATGGGGACGATCGATCTGGAGGGAAGCGCCGAAGAGGTGCTTCTTCGAGCCCTCGCTCACTGGAGCGAGCTCTATGAGACCGAGCCGCTCTACTCCTTTTACCGGATCGTCGAACAGGAATCATGGACGGATGAGCACGCGCGAACGATCAAGCAAACCCTTGATGAGATGCTCATCGCTCAAAGCTCCGTGCTCATCGAACATCTTGATGAGCGGAGAAAGATGCGGATCGACGATCTTGAATTGGCGATCGAAACATTCAGTGCGACGATCGCCCGACACCTGGTCCGGACACTCCTTACCGATGAAGATATCCGCTACCAAGCCGAGCGATTCATTCGCCGCTTCTGTAACCACTATGTCCCTACATAGCGGCGAGAAAGGGGATTCCGACCAGAGCGAACGCGTTTTTCAGCACCTGAAGGACGTTCGAAGCAAGAACCACCCGCGCTTCCACAAGCGCCGGCGTGGGCGCCTTGAGCACCGGATTATCATGGTACCATCTGCTGAACGTCTTGCTCAGTTCATAGAGATAGGCGGTGATCTGTGAGGGATCATATCCTTCCGCGGCGCGCTCGACCACTTCGCCGAAGAGGGCGAGCTGGCGCACCAGGGAGCGTTCATCCTCCAAGGTGAGGACGCTCGCGTCGAAAGAAACAGGAATCTCTTTCTCATACTTGGCGAGCATGCTGCTGATTCGGGCACCCATGTATTGGAGATAGGGACCGGTGTTTCCGTTGAAAGAGATCGATTCGGCCGGATTGAATATCATATCCTTTGTCGGAGAAACCTGCAGCAGGTAGTAGTTCAACGCTCCGAGGGCGATCGAAAGACTTGTCTCTTCGAGATCGCCGACAAGGTCTTCCCGTTCCTTGGAGATAATCTCCTCTTTTGCCAAGCGGGTAAGCTCTTCGACCAGATCATCCCCGTCGACCACCTTGCCCTCCCGGCTCTTCATCTTCCCATCGGGCAGATTCACCATCCCATAGGAGAGGTGGTGAAGATCCTTCGCCCACGGATAACCAAGCAGGCCGAGGGTATAAAAGAGGACTTTGAAATGGTACTGCTGCTCGCTGGCGACCACATAGATCATCGAGTCGAAAGGCCAGTCCTCATTTCGCCGGATCGCGGTCCCCAGATCCTGAGTCATGTACAGGGAAGTGCCGTCGCTGCGAAGAAGCACTTTCTTATCCAAGCCGATCGCTTCCAAGTCCACCCATACCGAGTTGTCCGCTTCGCGATAGAAGACTCCCTGCTCCACTCCTTTGAGCACCTCGTCTTTGCCGTAGCGATAGGTTTCCGATTCATAGTAGTAATGATCGAAGCTCACCCTCATCCGCTCATAGCTTTGGGCCAAGCCTTCCAACGTCCAGCTGTTCATCTTCTCCCAGAGAGCGACGACCTCTTCATCCCCATCCTCCCATGCTTTGAGCATCGCCTGGGCTTGCTGCTCCAATGAAGGATCTTCTTCAACCTTCCGGTTATAGAGGACGTAGTAGTCTCCAACGAAGTGGTCGCCCTTCCTTCCGGTGGACTGAGGAGTTTCCCCGTTGCCGAACTTCCGGTACGCAAGCATCGATTTGCAGATGTGCACCCCGCGGTTGTTGATCAGGTTGACCTTCCGGACCTCCGCTCCGTTCGCTTTGAGAATCGCCGAGATCGACTCGCCGATCGAATCGTTGCGCAAATGCCCCAAGTGGAGCGGTTTGTTCGTGTTTGGACAGCTGAACTCGACCATCACCCGCTTTCCGGCCAGCGTCTTGTTGTGCCCATAGGCATCGCCTTCCTCCCTGATCGCCTTGGCCAGATCGAGCGCAAGAGCGCTCATATCGATGCGTACGTTGAGGTACGGACCGGAGACGAGGAGTTCATGGGTATTGAGGCGGTTCTTCAGCTCATTTGCGAGCGCCGGCGGGCTCATCCCCAAGATCTTCGCCTGGGCGAAGAGGGGAAACGCAATATCCCCGAGTTCGACTTTGGGTGGCGTTTGAACTATCAGCTCGGGAAGGGTGACCTTTCCGTTCGTTTCAGCGATCTTCTGTAATTCTTCTTCTATGCGAGCTTTCCAGCTCGCACGTATTGCTCTGAGCATCATTTCTTCCTTCTGGGAGCATCCTACAATAAAGGCTCCCTACCCTTCAAGGCGAATACTGACTTCTCCACTCGAAAGGCTGTGAGTTTTTCCCGTTTCATCGACGATGAGCAGATGGGCATCATCATCAATTCCAAGAACCTGAGCTTGATAAGAGCAAGACCCTTGATGAACCCGGACGGCTTTTCCGATGAGATTGCTTCTTTTTCTGTAGATTTCCAGGAAAGAGCGATCGGGAAACGCTTCGATCCGTTTCTCGATATCGGCAGCGATCCGGCAAACAAGAAGATGAGGGTCGATCGGCAGCGGTCGTTCGCTGTCAAAGGCGCTTGCAACGATCGTTTGCAAATCGGAGGGAAATCGATCGATCGGGAGATGGAGGTTTATCCCGATGCCGATGATCGCCGTCGCCAGCGTTTTCGTTTCCATCGAAATGATTCCTTCGGTGAGGATGCCGCAGAGTTTCTTGTCCCCCATGTACAGATCGTTCACCCATTTGATCGAGGTCTCGATGCCCGCAATTTCACTCAATGCCTCAGAGACGGCTACCGCCGCGACGGAAGTGATGAGCAGAGCGGAATCGATGTTCAGCTGAAGGGGAAGAGCCAAGCTGAAATACAGTCCTCCACGGGGAGAGAAAAACGATCGGCCGAGCCTTCCCCGTCCGCCGCTTTGCGTGTTGGCGAAGAGGAGCGTCTTTGTTTTGGGATTTCGCCGTTTCAGCTCGCTGTTGGTCGAGTCGATCGCATCGACTCCTTCAATCCGATAGGAAGGCAGGAGCGACGAAAGCTTCGATCGGTCGAGCAGCGGCTGAACTGAAGAAAGGCGATAGCCCTGGTTGGGAACGCCTTCAATCAGATATCCATCCTTCCTCAGCGCTTCGATCGCTTTCCATACCCCGGCTCGGGAGATTGACAGATCGGAAGCGATCTCTTCCCCCGAGATAGGTTCCAAAGCTTGTTGAAGGCGGACAAGCACTTCACTCTTTCTACTCATACGATGAGCATAAAAAAAGGCTTTCCTATTGTCAACCTGAATGAGGTTTACAACCTGCCGGTCTTTATGCTATCGTCGCGCCATGAGTGAACGACGGATTCTTTTGATCGCTTTCTTTACCGCCCTCATCATCGTCGGATCCTTCATCCGGATTCCGCTTCCGCCGGTTCCCCTCACCCTGCAAACCCTCTTCGCATTGATGGCCGGGTACATGGGAGGACCGGCGATCGCCCTAATGAGCGTCGGCATCTATCTTCTCCTCGGTGCGATCGGCCTGCCGGTCTTCAGCGGCGGCGGAGGCTTCGCCCTGCTGTTCGGGCCGACCGGAGGGTATCTCCTTGCGCTGCTTCCGGCTGCGCTGATCGCCAGCTTCGGCGGTTCGGAGCGGGTCTGGAAGATGATTCTCTTCGGCTTATTGGCGACAATCGTGATCTATCTCGGGGGAGTATTGATGCTTGCATATATTCTTTCAATCTCCCTTGCTCAAGCGATTGTGGTGGGGGTGCTTCCCTTTCTCATCGGAGACGGGATAAAGCTTGGCTTGGCGATCGCCCTCAGTCGTCGATTTTCAAATCGAGTGCGCTCCCTTCTTGCCTAAAGGGAGCGAGAACCCGTAAGCTGTTGGGCATGGAACCATGCAAAGACCATCCGTTTGATTCGACGGTGTTTATTCCTTCATTTCTGAAGACGTTTGACCGGATCGCCGGCAAGGCGAGCTTTCACGGCCTGAAGCCTCTGCCGCGAATGGAAATCATCGGCCGGCTCTGTGACGAATTGCTTGAACTCTTCTTCCCGGGACGATGCGGACGCGAACAGGCTCGGATGAATCTGGAGGAATATCTGGCCTATCGGATGAGCGTGGTCACCAGCCACCTCAAAAGCCAGCTGTACCTCGCCTTTCGCTATGACGATGAATCGCTCGGTTCTGAAGCGGCGGAGGAAAAAAGCGACCGGGCGGTCCGCAGCGTCGCTTCTCACTTCCCGGCGATCCGACTCAACCTGAAAGCCGATGCCCAAGCCGCCTATGAAGGTGACCCGGCCGCCCGGAATATCCGGGAGGTCATTCTCTCCTACCCTTGCATGAAAAGCTTGACGGTTCACCGAGTCGCTCATGAACTGTATCGCCTCAACGTCCCGATCATACCGCGGATGATGGGTGAATACGCGCACGCGCAGACGGGAATCGACATTCACCCGGGAGCGAAGATCGGCTCCTCCTTCTTCATCGACCACGGCACGGGAACGGTCATCGGCGAAACGGCGGTCATCGGGAGCAACGTGAAGATCTACCAAGGGGTGACCCTCGGCGCGCTTTCCTTTCCGCGCGATGCATGCGGGGCTCTGATCAAGGGGGCGAAGCGCCATCCGACGATCGAGGACGATGTAACGATCTACGCCAATGCCACGATTCTCGGAGACATTACAATCGGACGGGGAACGACGATCGGATCGAACGTGTGGATCAAGGAATCGGTCGCCCCCAATACGCTCGTGACGATCGGTGAGCCGGAGATTCGCAAACGGGAGATCAGGAACTCTCACTGATGACCGCTGATGAATTCCATGAAGCGATCGCTCCTGCCCCCGAACACTCCCCCAAGGAGCATTCCCCGCTTGGCAAAGAGCGGTGCGTTCACGACCCTTACATCCACGTAGTTGCCCGTCACTCCATACCATGAACCGCCTTTCCGGTCCAGGACGATCGCCTCACCTTTTTTTCCCTCTTGGCGGCGAAGGTACGCATCATTGAGCTCCGTGCTCAACGTTCTGAGGATCTTCGCCCGCTCATCCCGAATAGATTCCGGCACCCGGTCTTTCGCTTTGAAGAACGGAGTGCCGGGCCGAGGCGAAAAGGGAAAGACGTGGAGGGCGCTGAAGCCCATTCCCTTGAGGAACGCATATGTTTCTTCAAACTCCCGCTCGCCTTCGCTCGGAAGACCGGTAATCACGTCCGCGGCTAAAAAGGGGTCATCTTTGATGGCTTTCAGACGATTGAGGATCGAGGTCAACTCGGCAATCGTGTACTTCCGATCCGCCCGTCGCAAGACCGGATCCGATCCGCTTTGCACTGGAATGTGAAAATGCGGCTGCATCCTTGAATCTTCCAACACCCTGAGAAGGCGTTCGTCGATATGATCGGGCTCCATCGAAGAAAGACGGATTCGAATATCTCCGAGTTCGCCGAGAAGAGCTTCCAACAACCCGCCAAGACCTTCATTCCGATGATCGTACATCGTAAGGTTGACCCCGGTGAGCATGATCTCGTTGAAGCCCGCCGCTTCCAGAGCTTTCGCCCGCTTGATGACGATCGCCCGATCCAGGCTTTGAGCTTTGCCGCGGGCGACATGCACCCGACAATATGCGCAGCTGTTATCACACCCGTCCTGGATTTTCAAGTACGCCCGGCTGTGATAGGAAAACGCGGCGGCATCATAATCGAAGACCGTCGCGTCTTCACCGGTGAAGCTCTTCATCCCGTCGAAGAGGGAAAGCGAACTTTCCATCGCGGTTCGAAGGTGGGCCGCCAGCTGCAAGAGCCGGGCTTTCCTGTCGAGGGGGACGATCAACATGTCCTTGCCGAGATCCTCAAGCTCCTCTCGGTTCACTTGGGCATAGCAGCCGGTGACCAGCGTCGGTGCGCTTTGAGCGAATCGGCGAATCATCCGTCTGGCTTTCTGCTCCGCTTTCGAAGTAACGGTACAGGTATTGACGATATAGAGATCGGCGCCATCGTTTTCTCCGACGATCTCAAACCCTTCCTGGGCGAAGGAGTCGGCGAGCGCTTCACTTTCGCATTGATTCAGCCGGCATCCCAAGGTATAGACGCAAACCCTCAAAGGATATCCTCCTGCTCCTTCAGGGCTTCCATCGTCGTTACCAGCGCTCCGCGCAAGCCCATCCGCATCTGCTTGGTGTACGGATTATAGCGCTGCAGATCATAGAACAGCTGGAGCGGGTCGTTGCACGTCTGCTCCACCACCCCCATGAGGGTCTGGTACCCTTTGGTCGCCAAGCGGGTCGAACCCAGATTCAGCTCGGCAAGCGTCCGCCCGATGAAGTGGGTGATTCCCTGGCTCCACGCCGCTTCACGATCGTGCTGATCGCAGCTCATCATAAGCACATCCATCTTCCACGACGTGAACTCATCAATCCACCATCGGAAGGTCTCTTCCCGAGCACTGATATTGTCCATGACAAAGGGCAAGCCCTCCAGTCCATCCCTTCCCGAATCGGGACCGAACATCGGGTGGGTCGCGATCGCTTGAATCGTCGGAGGAAGCAGGCGCTTCATCACACGAGCGGGATACAGTTTAACCGAACACGTATCCATGACGACCGCCCCTTCCTTCAGATAGGGCAAGCTCGCCGCAAGGACTTCTTCGAACGAGCTTATCGAGACACAATAAAAGATGGTCGGAGAATCCAAAACCTCTTCGACGCTCACTTGGCGGACGCCCGGCGGCGGATCCGCAGCCCGACGGCTGCATCCGACAACGTCAAACCCCTTCTCGGCAAGACGGGTCGCCCAGAAGAGTCCAAAACGCCCAAGGCCATATACTCCAACCTGATTTTTTCTGCTCATGAACGGTATTGTACAGAATTCGTGAGTCTTCTCCAAGATTGCCGGACGTGGTACACTGATCGGGCATCGATACCACATTCTTAGGAGCATGGATTATGTTATTTGCAGAGAAGATGAAGGCTCAGGCCAGAGCTGCTCAGAAACGGCTTGTCCTGGCGGAAGGAAGTGAAGAACGAACGATCAAGGCCGCTCGAATCATCGCCGATGAACGCTTGGCCAGCGAAGTGATCCTCATCGGATCCAAAGCGGAAATCGAAGCGGCGGCAAGCGCATCCTCCACCTCGCTGAAAGGACTGACGCTCGTCGATCCCATCAAAAGCGATCAGCGCAAGAAGTACGCGACGGAGTTCTACGAACTGCGCAAGCACAAGGGAATGACCGAAGAGCAGGCTTTTGAAGATATCGCCAATCCTCTTCGGTTCGGAGCGATGATGGTTCGTCTCGGAGCAGGAGATGCGATGGTCGCCGGAGCGGAGAACACCACCGCGGCGGTGCTTGTGGCTGCGTTCAATATCATCAAAACCGCCCCCGGCATCAGCTTCGCTTCCTCATGCTTCGTGATGGCCACCGACAAAAAGGAATATGGCGCCGACGGCTCGTTCATCTTTGCCGACTGTGCAACGATTCCCAATCCGACGGCAGAGCAGCTTGCCGAAATCGCATTGGCTTCAGCGACAAGCTGTTCCACCTTCCTGGGTGTGGAGCCGAAAGTCGGTATGCTCAGCTACTCCACCCTCGGCTCGGCAAGCGGTGACCTGGTTGAAAAAGTCACCGAAGCGACGAAGATCGTTCGCAAGAAGAACCCTTCCTTGGCGATTGAAGGCGAACTGCAGCTCGACGCTGCGATCGTCCCCTCCGTCGCCACATCCAAAGCGCCGAACTCCAAGGTCGCCGGAAAGGCGAACACCTTGATCTTCCCCGATCTCCAGTCGGGCAACATCGGCTACAAGCTTGTTCAGCGCTTGGCGGGTGCGGAGGCATATGGCCCGATTCTTCAGGGATTCGCCAAACCCATCAGCGACCTTTCCCGAGGCTGTTCCGTTGAGGACATCGTCGTAACCAGCGCCATCACTCTTGCTCAAGCTGCAAAGTAAGAGCATATGACCGAAGGACTGCTCGATCAGGACAAATCGATTGGCCTGATCATTTGGACCCTTGCATGGCCGGCTATCTTGGAACAGGTCCTTCAGGTCTCCGTTACATATGTCGACTCGGCGATGGTCGGCTCCTTGGGAGCCGCTGCCACCGCCGCGGTCAGCGTCCCCACCTCGACGATCTGGCTCGTCAACGGATGGATGAACGCATTCGCGATCGGCTATGCAGTCTTGATGGCGCGGAATATCGGAGCCCGCCGATTCGAGCGGGCGAAAATGATTTCTCGCCAAGCGCTGGTGATGGCCTTGATCTTCGGAGCGATTCTTTCGGTTTCATTCGCCCTCATCGCCCAAGCGCTGCCTGCGTGGATCGGAGCCGAAGAGCATGTTCAAGCGCTCGCCCGCGACTATTACACGGTCATCGCCTTGGCGTACCTTCCCAATCTCCTGATGATCACGATCAGCTCGTTGATGCGGCTAAGCGGTGATACGCGGACCCCGCTCGTTCTGAATACCNTCAACAACGTGTTGAACATCATCCTCAATACGTTCCTCATCTTCGGTGAAGTGAATCTCGGCCCGATCACGATTCATGGCCTGGACATGGGAGTGAAGGGGGCGGCGATCGCGACCAGCTTGGCGGTAACGATCACTGCGATTCTCCTCTTCATCATCTGGCTGACGAAATCTTCCGCCATTCAGCTGGAACTGAATCAATCGTTCGCTCTGAACAAAGAGATTCAAGCCAATGCGTTCCGCCTCGGTCTGCCCGTGGCTCTTGAGCGCTCCACCCTCTCCTTCGGACAGATCGTCTTGACCAAAATCGTCGGGTCGCTGGGAACGACCGCACTGGCGGCGCACTTCCTGGCGAACACCGCTGAAGCGATGACCTACCTTCCCGCCAGCGGGGTCTCCACCGCGGCGACCACCCTCGTCGCCCAATCGCTCGGTCGAGGAGACAAGGCACTGGCC
>JGI24710J26742_10003292_pt1 | contig 13792 bp, 12 predicted proteins | sample BioPla2DNA2_FD_26742 | JGI IMG/M metagenome (IMG submission 26742) | reverse complement strand
AAGGAACACTTCTTACTCGATGTGAGAACGGAAAAAGAATATAAAAAAGCTCACGTTGAAGGATTTGTAAATATCCCTGTCGATGAGCTGAGGGAAAGACTCAATGAGCTTCCGCGCGATAAAAAGATAATTGTTATGTGCCACGGCGGACTCAGGTCCTACATAGCCTGCCGCATACTTAAGCAGCGCGGCTTTAAGCCGATAAATTTCAGCGGCGGATTTTCGCACTACAGAGCAGTTTCTGATGACGCCTGCTCCAGAGGCGAGGTTACCCTCCCCTGCGGCATGCCGCAGTAAGCAAAAAAACGAGCTGTACAAGCTGAGAGGCTTTTGGTGTTATTAAACAGAACTGCGATTTCAGGCAGTTTATGCTCCGTAGCAAAAAGAAGATTTTGACCGAGATTCTTCTAGTGTCTATGGGCTGCGATATCAACAAACTTTATAAAAAGATTCAGCAAAACTGAACCTAGTGGCAGATGTTCGAAAACTTACGGCTTAGACAAATAAAAACGAATAGTTTTCCGCATTAAGGCGAGGTTTTAGCGAACTGTCGGTTTTGTATGCGGTTTTTCAACAGACATGCTTCTTTCTTGGCTTTATGCTTCCGGGCATAATTTGAGGGCTGTAGCAAAACGAAAATTGCTACAGCCTTCTCTTTGATTTGCACCATATTAGGCGTAAAACGCTTTTACTTCTGCCCGTAGTATGCATTCGGGCCGCGCTTGCGGAAATAGTGTTTGTCCAAAAGATACTGCGGAGCGGGATTGAAGGAATTATTAATCAGCTCCGTCATAAATGCCGTTTTGCAGCACTCTTCCAGCACCAGCGCATTTTCCGCGGCCTTTTCGGGAGTTTCTCCCCAAGTGAACGGGCCATGCTTGGCCACCAGCACCGCGGGGACTGCTTCTGGATCAATACCAAGCTCCGCAAAAGTTTCGACAATCACCAAACCGGTGTTTTTTTCATAGTCCGATTCAATTTCATCCTTTGTAAGGAGACGGGTACAGGGAACAGCGCCGTGGAAGTAGTCGGCATGGGTTGTGCCATAGCATTTAAGCTCAGATTCAGCCTGCGCCCTTGCGGTCGCATAGCACGAGTGGGTGTGAACCACGCCATGGGCAGCGGGAAAGCTGCGGTAAAGCTCCAAGTGTGTAGGGAGATCGGAAGAGGGGCGAAGACTGCCCTCAACGATATTTCCATCCATGTCTACAACCGTCATGTCCTCGGGTTTCATGTCAGCATAGCTGACTCCCGAGGGTTTAATTACCACATATTTACGGTCGGGGCTTAAAGCGGAAACATTTCCCCAAGTCAAAACAACAAGACCATATTCTTTTAACCTGAGATTTTCAGCGCATACGCGCTTCTTCAATTTTTCCAGCATGCTTAGGAACTCCTTAGATTACTATTACTTCGGCGCCGCCGGTTTCCATATAGTCCGGTAACGGAGCATCGACCAGAATGGTGTCGACCTCCGAGAGTAGACAGAGAGTGTGCGCTGCGCGTTTTCCAAATTTGCTGCTGTCGCATAGAAATACTTTTTTGTGGGCATAGGGAAGTGCCATCCGCCTCAGGTCGTTTGCCTCTTCGCAGTAATCAACAATTATGCTTTTTTCGTTGATTGCCGAGGTCGAGAAAAACATGATATCAATATTGAATCGGGATATGTTTTCTTCGGCAATGCTTCCAACAAAGCTCTGATTAATGGTGTCGAGCTTCCCGCCGGTGCAATAAGCGGGTATATCATATTTATTCAGCTGCAATAACAGCGCCAGACTGTTGGTGACAACAGTTATGTTCTTATAGTCGGGTATATATTCGATGATGTGCTGAGTTGTTGTGCTTTCATCCAAAAAAACCACGCAGTCGTTGTGGAGGAGCTTTGCAGCCGCCTGCGACAAGCGCATTTTCTCAGCTGCGTTGACACTGCTGCGGATCCTCATGGGCTGCCCCTCACTTATGCTGCTTCGTCGCATGGCGCCGCCGTGGCTTCTTATGACCTGCCCCATTCTTTGCAGCTCGTTCAAATCACGCCGCACTGTCGGCATACTGACATAGAGCTTGTGGCTCAATTCCTCAACCGTTACAAAGGTATTTGACTCGAGAAGCTCCATAATTTTCTCAAATCTTTCTTCTTTCAAAACTGTCTCTCCAATTTGATTGATTTTGATTGTTTGTCAAATCTATCGCCAATTATTGTAAAATATATGTAAATTTGTTACTTTAGCATGTGACAGGACGATTGTTCCATGACGACAATGTTCGGTATATACACCTTACGCAGAAAAGAAACTCTTTTTTGTTTATGATTATAGGGTGAAGGCTCTGATTCGTCAATCAAAAACGAAAAAAAAGGATGAACGAGCGTTAATGAAGAGTGTAAAAGTGATTGCATTCGATCTTGACGGCACCTTGACTCAGCATAAGACCAAACTGCAGGATATCAACAAAAATATTCTTACTCATTTGTCTTCTAAATATAACTTGCTCATGGTTGGCGCCGGAGAGTGCCGTCGCATTTTTAATCAGATGAATGCCTATCCCATAGACATTATCGGGAACTATGGCATGCAGTATTGCCGCTATAATCCCGACACCAAGGATTTGGATGCGGTTTTTGATATTAAGCTTCCCTGTGAAAGAGAAAGTGTTGCCGAGCGCATCACAATGCTTCGTGAAAAACACGGGTTCACCGAATATGCAGGGAAGAATGTGGAATACCACGGTTCCGGCTGTGTAACTTTTCCTCTGCTTGGGACAGCAGCAGACATCGTCGACAAACTGGCGTTTGACCCGGATCGCAAAAAACGCAGTGCATTTTACGAAGATGTAAAGAACACCTTCCCGGAGTACACTGTATTCATCGGAGGCTCCTCCTCTTTCGATTTTGTACCTTTCCCCTATGATAAATACTACGCACTGGATAAATACTGCAAAGATAACGGATATACCCATGATGAAGTGATCTATGTCGGAGACGATTACGGCAAGGGCGGCAATGACGAAGCCGTGTATGTATCCGATTTCAAATTTATCTGTGTTGACGACTATACCCGGCTGGGTGAATATCTAAGAGAGCTTCTTGAAGGCATATGAGCATAATTGTTGACAGTAGCGCCTACAACGGCATCTGCTCCTGTGGCAGAGAGCACAGCATGGTAACACAGGCCGCCGTTATTGAAAAAGACTCCTTGTTGCGCTTTGAAGAGCTTACTCAGCAGTACGGAATTGGCGGCAAGTGTTGCGCTCTATACGGAGAAAACTCCTACGCTGCCACAGCGGACAGACACCCTAAAGCAGAGCAAGAAATCGTTTTGCGCTCGGAAGAGCTTCATTCAGACGAAAAATCCACGGCTGAAGTTCTTGAAAGACTTGAAAAAGATGTAGAAGTTTTAATTGCCGTCGGCAGCGGCACCATACACGACATTGCGCGTTTCTGCGCCCACAAGCGGGGAATTCGCTTTGTGTCCTGCCCCACGGCGGCAAGTGTAGACGGCTTTTGCAGCAACGTTGCTGCCATGACATGGTACGGATATAAAAAGACCGTAAATGCCGCAGCGCCGGAGATTGTGATAGCGGATTCGGAAATAATCAAAAACGCGCCTTTCGAAATGGTATGCAGCGGTGTGGGCGACATCATGGCAAAATATACCGCCTTAGCCGAGTGGGAAATATCTCATGCAGTAACAGGAGAATATCTCTGCCGAAGAACTTATGAGATTACACGCAGTGCGGCAGACACTGTCATGAAAAGCGTTCCGGGACTTCTCTGCGGAGAATATGAGGCGTTCGAAAATGTGACCTATGCACTTGTTATGAGCGGAATTGCTATGCAGATGATGGGAAATTCCCGTCCCGCATCCGGCGCAGAACACCACATTTCCCACATGATAGAAATGGGGCCGAAGAAATTCGAAGTGCTCTTTCCCGCAATGCATGGCGAAAAAACCGGTGTAGGTACTATTCTTGCCGCAAAAGAATATTACCGCATGGCCGAAACAGAAGACATTTCTCAAAGGGCTCTTGTATACAAGCCGGTTTCGGATACATACCTCTTAGACTTCTTCGGAGAAGAACTGGCCGAGTCGGTAATCGATGAAAACAGGGAAGACTGCCTTGCACAGGTCACACCCGAAGCTCTTGTTAAAAACTGGCAGAGAGTGCGGGAAATAATTTGGAAAATTCCGTCGCCAGAAACGCTGTATGCGCAGCTTGAGAAGTTGGAGGCAAAGCGTGACCCTGAGGATATAGGAATCACAAGCAATCAAATCGAAACCTTATTGGAGTATTCTCCGCTGGTGCGCAACCGTGTTACGCTTATGCGTATGCGAAGAATGCTGAACCTGTAAAACAGAAATCTATATATAAACAAGGAGCGAATGAAAGTGAGCGTAGGGATTACCATTAAACATGCTTTAAAAAAGTATGGCGAGAATGTTATCATACCGGATTTGAGCGTAGAGATTAAACCCGGCGAATTTTTCACTCTACTGGGCCCCTCTGGCTGTGGCAAGACCACACTGCTGCGTATGATTGCAGGCTTCAACACCATTGAAGGCGGCGACTTTTACTTCGGTGATAAGCGTATCAACAATCTGGACCCCGCAAAAAGAAGTATAGGAATGGTGTTCCAGAATTATGCGATTTTCCCTCACTACACCGTTCGCAAGAATGTGGAATTCGGCCTGAAAAACAGGAATTTGCCCAAGGCTAAGGTCAAGGAAGAGGCCGACAAATTCATGAAGCTTATGCAAATTGAAGAATATGCCGACCGTCTGCCCGAACGCCTGTCGGGCGGCCAGCAGCAGCGTGTCGCGTTGGCGCGTGCGCTGTGCATAAGCCCCGATGTTCTGCTTATGGATGAGCCCTTGTCCAACTTGGATGCAAAACTGCGTGTGGAAATGCGCACCGTCATTAAAAACATCCAAAACTCTGTCGGAATCACCTGTGTGTATGTCACACACGACCAGGAAGAGGCGATGGCGATTTCCGACCGTATAGCGGTTATGAAAGAAGGCGTAATCCAGCATATCAGCACTCCCAAAAGCCTTTATCAGCGGCCTTCAAATCTGTTTGTTGCGACTTTTATTGGCCGCACCAATGTTTTGGAGGGCAAACTGCTCTGCAAAGATGGCAAGAATGTTCTCAAGGTCAAGGAATATGAGACAGAACTGCACAACATAGATGAAACTCACCAAAGCGAACAGGAACAGAATGTTATTATCAGTGTCCGCCCCGAAGAACTGCTGCTGATTCGCGACCCCGATGCACCCGGCATGCACGGTGTGGTGAATGACGCTATATTCCTCGGTTTAAATACGCACTATTTTGTCACTCTCGACTCCGGCGAAGAGGTGGAAATCATCCAGGAATCCTCTATCGAAGACACTCTCAACCGCGGCGCCAGAATTTCTTTGTATATCAATACCGACAAGGTCAATGTGTTCACTGCCGATGGAGAAAAGAACATTCTAAGCGGTGTACAAAATGACAGCGTCTGATTCCATAAGGAGAGCGCATTATGGAAAGTAAGAAAAAACTCGAATTATGGACAGCAGTCTCCATTGTGATGTTCTTGGCTTTTTTGCTGTTCTTGGCCTATCCCATGTTCGGTCTGCTGAAGCAATCGATTATGTCGGCCGACGGTAAAATTACCTTAGAGCAGTTTACAAAGTTTTTCAGCAAGACCTACTATACAGGAACCATCCTGAACAGCATGAAGGTCACCCTGTCCGTCACTGCGGTTTCTTTGGTTTTGGGAATTCCGTTTGCCTATTTCTACTCGTTCTACAATCTCAAAGGCTCAAAGCTGCTGTTTGTTTTGGCCATCCTTTGCTGTATGTCCGCACCCTTTATAGGTGCATATTCTTGGGTTATGCTCCTGGGCCGCAGCGGGGTTATTACACAGTTTCTTAAAAGCACCTTGGGCATTCAAATAGGCAGCATCTACGGATTCAACGGCATTTTGCTGGTACAGTCTCTAAAGTTTTTCCCGCTGGTGTTCATCTATATGAACGGTGCGTTCAAGAATATCGACAACACCCTGCTTGAAGCCTCCGCAAACATGGGCTGCACAGGTGTGCCGCGCCTGTTTAAAATAATTCTGGCTCTTTCAATGCCGACTATTTTGGCGGCCGCCTTAATGGTATTTATGCAGGCGTTTGCCGATTTCGGAACCCCTATGCTCATAGGCGAAGGCTTCCAAACCTTTCCGGTGCTGATTTATAACCAATATCTGGGCGAAGTCGGAACGGACTATAACTTTGCCGCGGCATTGGCTGTAATCGCCATCATTGTGACTGCAATCGTGTTTTTCTTCCAGAAGTGGGGCACAAGTCGCTTTAAGTTCTCAATGAATGCTCTGCATCCGGTTGAGAAAAAGCCCGCTAAGGGTGTTATCGGCGTAGTTATGCACCTTTATTGCTACCTTCTCACTGCAATCGCATTCATGCCCCAGCTCTATATCATTTATCTGTCTTTCCGCAACTGCACCGGTGCAATTTTCAAGCCGGGTTATTCTCTGGTCAACTATGAAGTAGCAATGGGCAAGCTCTTAGGCAGATCCATCAAAAATACGGCAGTCATGGGTATCATCTCACTGGCAATCATAATAATTATTGCAGTCATCATTGCCTACCTGGTTGTTCGCCGCTCCAGCGCTCTCAACAACACCATCGACACCATAGCGATGCTGCCATACATCATGCCCGGCGCGGTTATCGGTCTGTCGCTCCTGCTTGCCTTTGCAAAGAAGCCCTTCGCTCTGGGCGGCACGATGGCGATCATGATTCTGGCACTTGTCATACGGCGTCTGCCCTATACCATACGCTCCGCTACGGCAACGCTTATGCAAATCTCGATGAGCATAGAAGAAGCGGCAATCAGCCTTGGCGCGAGCAAGCTTAAAACCTTTGTGCGAATAACCGTTCCCATGATGGCAAACGGCATTATGTCCGGCGCTATTTTGAGCTGGGTTGCAATCGTGACAGAGCTCTCTTCAAGCATCATTCTGTATAACAACAGAACTATCACTCTGACTATGTCTACATATGTTGCCATATCTCGCGGCAACTACGGTTTGGCGGCTGCGTTTGCGGCAATCTTGACGGTTGTCACCGCTCTCTCTCTGCTGCTTTACCTGCGCATTACAAAGTCTGAAGATGTCAGACTGTAAGATTTAAGCACTTATTGGCGAGTTTTAAAATCGCTGTGAGGAATAAAAGAAATACAAAAAGGAGAAAGTAAAATGAAAAAATTTTTGACTATCATTCTTGCGTTGGTCATGATTCTTTGCCTTGCCGCATGCGGCAGCAGTCAACCGGCCGGCACAAAAGATGCAGCTGAAGCCCCGAAGGGCGGCACAGGAAATCTGGTCCTGTACTCCTCCATGACCGAGGCTGACTTGGATGCAATGCTGGGAGCATTTGCCGAAGTCTATCCCGACATCAATGTTGAAGTTGTCAACGGTTCTGCAGGCGAACTGGTCACCCGTATCACCGGTGAGGCTGCCAACCCGGTAGGCGACCTGGTCTGGGGCGGCATGGCCGATTCCGACGGAACAAAGAACGCAGAAATCTTTGAAGCATGGATTTCCGAGCACGATGCAGAGAACCCCGAGAACTTCAGATCCAAAAACGGCCTCTATTCCATGGAGCACCTGTCCACAGTAGTGTTCTGTGTCAACACGGAGCTTGAGAAGGAACTCGGACTTGATATCAAATCCTATGAAGATTTGCTCGATCCAAAGCTGAAGGGCAAGATCACAACAGCCGACCCCAACAGCTCCTCCTCCGCATGGAACAACCTCTCCAACATTTTTGCAGTTTACGGAAACGACACCGAGGAAACTTGGGACTACATCGAGCAGCTGATGCCCAACCTGGTTCAGCTCGGCTCCTCCTCTCAGGTATTCAAGCAGGTTCAGCAGGGCGAATATGTTGTCGGTTTGACTTATGAAGACGGCGCAGTCGGCCTGCTCAGAGATGGCGCAACCAATATTCGTCTGCAGTATCCCACCAACGGCACATCCGCTTCCGTGTTCGGTTCCGCTCTCATTAAGAACGGTCCCAACCCCGAAAACGCCAAGCTGATGATCGACTTCCTCTGCTCGGCCGAAGGTCAGAATGCCATTGCCGCAAAACAGGGCGGCACACTGCGCTATACCAACTCCGGCTTCAAGATGCCCGAAAACGCATGGCTCACTCCTTCCGAGGAAATCACATGGGCATTCCGCGATGTTGAATATCTCACTGCAAACAAGACTGCCATTCTGGAGCGCTGGAACGAGCTCTGGGCAAAGGTTGGCGGCACTGTTGTCCAATAAACAGGGCTAAAAATCTAATCAGTTATTCCTAACAGATACCCCGGTCTCCTCATGTGGGGAGGCCGGGATATTTAAAAACCGGAGTTTGTTGCATATATCCCGTGCGGGATATATGCAAAAGACCCCGGAAATGATACTATAACGGAGGGTGATAAAATTATGAAAATGTATTCTTCCCCACAGCCTGTAGAGCTGTATTTGGATAGAGAACTGGAATGCTCCTGCGGCAGAACGCACTATGTCGATATTAAAGACGTGCTCATCGGTCCCGGCGCTATAAAAAAACTGCCGGAGTTTGTAAAAAAGCACGGGTATTCCCGACCTTATATCATCTGCGATGAGATTACCTATCAAATTGCAGGAAAACACTGTGAGGAGCTCTTAAGCGAGGCGGGTATTGCATCAGTCCCGCACATAATCGGACACATGGGTTTCGATGAGGCCACCTTGGGCGAACTGGTTATCAACATGCCCTCAGACTGCGATTTGTGGGTTGCCGTCGGAACAGGCTCCATCACCGATATGGTGCGTTACGCTACCTTTAAACTGCGCCTGCCTTGCTTCACACTTGCCACCGGCGCGCCGATGGACGGATTTGCCGCAAGTATCGGCGTTATGAATGTAAACAATCTCAAGGCCACAATGGAGGCTCACAACACCGAAGTCATCATCGGAGATACGGACATTCTCAAAGGCGCGCCATATAGAATGACTGTTGCGGGTTTTGGCGACCTTATTGGCAAAATAAGCAGTATTAACGACTGGGAACTCTCCCGCATCATAAACGAAGAGCACTTTTGCCGCCCCATTGCAGAGCTTGTGCAAGACTGCGTGAGCGAGATTTTGGGGAAAAGCGAACAGGTTCGAGAAAAAAATCCCGAAACCTTTGGAGAAATTATGCGGGGCTTGGTGCTTTCGGGCGTCGCCATAAGTCTTTACGGCAACTCTCGTCCCGCCTCAGGCGCCGAGCACCACATGTCGCATTTTTGGGAAACCCTCGGTGATCTTAAGGGAAAACAGTTTGCAATGCACGGCGAGCAGGTTGCTGTGAGCACAGTGCTCATGCTCATGCTCGCAAAAGAGCTCAGCGAGTTTGATGTCGATTTCAACGCCGCCCGCGCCAAGGCAAAACTCTATGATGAGAAGATGTGGCAAGAGAATGTTAGATGCGTGTATGGAGATGCTGCCGGGGAAATCCTCGCCATAGAGGCCAAAGCACAGAAGAACAGTGCAGAAAATGTACTCAAAAGGATAGGCTCCATAGAGAGAAATTGGGATGCAATAATAAAGCAGCTAAGGTCTCTCCCGCCTGCGAGCGAGCTGATTGACTCACTGCACTTAATAGGTTGCCCCGCCTTGCCGAAGGAGATCAATGTGGACAATGAACTTCTAAAAAGCACCTTCCTATATGCAAAGGAAACGCGAGCGCGTTACACCCTGCTTCAAATGGCCTATGACTTGGGCGTTTTAGAGGAACTTGCAGACAAAGTCATCGCAAATCTCGGCGCATAATCTACTGTTTTACAGTTCGGCGGTGTACTTAAGCTCGTCAAAAGAGTCGAATATGCTGTAGACTGTTTTCTTATCCTGATGTTTAAGCAGGCTTACCGTCAAAAAAGCTTGACATCTGTTTTCCGCCTCAGCGCCTGAGCTCTTGGCAGAGTCCATTGCAACAATCTCCAGTCCGTTTTCCGCAAACCTCCTGACTATCTCCTCCAAGATCTTGGGGTCATTATATTCAATATAGAAGCTGGGGACGGTATTTGCTTTAATAATCAAGCGCTCAAGCTTGACGAGAACCAGCTCGGCGAATAGGATAAGTAGCGTTGCAACAATGGCAAGCTCCAAATATCCGGCTCCGCAGACTAAGCCCACTATAGCCGAGCACCAGAGTCCGGCAGCGGTAGTAAGGCCTCTAACACTTTTGTTTTTGGTAACTACTATTGTTCCGGCGCCCAAAAAACCTATACCGGCTATAACTTGGGCACCCAGGCGTGAAGGATCGGTATAGTAGCCGAGTCCCGTGAGAAAATACTGGCCTGTGAGCGTGGTTATCGAGGCGCCGAGACAGATGAGTATGTGCGTGCGCAGCCCGGCGGGTCTGCGCTTTAATTCCCTTTCGAACCCTATTAAGCTGCCGAGGAGAAAGGCGAAAAGGAGTCTCGTCGCTATGGCGAGGAGAGATAAATCTCTTGCAAAATCAAAAAAAACTAACATATTTCTACCTCTAAACCTTCATAACAGAGTTAACACCTTTTATCATAGCTAAAGAGGCAAGAATCTCGGAGTGATCTCTTTTTCTGCCAAGATTAAGTGAAAAAATCGCACTGAAGTATTTCTCGCCATTTCGCTTTTCCCTGTTCAGTTCTGTCTCACGAATGGTGATGTCCTCAGACTTAAATTTCTCAATAAGCATACCCAAAACATCCAAAGTGTTAAAATCAACTTGAACTATCAGTTTTCGATAGCTTTTTAAGAATCCGGGTTCCATTTTCGGCAACCAGACTACACATATAAGCGTGAGTACAAAGCTTATAGCCACACACTCGAAGAAGGCTGCGCCTGCAGCTATTCCCATGCAGACGGCAACCCAGAGGCCGGCCGCAGTCGTGAGACCCGTGATGGAGCGCCCATCGGAAACCAGTATAGTGCCTGCACCCAAAAAGCCGATACCTCCGATTGCCTGAGCGGCAAATCTGGCCATATCAACTTTAATACCCAGTACTTCAATTTGTTTTTGAAACTCAAGCTCCAACATCACTGTCATATATTGACTTAGTATCACAGTGAGCGCCGAGCCTATCGCAACCAGAATATAAGTTCTAAAGCCGGCAGCTCTACCCTTGAGTCCTCGCTCAAAACCGATAACTCCGCCGGCTATCATTGCGACCAGAAGCCGTATGCAGACCGAAAGGAAACTGAGTTCCCTTAAACTTTCAATAATCAAAACTATATTCTCCGTAAACTTAAATTTCTATAGAGTGATAAAAAGGCGCAAGGCAAGAGCTCAAAGCCCTTGCCTTGCCGGAAAAACTTAATTAGATAAGCATGCCGCGCTTTCTTGCGGCGAAGGTGAGCTCGTCCCTGAAGTCGGGATGTGCGATTTGGATGAGCTGTCTTGCCCTTGAGGAGATAGGCTGGCCTCTCAGATGGGCAATGCCGTATTCAGTGACGATATAGTCGACTTCGTTCTTGTTTGTGGTGCAGATTGCGCCCTCGGCAAGGCATGGGACAATCTTGCTGATAGTGCCGTTCTTTGCAGTGGACTGGAAAGCGATAAAGCTCTTGCCGCCCTTGGAGCGGGTAGCGCCTCTCACATAGTCCACCTGGCCGCCCGTGCCGGAGAAGTGCCTTGTCCCTATGGATTCNGAGCACACCTGTCCCCAAAGGTCGACCTCCATGCAGGCATTTATCGAAATCACATTGTCGTTCTGCGAAATAACATTCGGGTCGTTAACGTACTCAACAGGGAGGAAGAGCACTGAGGGATTGTCGTCAATGTAGTCATACATCCTCCTCGGGCCGTAGGCAAAGGTTGTGACCGACTTATATCTGTGAATCTGCTTTTTGCTGTTGTTTACAGCGCCGCACTCGATTAAGTCCACCATAGAGCCGGCGAACATCTCGGTGTGAATGCCCAAATCTTTCTTNTTTTTCAGCGCCATGCCCGTCGCATCGGGAATTGCGCCGATTCCGAGCTGTATGCAGGCGCCGTCGGGAATCTGTTCGGCGATAAGCTCGCCTATTTTTCTGGAGGTATCGTCGATAACTGAAGGCTCCAGAGTCGGCACGGGGATGTGATTTTCAACAATACCGTCGATGTCCTTGACGTGGATGTTTATGCCGCCGCAGGCACGGGGCATGTTTTCATTGACCTCAACGAAGATGCGCTTCGACTTGTCGAGCAAGCCGGCCGAGGAGGCGGCGCATATGCCAAGGCTCATATAGCCGTGCTTATCCATGGGGGAAACTTGGGTTATGAAGACATCGAAATCGTAGAATTTTCTGTAGAGAGTCGGAATCTCGTGGAAGTAAGCCGGGCCAAAGTCACCGAAGCCGCTGTTTACGGCATTTCTGGAGCCCGGACCCGAGAACCACGAGACGCTCTCTATCTTTCCGAGAAGATTTTCATAATAAAAATCAAAGGGATAATAATCGAGCATATTGTGAACCTTGATCTTATCAATCTCGCCGGTCTTGGCTCTCTTTATAATGGCGTCAATAATCGCAGGCGTTGCAACGGGGCCGGAGTCCAATCCCAAAACCCAGCCGGACTGCACCCTCTTGGCAATCTCTTCCGCGCTGCAAAGTTTTTCCTGATAAATCTTCTTATAATCCATATAAAAGCCTCCTCATTTTTTGCTTATTTTTAAATTTGTGATAGGCAGTAATTATAATATATAAATGCAATAAATGCAAGAAGAGCCGGCGGCCCTCTAAGGGGCCTCCGCCGGCTCTTTTATAAGTTTAATTCATAAGCTCTTCACCCTCTAAGGATGATTGGGCCAGGGAAAGGGCCTCCCGTGCTTTATGATAAAGGCTTTCTCAGCAACAAAGGCAAGCGGTTCGTCGCTCAGAGAGTCTGAATAAAACTCGCTGACAACAGCCACGGGAAACTCTGCCCTGAAACGAGCGAGCTTCTCCATGCCGAAGTTGTTGAGCCCCTCGGTTTTCCCCGTGTGTTTATCCACTCTCGAGGCTATGAGCCTCACTCCCAGCTCGTCACAGACGGGTTTAAGTAAAAATTCGGGCGAGGCCGAAATTATCACATCGCTGCTCTGCTTTTGTGAGAGGTACCAAGGGTAAATATCGCCCTTTTTAATGCGCCAGAACATGTCAACAAGCCTGTCGATGTTCTCAAGCTTGCGCAGAAAGCGGTAGAATATTTCCTTGCACCTTGTCTTAGACATTAATCCCAACTTAAAGAGAGGAAAGGCGAGCGCCGCCGGAATCACGGCAAAAATCAGGCTGAACTGGCGCTTTAAGCAGAAAATGAAGAAGGCGGCCGTGCTGTCGTAGGGCAGGATAGTCTTATCAAAGTCATAGACATTAAAGCTCTCTTTTTCTGCAAACTCCGGCATTTCCGCATCTTCGGAGATTTCCGAGTTTTCCAAACTTCCCGCACTTTCCGGAGTATCGGCGACTGCGGCAATCTCAAGATTTTCAATCTTAACAGAATTTTCCATATTTCCTCCTACTGTCCTATTACAAAATAGTGAACCACTCCGAACGCTTCGCGGATAAAATAGTTTATCATAAGCGTCGGCATGGTGGTGGTGGCGCTCACGCCCCTTATGTTCAAGCCCTCGTCTTTGGCCAAAAGCTTGGTTCTGAAAAGGTGATATTCGCTAGTGCAAACTGCAATGCGTGAGTCCTCGCTTCCACCCAAAGATTTAATAATTTCAAGGGAGTGCGCAAGGTTTTCTCTGGTGCTGGTAGAGCTCTCCTCCATATAAAGGCGCTCTGCGG
>JGI24710J26742_10003290_pt1 | contig 13794 bp, 15 predicted proteins | sample BioPla2DNA2_FD_26742 | JGI IMG/M metagenome (IMG submission 26742) | reverse complement strand
GAACTACAAGATTTTGAAAGGTTGCTGCACCCACGCATGTGATCGCCAGCTCATTTCTTCCCTTTTTAAGAACCGGAAACTCTATATTCTCCATAAGCGGTAAGCCATTTCTTAATGTCTCCCCATTTTCGTCCACTACCTTTGCTGTAAGTAGTGAGGTATCCACTATAAGAGTCTCCCCCTCCTCCAATGCTCCACAAATATTTAATGTAGAACCATTGGTATTTATTTTAATGTAGGCACCCGAAGGAATCACACCGTTTAATTTATACACCGGATAAGACTCCTTGTTGCCAACCTTCCTTGTTATCACTTCATTGCCCTGTGCAGAAATCGTAAAAACCTCATCTTCAACAGCATATGCATATGGGTCAGGGCATAAAAACGATAATTCAAATGAACCGGCAGACCTCAAAATTCTCTCACAATCAACCTGGCCATTGATTCTAGCCTCAAAATAGCGGTCCGGTATTTCATCAAATATAAGCTGCTTTAATCCTTCTTCTGGATCTAGCCACGCTGCCACATCATCGAGTATTTCTACTAAATCTGCAAAGTTCTTCTGTGGGTATATGTTACAACTTACCCTTATAATGCGTGCTTTGCTGGTACAGCCATAATCGGCCACACCAGATTTTCCTGATATCGTCTGTGTATTATTCGCAATATCCGGTAGCACTTGCCAAGAGGTAAGTCGTGCTTTTATTTTCATTTCATTCGAGGATATCCCTCCAAAAATAAATCCCATTCTCTAACCTCCTATGCTGTAACAATTCGACCGCCAGCTGCTCTTGAGCCTGTTTGAATCAAATTGTATAATTCCTGCGACACCTTTCTGATGTCATCTTCACTTCTAACGATCATTTCCTGAATCGTTATCATACTTCCAAATCCTGCACCATTTACTCCAGCAGCACTTCCTGCAATCGAATTTACAGATGCATTCGTATCAAAGCTATACTCTGTTGGAATACTAGTTTGAATGTCATCTGATAAGCCATTCATAACATCAAGTATTCCTTCAGACATATTCGCTGCTGCATTTATAGCAGACGAACCATTATCATCAATGGAATTCGTCAAACCATCTACTAACATTTCACCAACCCAGGCCATTTCCCTTGATGGCGAATGAATACCAAATAAGCTCTTAATCTTACTCATAACTCCATTACAAAAGCCGGAAATCTTATCATATAACCACGAAGTCGCATCCTTGATACCATTCCATATACCTTTGATTAAATTTAGACCTACGCTTGCCATATCCTTTAGACCTTTTCCAAAGCCTTCCACCAGCGCTTTTATAATCTGTGGTACCGCTTTTACCAGCTCTACGATTATCTTTGGCAGGTTCGTTATCAATGCTACAAATAACTGCACACCGGCCAATATGATCTTGTCGATATTACCTGCCAACGCACCTATGATTGCTGAAATAATCGTAGGTATCGCATTTACAATCGTCTGAATGATAAACGGCAAATTCTGAATCAAAGAAATAAGCAAATCAATACCAGCCTGAATAATGAGAGGTATTGCTTCCATAACCGCAGTAATAATACCGTCAATAATTAAAGGAATCGCCTCAACTATTGCTACAATAATGTCTGGTAGCGCTGTTACTAATGATGTTAGAAGCTGTATTCCGGCTTCTATAATCTGCGGTATTGCGGTGACAATAAAATTCACAATGGAATTTATAATCTCTGGCAAGGCTGCAATTAAGACCGGAAGCGCATCAAGAATACCCTGCGCAAGTCCCATGATTAACTGTAACGCCGCCTCCAATATCATAGGCAAACTGTCAATCAAGCCCTGAACCAGCGTTACAATCGCCTGTACTGCTGTTGGAATAAGCTGCGGCAATGCGTCACTAATTCCCTGAATCAAGGAAACAATAATCTGTACCGCTGCTTCAAGTAATAGCGGAAGATTCTCAATAATCGCATTTACAATGGTCATTACCGCTTCAACTGCTGCCGGGATAAGCGTTGGTATCAACTGTAACAAGGTATTTAATACCTGGCTAAACAAATCCGCTACGGCATTAAGAAGTGTAGGTAACAGTTGCGCTACCGCCTCAAGCAATGCTCCGGTAACCGTAGGCAATGATGCTACAATATTTTCTATTACCGGAGTAATGTTCGTAAGCACATCCTTAAACGCATCCACTACATTGTTACAAAGTAGCTGCATATCCGCATCCGCATTACCAAAACCTACTACCAGGTTCTGAATTGCAGCCTGCATTGCACTAATGGAACCGGTGATCGTATGCTCTGCTTCTCTTGCTGTTGTACCCGTAATCCCCATACTGTCCTGAATTACATGGATTGCATCCACAATGTCTGCATAACTATCGATGTTATACTCAACACCACTAATTGCCTGCGCATCAGCAAGCAATCGTTCCATTTCGGTCTTTGTCCCTCCATATCCCAATTTTAGATTATCCAAAAGTGTGAACTGACCTTTAGCAAATCCTGCATATGCGGTCTTAATGCTCTCCAATGAAGAACCCATCTTATTGGCATTATCACTCATATCAGTAATTGCCATATCCGCATAAGCAGCAGCCTTTTCCGTATCTCCACCTAAAGAGGAAATCAAAGAGGCCGAGAAACCGGTGACTGTTTCCATGTAGTCATTTGCAGACATACCAGCTGTCTTATAAGCATTTGCTGCATAGGTTTGCAACTTACCCGATGATTCTTTGAATAAAGTATCAACACCACCAACTAACTGCTCATAATCTGCATACGCACCTATGACCTCTTTGCCTAGTTCAACTGCGGCTGCACCTGCTGCCACTACAACAGTTCCCATAGCAACACCGATAGTTTTAAGCGCTGTCCCTAATCCTTTGAACTTACTCTCGGACTTTTCTGCCTTATCTCCAGCCTCTTTGATTTCATCTCCCATGTCATCCGCACTGTCAGTAACCTTATCCATTTCGCGGTCCACATCTTTTAATGTATCCTCTGCATCATCCATATTCTTATTGGCATCTTCCAAGGCATCATTGTTATCTTTTAACTCGCGCTTCATACCATTTAAGGTAGCTTCTGCGTTATTAAGCTGTATCTGCCAATTCTGTGTTCTCGTATCGTTTTCACCAAATGATTCTGCAGCGTTATCTAAAGCAGCTCTAAGTAATCGTATTTTCTTTTCCTGCTCTTCGATTTCTTTATTTAACACCTGATTTCTGGCGGTCAACGCATCCACAGATGAGTCATTCTTATCAAATTGTGATTGTACTAATTTCATTTCAGATCCTAAAACCTTAAATGAACGATTAATATCTGCCAGGGCATTTTTAAACTCTTTCTCACCCTCGACACCCATTTTTACACCAAAGCTCTCTGCCATGTGTCATTGACCTCCCTTCCGTCAGATTCCATATGGAATAACTTCATCAATCGAGATTTCTCGTTTTGGTTTCGCCATTCCGTTATATTGTTTGTGGCATTCCCACAAATCCATAAGCAAACCAAATGGCATCAACCAAACCTCATCCCACGATAGGTGAAGTTGGGCGATGCCATAATATAAAAGCCGGGTAAATAACTCATCGTCACTTACTCGGCCACTATGTTTTTTGAGTCTGCTTCGCTCTCAATATTTCTTTTGGTGCCTTTATACATTGCCTCCATAATCGCTTCCTTATAATCAGCAAGTTCATATGGTGAAGTTAAAAGCTCAACCACTTCCGTTGAAACCTCCTGCTGCTTATCTTCTGGATGCTGTAAATTATGAACCAAAATGGTCTGATTCACCAAAAGAACAATAAGCCATACGATTTCATCTAACGCCATCTCGAAGTTTTCTGCTTTCATCAGCTTATCTCCAAGACTCTCAATACCGCCATATCTGGCTGCAATCTCCTTCGTTGCTCTTGTTGTAAGAAGAAGCTTGTATTCCTTCCCACCAATATTAATGATTGCACTTCTATCTTCCATTATCCTTTACCTCCTAACCTACGCTTGCATAAGAAGGTTCATATACCTCGTCATACCAGCTATTAATTGTATCTGTTACTACACCATCATCATCTTCTGAAACCTCTGCTTTCCATGGATGATTACCCATTGCATCTACTTTGTTTCTGCGAAGCACAGTTCCTTCAATGGAAGGTGTCGAAAATTCAATTGAATCTCCTTTTGTTGTAAGGTTCGTTGCTGGAATACCAAATTTCACTCGATATAACCAGAAATAACGATACTTACCATTTGACTTCTTCGCTCTAAAACCAATCGCCACAGGACTTGCATTGTCCTCTGAAGTCGAAATCAAAACTTTATTACCGTCAATTGTTGCACCTGTTAAGTCCTCTGCAACCTTCTGACCAATATCATTGATACCAAGAGTTAAGGTACCACTCTTAAACTCTTTTACAATTTCAGCTGCACCATCATCCGCATAAAGAGTAGCTTCTGCCAAATCAACGGAAAGTTCAGCCGACATAGCTTTTGCTAATGATGCTGGTGTTGCATATGTTTCATTGCCGTCTGCATCTTCTGTAATCTTTGCATAAAACAATTTATCTAAACCTATTGTAGCCATGTTAAAATTCCTCCATTTCTAATGATTGGGCTAATGCTAAATCAAACGTATAATGGTGATAGCCCGTATCACTCTCATACTCCACGTAACGCCTTTCTAATATCGTTACTCCTGCTTTCAATAAAAGCTTTGTTATCTTATCTCTAAGAGCCAGGTAGTTTCCCTTCGTATACAGTGCAAGCTCTATCTCCTCACCTTGCATCGTAGGTATATCATCTGCATGCAAATACAAATTGTCATAAATAGGAATAATCACCAGGAATGTTTCTGGCTTTCTTTTTCCCTTTTCATCACCCGTATGTTCAGAAACTGAAATATCAGGCACTACACTCGAAAGTGTAGAAATTACAAGCTCATTAATACTCATAATTTTTTCACCTCCGCATCTAATGTCTCTTGCATTTTCTTAATGCATTTCTCTTTTGCAGCCCTAGCCGCCGGTTTCGCCCAAGGTCTCGCCCTTTGTCCGGACTTTCCTTTTTCCAGAACCGCTGCTTTTAGTGGATTTGGTATGCCTTTAGAATCATAACCAGCGCACCCCACCTTAATATTCCAATCTCCATCAGCTGACTGATACGGTTTTGTAACACTAAGCGACTTTAATAAGTCACCGGATGACTTCGAAGGCTGCTTCGTTCCTTTACCAATTGACCTTTCCAGGTTCTCTCTCATTGCATCTTCCAAAGGAGTAACCCCTTCTGTCAGAACCTTATCTACCACCGAATCATATCTTGATTGCAATGCTGACAGTTTTCTTAACATATCCGTTGGCATTTCATAGCTCATCTTGGCCATCACACCACCTCCTTAGTCATAAGCGTAAGTAAACCACTACGCTTATCTCCCAAGGCTGATACGATCTCGAAAACGTGACCATCCAATAAAACTCTCATACTTGAGGTGATTCCCAACCGGTATCTAATATAAATCTTGTAGGTTACTTCTGCAGTTTCTGTTGCCTGGGATAGAAACTCCTTCCCGGAAACCGGAACAATATCTGCCCAAACCGTCGCTATCGTATTCCAATCCTTTGTCGCAAATCCATCTTTATCCCTTGTTGATGTATACTCCTGAAGCTCTACTCGATATCGCATTCTTCCAAGTTGCATCAGAACGTCACCTTCCTTATTCCAAACAGAAGTGCCTTGAGCATAGAAAGTAACTCTTTCTGATTTACTTCTTCTCGGTGCTCATATAAATAAGCAACTGCATAAAGAACAGCTATTCTTGTTGTCGCTGCTTCTGCTGTAAGTTCTGTGTGATCAATTCTTGCAATATCCATACACAAGGACTCCGCCGCTTCTATCAGCTGTAAAATCAGCGTATCTTCTTCATTTGAATCCAATCGCAAATACAGCTTTGCCTCTTCAAGACTTATTACCATTTGCTCACCTCCAGAAAAACGGGCTCACCAGGTTTTCTAGTGAGCCCTATAAATTAGGTTGTAGCTTTCGCCTTAATTTCCAATGTCTTTACTGCTTCGGAAAGGATTAACTTACCATCAACACGTTCTGATGCAAGGAAACCAACCTGACCAGTTGTAGCATAAAGTTCATTAAGTCTCTTGAAGCTTCTACCCTGGCGGTCTGCAATCCAATAATAAGAGAAATCACCAAATGCCAATACCTTATTACCGGCCGCAAGTTCAGGAACATAGATAGATGTTCTGTATGGACGGTTTAAGATACGGTCTGGTTCACCTTCTCTTACAGATGGCTGCCAGATATAGTTTCCGTTATTGTCCTTAAGCTTTCTAATTGCTTTAACTGTTGAATCGTTAAGCAACCATACGGCTTTATTACGATATGGTGCGCGTAAGCTGTAATACAAATCCATCACATCATCGAATGTAATGTTTGTGCTTGACGCTGTAACACCAACATCTGCAGAATTGAATACGCCGGTAGGCTTACCAACACCATCACCAACGAAGAATGCTTCCTCTTCCTTCGCACCAATTCTTCTACCGAACTCTCTGGAAATGTAGTTCTCAACATTGAATACAGAGTCATTTAATAATTCATCAGATACCTTAATCATTGTTGCAAGTTTGTATGCACCAATTGATGTCTGACCAAAGCTATCATCGGATTCTGGGAAAGCACCGCCTTCATCAATCCATGCTGCTTCGCCTTTTGCTGTTACGATAGGAATTTTTCTATCGCCGGAAGAAGTATTGATAACAGTTGCAAGAGAACGGAAAAATACTTCCTCTCCGAGTGCTTCAACTAACTTCTTTTCATATTCATCTGGTACAAGGTAGCCACCTTCTGAATCAGTACCGATAGAAAGCGCATTCATCACTTCATATGAGTTACGATTTCTCATAGAATTCCAGAACGCCTTCTTATATTCATCAGAAGCTCTGCCCTTCTTACCAAAATCCTGTAAACCTGTAGTAGGTTTTCCTGTAATTGGTGAACTAATAGCCTGTGCAAGTTCTGCATCAATAGAAGCCTGACGCTCAAGGCGATCAATTTGTGCTCCTAAGTCCACTACTTCTTTTTCCATTTTCTCGTAAATTGCCTCATCCTCTGGTGATACAAATTTACCGTCTTTTGCTTTTGCATCTAAGAAGCTTTTAGCCGCTTCCCAAGCTTTTGCACGCTGCTCGCGTAATTCTAATGTCTTACTCATTGAATATTCCTCCTTAATGTGCTAAGAGACTAAGTCTCTTTCTTAAACTTTCAACAGAAGCGCCTTCCTTTGGTACTTCTGCAGTTACTTTGGAAATAAATGAATCCTCAACATTTCTGCGAGAATACATCATTGCGGAAACCTCATACGGATACTTCTTAAGTAATGAAATACCGTCTTCTGGTTCCTCTTTCTCTGGCTGTTTCTTTGTTTCATCTTCCTCTGGTTTCTCCTTTGGAGCTTCCTTGCTATCGGAGAATAGAATGCGATCACAAAAACCAAGTTCTAATGCTTTCTTTGCATTCAGCCAAGTTTCATCATCCATAAGGGCTGCCAACTTATTACGGCGCATGCCTGTCTTTGCCTCGTATGCATTAAGGATTGATTCCTTCACTTCATCGAGCATTGCGATGGCGTGCTGCATATCCACTGTATTTCCTGCTACTATCGTCGATGGATTATGAATCATAAGCATCGCAACAGGACTCATTTCAACTGTGTCACCTGCCATAGCGATAACAGATGCAGCTGAAGCCGCAAGACTATCAATGCGGACTGTGACATTGCCTTTATAGGATTTGAGCATGTTATAAATCTGAGCTGCTGCAAAAACATCTCCACCCGGCGAATTAATCCAAACCGTAATGTTTCCGTTACCAGCATTAAGCTCATCACTAAAAAGCTGTGGAGTTACTTCATCCCCATACCAGGTTTCATCTGAAATTTCTCCATTCAAAAAAAGCGTTCTTTCATCAAGAGCGCCTTCATTCTTTACCCAGTTCCAAAACTTTTGTTTCATTGCTGTGGTTTCCTCCTTCTATTTTTTTGTTGTTCTTTTGGTAATGCCTCCTCTTCCTGTAGTTCTTCTGATTTCTCACCAGCAAACGCTCCTGCGTCTTTCAGTTTTGTCATTGAACCGTTCACAAGATAAAGATTACCTCCCTCTTCATCTGGGATTGGGTTTAAGTTCTCCATCTCCCTGATATCATTTGTCGAAAACCATCCATTCTGACGGCCAGTTGCATAACCGTTCATTCGTGATGCATAATCACCACGAAGTAAACCATCGACATTGAATTTAATAATAATTTTTCCCTTTTCACCCGGAAGAAGTAACGCCTTTTGAAGCGCCTGCTCCCACCTAATTACCCAAGGGTCCAAAGTGTACTTTACAAATTCCATAGACTGCTGCTCGATGTTATTGAAGGAACTCTTCTCCAAATCACCGATCATGTGTGGTGGAATTCGATACAATCTTGCGATTTCATTTATTTGAAACTTTCGTGTTTCCAAAAACTGTGCTTCTTCTGGTGGAATACCTATCTGTGTGTAATGCATTCCTTCCTCTAAAACAGCGACTTTTCCTGCATTATTGCTGCCTCTATAAACAGCATTCCATGACTCTCTCACCTTCGCCGGGTCTTTTAACACTCCAGGATGTTCTAAAACACCACCAGGATTTGCGCCATTTGCAAAAAAGCTGGCACCATACTCCTCACAAGCTAGAGTCATTCCGACTGCATTTTTAGCCATTGCGATTGGACTATAACCAATTAATCCATCAAACCCTAACCCCGGTATATGAAGCACATCCTCATTCTTTAGAATGATTTGTCCATGCGATGAAAAATTTGGATTCTCATCACCATTTCTGGAATATCTATAATAAATCTCACCATTTTCATTGCGCTCTACGGATATCTTGTTTGGTAACAGAGGATACAACCCTATTACTCTTCCTGCACCATTTCGAATGATTTGAGCATATGCATTTCCCCAAATTAAAAGATGACTCATCAGCGTTTCTCTAAACACAAATGAAGTCATCTCTGAGTTAGGCTCGTCATGGAGCACATGATATAAAGGGTGGTTTATCATCATTTCTTTTCCACCACCTTCTTTGTACTGATATACATGTAAAGGTAATGCTGCAACCGTCTCCGCTAGGATTCTCACGCATGAATATACTGCTGTTGTCTGCATTGCTGTTGTTTCATTAACCGGTTTTCCCGCCGTGGACCTACCAAATAGAAACGAATAGCCAGAGCCTGCAACAGCATTTGATGGATTTGCTTTTGTCTGTCCAAATCCAAACAAACTTTTTATTCCCATGACCAATACCTCCTAACTTGGGAAATTAAAGGGAAGCAAGAACTATGGCCTTCCTGCTCCCCCTGTTACTAGGCTTTACGAAGTAAGATACTTCCAACATTTACCCATCTGCCACCGTAGGTTAAGTCGATGAAACCACAGCCCTGGAAAGTATATGTCTTTCCGGCTTTAGTCTGCACCTTCTCAACAGCACAGTAGTTCATGTTGCTCTGTCCTCTTGTACAATTTGATGTTAACCATACATAAGAACCTGCTGGTAAGTCACAGCACTTAGAACCGTCAGCATAATATGCTCTTGTTGCATACTGTACTTTACGCTTTCTTGTGCTTACAGCCTCCCAAGAAGTACCATTGGAAGCGTAATCTGCAAAATCGCCAAACTCGCATCCCCAATACTCTTCTGGATAAACGCCCATAACCATATTGTGGTTAGCGTCAAGAATTACTGCTGGAGCATCAACGCCTTCCCAGCCTGTTCCTGGAACTGTACCTTCCACGAAACATTCATTCTTTGTGATATTTCCAATCTTTGTAGAACTACAACTTCCGTTATTGTTCATTTTATAAATTGGAATCTTCTTTCCAGACAGGTTTACCTGCCATCCACTACATGCCATACTTTTATCCTCCTTATAATTTTTTAGGCTTTACGAAGTAAAATGCTACCAACATTTACCCATCTGCCACCGTAAGTTAAGTCAATGAAGCCACAACCCTGGAAAGTATATGTCTTTCCGGCTTTAGTCTGTACCTTCTCAACTGCACAATAGTTCTTATTGCTCTGGCCTCTAGTACAGTTGTATGTTAACCATACATATGAGCCTGCTGGTAAATCACAGCACTTAGAACCATCTGCATAATATGCTCTTGTTGCATACTGTACTTTACGCTTTCTTGTAGTTACTTTTTCCCAAGAAGTACCGTTTGAAGCATAGTCTGCAAAATCGCCAAACTCGCAACCAAAGTACTCTTCTGTGAATACACCCATTGTCATGTTGTGATTCGCATCCAAGATTACTGCTGGTGCATCGTTTCCTTCCCAGCCTGTTCCTGGAACTGTACCTTCCACGAAACATTCATTTTTTGTGATATATCCCAATCTCTTTGATGTGATCGCTGTACCAGCACCATTAAAATCATAAATTGGAATCTTCTTACCTGATAAATTTACCTGCCATCCACTACACGCCATTTTCTTGTCCTCCTTATTATTTTATAGTTGTGTGTCTGAGGTTTTGAAATCTTATACCTTCATTAGGCATCACTCCCTCCAATGCAAAATAAAAACGCCCTTGCAGGCGTCTAAAAATAAATAATCCCTCGTTCATCATAAACGCTGGAATTATTACCTTGATTTCTCACAGCTCTGTCCAAAGCCATAATAGTTGCTACAATTCCATCTATCTTTTCTGGTGATTTTGCTTTGGTAACTTTTATATTTTCTGCAGCATCTGTTTCTACCACAACATTACCTGCCATCCAACGAAGCACCGGATTGCCGCCATGTATAATGTTTCCTTCCATCAGCAGCTTATAGAACTCCTTCGTTGGCGGTGACATATCTTTATAACCCTGACCAAAAGGCACCATTGTAAAGCCTTCCCCTTCCAGGTTCTGAATAACATGCGTTGCATTCCATCTATCTACTGCGATTTCTAAAATGTGATACTTCTTTCCAAGTTCCTCTATTTTCTTCTCAATCGCATCATAATGAATAACATTTCCTTCCGTAGCATTGATATATCCCTGTGCCACCCAGGAGTCATACGGAACATTACCTCTCCTAACTCTAATAGGAACTGTTTCTTCTGGTACCCAAAAGTACGGAACCACAATATACTTCTCTGTATCATTTCTTGGTGGAAATACTAATACAAAAGCTGTAATGTCACCGGTGCTTGAAAGGTCGAGCCCCCCATAGCACTCCCTACCAAGTAGCGAACCCATATCGATCGGAGTGTTTCCTTTATCATATATTTGCTCCGGAATAAATCTTGTAAGTGACGCTACCCACATATTAAGTCGCAGCTGCTTGAACACATTCTCTTCTGCTGGACTCTGTAATGCTTCCTGATAAGAATCACGCACTCGATCAATTTGAATCGTCTGCCCTAATGACGGATTGGCTTTATACCAATTCGCCTCATCATGCCAATCGTCCTCGTCTGTTAACCCAAAGACAACCGGGTAGAAAGTCGGGTCCACTTTCCTTCCAGCTAAAATATCTGTACTCTTCATATGAAGCTCGTAACAAATACTTTCCTTATCTGTACCTGCTGTAGTAATCAAAAAGAATAATGGTTGCTCTCTGGCATCACCGGAACCCTTTGTCAAAACATCATATAATTTACGATTTGGCTGCGCATGCACTTCATCTAATACCAAGCCTGATACATTCAAACCATGCTTGGTACCAACTTCAGCACTAAGCACCTGGTAAAATCCCTGGTTGCTGTAATTTACAATACGCTTTGTTGCTCCCATGACCTTACTTCGCTTCATAAGTGCAGGTGTCATTTGTACCATTTGATTGGCTACATCAAATACGATACTTGCCTGCTGGCGATCAGCAGCCGCACCATATACTTCTGCAGAAGGTTCATTGTCGGCGTATAATAAATAAAGAGCGACTGCTGCTGCAAGTTCACTCTTTCCATTCTTTTTGCCAATTTCAATATAAGCAGTACGAAACTGTCTCTTTCCATCTTCCTTTACTACACCAAATACATCTCTTATGATCTGTTCCTGCCAAGGTAACAACCAGAAACGCTTTCCGGCCCATTTACCTTTGGTATGCCTAAGATTCTCAATAAACCTTACAGCCCTATCAGCCGCATCCTCGTCATAATGAGATGTCGGCAGCATGAATTTTGTCGGCTGATAATTTTTCAGCTTCGGATAATTCTTCGGCCTAGTCTCTGCCATTAACTACCACCAGCCATTAGCAAGAACTCCATCTCATCAAACTCAGCTTCCTTTGCCTCACCTGCAATCATTCTGCTTCGTGAGGAAGGTGTTAATCCAAACTCACTACAAAACTTAAGCATCGTTTTAAGGTTTGTTTGTGCAATGGACACCTGCGGTACCTGCTGCCAATAACCACTAGGTGTTTTTACAATAGTTCCATGCTTTTCTATAAATTCCTCGGCTTCCTTCCAACGGGCATACGATTGACAATAGCCTGCAAACGCGGCCATATCCATTTCTGTTAATGTCCCAAGATTAACCATCTTGTCTGCTAATCGTTCCCATTCAGCTTTTGCCTCCCCGGTCAACCACTCTGGACACTCTGGTGCCTTTTTCTCCGGGACCGGTTCAAATCTATTTAAAGGTCGCTTCCCTGGATTACCTTCCAACACTTTTATTGCTGTTGGTTTTGGTTTTCTTCCTTTTTGCGCCATTGTTGTCATCTCCCTTCATAAAAAAAAGACCTTACGGTCTTAACAAAACTTCCATATACGAGGAAAAGCCCCTTCCGGGCTAATCCTTTCTTGCTTTAGTTGTATTCGTAAAGCAAAATGCAATAAGCAAACTGTGTTGCTATGTCCTTCTCGTCAGGCTCTACCACCCAACCTCTGTCGTATTCTGCGGTTGTTTCCCCATTGACTTTAATAGTCAAGTTGTAAATCTTCCCCTTATTGATTCCACATTTGTTTGCTCTTTTGTATGCCTGCACCCAATACTTGCAAACCACTCTTTCTTCTTCGTTAATCGGTACCAAAATTGAACCTTCATGTATCATGCTTTTGTCCTCCATCTTCCTTTGTTTTCCTTCCGGCATGTACATGTTCCCTCTAAAGACACATATTATCAAGTCAATTCCACTTATAATACCACCAAAGTTACTACCCCAAGGTTGTCACTTTTATACATCAATTTTCCTGCAGGAATCCTCTCCATAAGCAATTCCCAAGGAAGAACCACAATCCCAATTCACATGAATGGTTCCAATATCATCAACACATCGAACCGTTCCCTTCTCACCAGGTTCCAGCTTTCTGTATGGGTCCTCCATATACACAAGCTCTACTCTAGTTCCTTCCGGGAACTCCTTCTTTAATAGTTCAACAACTTCTCTTCTAATTCCAAACATTATTCAATTACCTCCGTTTTCTTTACTCTGTGGTTCTCACGAAATGTCTCCGCCTGCTCTTCCGTTCGGAATGCACAATTTCCTGCCAAATTTGCTAACAAATGCTTTCTTGTGCTTTTGTAGGCCTCGCCCTTCATTCCCAATCGAAGTAACCATGTTCGGAATGCGTACTTTTCATTTTCCGGTTCAATGCTACCAAGCTGTACTCGTCTTTGTTCTAAACTCATTTTATTCATAAGCGCCGCCAAATCCATAAAGGCCTTTATGAGTTCTGCATCCTCAGTTGCAGGAAATCCTGCAAATACAATTCCGTCTGCAGCAAACTCCAATCCTGCGTTTGTACTATTGGCATCCACTTCTTCAACCACCTGCATAAACTCCTCAAG
>JGI24710J26742_10003288_pt1 | contig 13796 bp, 9 predicted proteins | sample BioPla2DNA2_FD_26742 | JGI IMG/M metagenome (IMG submission 26742) | reverse complement strand
ATATTTTACTTCGTTTCATTCGTTATTTCTCAATCTTTTTCAATAATTGTTCTACTCCCCTTCTTGTTGGGTTCCTTATCTCATCTAATTAGCTCAATTATAATTGATTGTACTGGTTTGCTCACAGTCGTAAAGGTAGTACTTTTTTCTATAGAATATCAAAATAAAAACCGGGAGCGTCGATATAACTGATACTCCCGGTTTGTATTAATCCACTTCGTCCTACATCGGTCTGCGATTTATATTACTTCAAATATTTCGCCAAAAATCCAAGCATGGCTTTGTAGAAATCAATGCTGTTTTCTTCGTGTGCAAAACCGTGTCCTTCGTTATACTTCACCATATAGGGCACATCTACTCCTTTGGCACGAAGTTTCTCCACTATTTGGTCACTTTCGTTGATGTTTACGCGTGGGTCATTAGCTCCTTGCACTACGAAGAGCGGCGATTTTATTTTATCAATCTGATACGCCGGCGAAGCTTCTCTTGCAATGGCAGCTTCTTCTTCATTATCAATATCGTACCAGATTTCTTTTAGCATATCCAAATAGGGTTTCCAATATTCGGGAATGGAATTCATAAAGGTGAAAATATTCGAAACCCCCACGTAATCTACCCCACAAGCATAGAGATCGGGTGTCTTCACCAATCCCATCAATGTGGCATATCCTCCGTGGCTACCGCCATAGATGGCCATTTTGTCCTTATCTACCCAGCCCTGCTCAATCACGTATTTTACACCATCTTCCACATCGTCCATCACTTTTCTTCCCACTTGCTTGAAACCTGCTTTCAGGAACTCTTTTCCATAACCGCCGGATATACGGAAGTTTACTTGAAGCGTAGCATAGCCTCGACTTGCAAAAAGTTGTGTTTCGGGATTGAAGCCCCATTCGTCACGAATTCCTTGCGGACCCCCGTGCGGGTTTACTACCAAGGGCACTTTTTCACCTGTCAAAGCTTCTTTAGGCAATGTGATGTAGCCGTGAATAGTGAGTCCATCTCGGCTTGTGAATGTAATCGGACGCATTTCTGCCATATCAGCTTCTTTTAGCTGTGGCATTAAGTCATAAAGCAGCGAGAATTGTTTGGTTTTATTATCGTATTGATAGTACGTACCGTACAGCTTATCGCTTTGGACAACTATCAGGAACGTGTTTTCATCGTCATCCGAATCAACAACATAGAACTCTTTCCCGGGAAATTCTTTCTCCATTTGTTTGGTGAAACTCTTAAAGAAATCGCTGACCGGCGTGATAACATACTTTTCGCCGTTGTAAGCAAAATAGTCGATTTCATAATTCCGCTTACGACTGCGGCTCATGTTGGCTACATCGTAATCAGGATTGGAGAAAACTTCTTTTACAATAGAGTTTTTCTTGAAGTCATACAGCACAATACGCGCTTTGTCCGAATCGAGATTGGTAACCACATAAGCCTCGTCAGGGTTCTTACCGTCATAATTAAAGCCTGCGATACCGAAAGAATCGTACCATTTCATCTGTTTTACAAGCTTAAATTCCCCGGTCGCCAGATCTTTATACCACTGTTCAGATTCTACACCGTTTACCAGGCGGCTATATCCGCGCAAGTTGCCGTCTTTATCAAAATCGTAGCCTTGAATTGGATTGGCGATATCTTTATTCTCGTAAAGTTGCTCCATTTCTCCGGTAACGACATTCAGTTTATAAGGCTCAAAAACCTGCTTGTTGTTTTTGTTCATTTGAACAATAACGTAATCTTTTTGATCCTTCAAAATACTGACAACACCGGCTTGAACACCTTCATAGGGCGTCAAGTCCACGTTGTTTGAACCATCNACATTAACGGCATGAATGTGGTATTGTTCGTTTCCCCCTTGGTCCATCATATAAAGAAGTCGCTCGTTGTTTTTCCAAAAATANCCGCGAATCAACTCGTCTTTTTCTTCCAAAATACGGGTAACTTTTCCGGTGGNAATCTCCTTNACGTACACATGACGTTTGGTACTTCCATCTTCCTTTTCACGATAAGACATATATTTACCATCGGGTGAGAGTTGAAATGAACTCGCTTTCGGACGTGAAAAATAGTCTTCCACCCTATACTTGTAATTGCCTGCGTCATAAGCTACAAGTTGCTGCAATTCTTCATCGGACGACACCAGTGCGGGATTTCCGGGCAGTTTACTTTCGAACTTTTTCAAAACCAACGAAAACTCCTGTCCCATCTGCTTGAAGGTTCCTTCAATACTCTCAACGTTCAGAGTACCTTCATACCTAGCCTGTAAAGCTGACATATTGAGGGTTAATTTACTACCCTCTACTTCGGTCTTTTCTACCGGAATTCCTGCTGCACCTTGCATCGGAATATCCAGTGTTGTAGCATAAGTGCCATTATCTTCCGCGATGTGGAAAATAAGTTCCAACTCCATTCCCTGAACAGAAATAGCTCCTTTCCAATCACCGGCAAACGGCTGTGCATTTACCATCATAGTTGTTAAAATTATTGTGGCCAATAAGCCCATTCTCTTGATTTTCACTTTTTAAATTAATTATTTGTTTTACAATCTGTTTGGCTAATTATATTTACCTTTTTATACACTCATCCAGCGCTTTGATTGCCTTCTATACCGATCGTCTTCACAGATTCTTTTTATACCCCTTCGACTATATATAATTCGCGAATGTGGTTTTTTATTTTTTTAAAATTAGCTCGCATAATCGGCATTAAGATTAAAGAAAGAACAGCAGCCGATATACCAATTCCCATGAAAAAACCGCTAAAAAAACTCACTATGGCAGATTCCGGTAAATAACCTGTAACAAAAGACCCTATAAACGCAATCGACAATAACAAGATAAATGTATTTCTGCTTGTGTGATAAATTTCCTCTACACGCAAAGAATGATTGATGTGACTTAAAGTTTTATTATCCGATGAAAACCCACCGTCAGCCGTCTTCTTTCGCAGAAAAATCCAATTTCTGCATTTCCCTACATTCTCAATATTAGCTTCTTTTAGGAAGTCAATGTAGTTTTTGCTTTTGAGAGAGTCGGGCTCTTCGTCTAACAATTCTAATTTATACTCATATTCATTAGGCTCTCCCCTTTCAAAAAGGTAGCTGTAAGAACTGCCTTTTATCAGTTGCCAGCCCTCTGCGGACATCTTATTGAGCCATTTCTCTTCTTTGTCGTATTCCCAAACAAAAAATAATTTGTAAACTTTCTTTTTCATGCCTTTTATTTTTAAGAACACATAGAATCTGTCGTCAATTTATAATCGAAAATCATCTCTAAATGGCTATCTCAACGATAATTATCGTTCGATGATACTATTACCATTTCTTACCAATTCTTCCAAACGGCTTAGCTCTATCTTTGCCACTTCTTTGCCGAGCGAAGTAATCTCATATTCTTTTCTACGACTGCCCTCTTCCATCGGCAACTCGATAATCCATTTTTTTTCGAGTAAAGACGACAGAGCACCGTAAAGAGTTCCTGCGGAAAGTTTTAACCTGCCTCCGCTCATAATTTCAGTTTCCTGCATAATTCCATAGCCATGGAGAGGTTTATGCAGGACGAGCAGAATATAAAATACTGCTTCAGTTAATACAATATTTGTTTCATTGTTCATTGTCTCTATAGGTTCTATTGCCACTCTGTTTCTCAGTTCTTTAACGGTACTTGTTCTTTTATTCATTGTCTCTATAGACTATATTGCCGCTCGTTATATCGGAAGCCGATACAAAGGTAGACGATATATTTTTAAAAACAATAGTTTCAATGTTAAAAAAATCTATTCCTATTATATTTAACTGTTGCTTAGAGAATGTTCGGGCCGGCAAACAAACAAAAACCGTGCCTTGGCAGTATTCCACCACCAAGGCACAAAATCATCGTTAGATAGCTTTACTTATTTCTTAAGTTTTCCACCCGACTTGGGAATAGTAACCATAATACTTACAATAGCCATCACAACCATCATCAGGTTTACACCTAAGGCAATGGTGGCCGCTTGACGAACTACAACGTTGTCTTGTCGGCCCACGAAAGTAAGCACACCCTCCATCCAGGTGATGTTGTCTCCTACGTTTAGTGTCGCGAAAACACCGGCGGAAATAGCCACACCAAATGCCGCCCCAAGCGACGATGCCATTTTATAAATCCCCGAGCCTGAGCCTGCCTGCGATTCAGGCAAGTTGGAGAGTGCTGCATCGGTAGATGGTGTGGCGTAAAAAGCCAATCCCAAACCGAAAAGTGTGTACGATATAATGGCTAAAATCTTGTACGTGCCGGTCATCACATTGGTAAACATCAACAGAATGATGGCTAAACCCACAATAAGCGAACCCCAAATCATCGGTTTGCGGGCTCCGAAACGTTGTAATAACTTCTCTCCCACACGAATAAACAACACAATAGAGATGGCATATCCGAGCGTAAGAAGTCCTGCTTCTTTTGCCGTAAGGTTTCCTCCCACTTGCAACAATGCAAGCGAAACAATCAACATGCCTGCGGTTCCGTTTATCATAAAGTTGGATATGGTGGCACCGGTGAAAGTTAAGTTATTGAATAGTTTAAAATCGATAAAGGCTCCATCTTTCCCTTTTTCAATTTTGAAGAACAGGAGTGCAAATGCCACTGTCAACAGAATAAGAGTAAGTCCCAACGGACTTGTCCAACCAAACTCCGAACCTTTAGTTACCAAAAGTTGCAAGCCGATCATCGATAACATAAAGGTAATGATTCCAGCAAAGTCGGTTTTTTTATTGTCTGTAACTTCGGCTTTGCTTTCGGGTGTATCTTTTATCATCAACAAACCTATAAGCGATATAGCTGCTGCTCCAAAGAAAATATAACGCCAGCCGATGCCTACCATCAATCCGCCGAAAAGTGCAGCAAATCCGGAACCTCCCCACGAACCCATGGACCAGAGACTAATGGCGCGCTGACGTTCGGCTCCCTCCCAATAAGCTTTTACCAATGCCAAACTCGAGGGCATAATAGCCGCTCCGGAAAGTCCCTGAAAAATACGTCCTAAAATCAACACTACGCCGGATGCACCGCCCACAGGAGTAAACCCAACCAGCAAAGAACCGATAATACTGAAATAAAACCCGTACTTTACCATCTTTACTCGACCGATTTTATCGGCCAGGCCACCGAACACCACGATGAAAATGCCGGAAAACAACGATGTTATCGACACGGCAATATTCATCATCGAGGATTCCATGCCCAAATCTTTCGCCATATCTACATTGATATTTAGCGTAGTTTGGGCAAAAAGCCAGAATGCCAGTACACCCAGAATAATACCAAACAAAAGTTTGTCATTTCCTTTGTACTGTACTGATTTTGTAGTCATGATATGCAAAAATTATTTTACATTGTCTGTCTTTTTCTTATCCGGTATGCTTGTTGACACCGATACAATCACCAAAATCGCCAAAAGCAGACAGAAAGCCAAACCGAGCATTGCTCCTTGTCGAATGACCACATTATCTTGTCTGCCTACGAAGCCTATGATGTTGCTCAACCAGCCTATCGGCTCTGTTCTGGAGACTACTGCCGTGTAAATTCCTGCTGCAATGGCAACTCCGAAGCTTGTTCCAAGCGATGATGCCATTTTGAAAATCCCTGCTCCACTACCTGCCTGACTGTCGGGCAAGTTGGATAAAGCGGCATCGGTAGCCGGAGTGGCAAAGAAAGCCAAACCCAATCCGAAAAGCGAGTAAGCAATAACTGCCAACACAACATATTGCCCTGTCATTATCTGTGTCTGCATAAGCAGTATAATGGCTACACAAATTATTAGTGCTCCCCAGATAATAGGTTTTTTTGCACCAAATCTTTGAAGTAGCTTTTCACCCACGCGAATAAACAAGATAACGACAATAGCAAAACCTAATGTCAGCAACCCGGCTTCCATAGCCGAGAATTGTGCCCCACGCTGCATCAATGTAAGAGAAACGATAAGCATACCTGAAGTTCCGTTGATGAAGAAGTTTGCCAAGGTAGCTCCCGTAAATATTTTGTTTTTAAACAAACCAAAATCTACAAAAGCATAGGGTGATCTTTTTTCAACGCGAACAAACAAGTAGCCAAATACTATTGTAATGGCAACTAAAACAATGGTTATCCAGTTTGTCCAGCCCAATTTGTTTCCGTTGGTAATGAAAATCTGCAAGGCGATCATGGCAATCATAAACACGATTATTCCACCCCAGTCAATTTTGTATTTGCCTGCTCCTTCGCGTTTATTTTCAGGAAGTTCTTTTGTCAAATATAAAGCTATGATTGCCACTATTACTGCAAAAAAGAAAATCCATCTCCAACCCAGGCTCGATGCAATAATTCCTCCTGTAAGTGAGCTTAATCCCGATCCACCAAATGTTCCGATAGACCAAAGACTGATAGCGCGTTGACGCTCCTTGCCCTCCCAGAAAATTTTAATCATACCCAAGCTGGTCGGCATTACGAAGGCCGCCGAAAGACCTTGCAAAGCGCGCCCTGTAAGAAGCATGGGCACAGCAAGGCTACCTTTGGGTGATAGTCCCACTAAAAGCGAGCCTGCTATAGCTAAATATAACCCGATTTTGAACGTTTTTACACGACCGATGCTATCGGCCAATCCACCTATCACAACTATGAAAATCCCTGAAAACAGGGCAGCGAGCGACACGGCGATGTTCATCGTATTCGCGTCCATGCCGAGCTTTTCGGTCATCACAGGCGACACGTTCATCATGGAGTTGGCAAAAAGCCAAAAAGTCAAAACAGCTAATATAAAGCCTATAAGTACTTTATCTGTTCCTTTGTAAGTTGTTGTTTGCATTGCTTTGAGGTTTTATTTGAATGAATAGGGAATTGTTATACTTGCACCCGCCACAAAATGAAATTGTTCCGAAAGCGGGCTGTATGCGAATTTGGCAAATAAGGGCATGGTTACCGGTTCATACAGCCTGAAATCGTATTGAAACTTCAGCTCCAAGTTGTTGACACCACCTTTATCTGCATTGTACAGTCCCTTCCAGGGCGTAACACCCAGGCCACCCCAAACGCTGAAGTCATTCCAACGATGCGCGTACGAAAGCTCGGTATATGTGGTGAAATTTCTTTTTCCTTCGGTATTCGGGTCTTTTCCCGTAACTATTGTCGCCCATTTCAACGTGAGTGGAAGCCACGGCAGTTGGTAGAAGATCATAGCGTCCACAAAGTGGTTGGAAGTTGTGAGTCCGAAATCGAATGGCTTGGCCTGGTTTGTCCACAATTTCTTTCCGGGAGAATAAATATCCCAAACGCCAATCCATAAGTTTTTTACGGGCGAAAACGAAATCCACGGCATTACGACCTTATAAACCCCGTCGAAAGAGCCGCCGGCAACAACACCCACATTCCAGTTCTTATTGAAGAAGCTGATACTCGGCTCAAAAGCCGGAGCCTCGCCAAACAGCGGACCTCTACCGAGTCCACGCCAATGATGTTGAGTAACATATTGGGCATTGCCGACCATTTTCCATGTTGAAGATTTGTCTGTCTCTTCATTAGTTTGAGCAAAAACCGCTGTACAGATAAGGGTAAAAATGAGTAGTACTTGACCTGTTCGTTTCATACATTTAGTTGTTGATGTGAATGAATATCTGTGATTTTGTTCAATTTAACTCTCATGGAACCTATCTTGAACATTGAATTTTTTTCGCGACAAATGTATGGTTTTTCCTTTACGATGTAGTTAAAAAAATAATTTTTTAATTTTTTTTATTCGCATTTTTCAACAAGCAATTTATGAGAATAATTATACCTTTACGATCGAAAACAAACCCATAAAATTTCAATGTTATGAACGATAAACTATTATCTGCAGTCGCAAAGCTCCAACCCGAAATGAAAGAGTGGATGGACTACATGCACCAAAACCCAGAACTCAATATGGACACGCCTAAAACCGCCAAGTACATAGCCGAGAGACTGAAATCGTGGGGCTACGATGTGGTGGAAGGCATTGGAAAAACAGGAATTGTGGCATCTATGACCGTGGGCAATGGAAAGAAATCTATTGGTATGCGTGCCGATTTTGATGCACTACCTATTTTAGAAGACAACGATTTACCGTACAAGAGCAAAATAGAGGGTTGGTCGCACCTCTGCGGACACGACTCACACGCCACGATGTTGCTTGGCGCAGGAAAATACTTAGCAACAACCAAAAACTTCAACGGAACCGTACGCCTGATTTTCCAACCCGGCGAAGAAACCATGGAAGGAGCACCGGCAATGGTCGCAGACGGACTGTTTAAACGTTTTCCTGTTGACGCCGTGTACGGAATGCATAATATGCCGGGCTTGCCGTTAGGAAAATTTCATTTCCGCGAAGGCGAAACCATGGCCGCCGTGGACAACTGGGAAATTGAACTAACAGGTAAAGGCTCACACGGTTCAATGCCCGAGTTAAGCATCGACCCGTTGGTGTGCGGAGCTTCGCTGGTAATGGCACTGCAAACTATCGTAAGCCGCAACGTATCGCCATGGAAAAACTCGGTGGTAAACGTAGGAGCTTTCCAGTCGGGTATAGCAGGTAACGCCGTTCCCCAGAAAGCTATCCTGCGGTTGAGCATACGTAATATGGAGGCCGACCTCCGTATCATGGTTCTCGACAAAATCCGCAAAATTACCAAAGCACAAGCTGAAGCGTTTAATTGCGGTTACGAAATTCGCGAGGGCGTAGCAGGAGCAGTATTAATCAACACTCCCGAAAACACCAGGTGGGCGGCAAAGGTAGCAAAAGCCACCTTCGGCGAGGATCAGGTGGTGGAAAACATGCACCCCTACATGGGCAGCGAAGACTTCGCCTTTATGCTGAAAGAGAAAGCAGGCACATACTGCATGATAGGCAACGGCGACACCTTTATGGTGCACCACCCCAAATATGTTTTCAATCAGGATATGCTTAGCCGCGGCGCAACCTATTGGGTGGCTCTGGCGGAAGAATATTTGAGATAGCTTCAAGCGAGTCCCTGAGTAGTTTCGACCTCGTGATCACCTACCCCGCGAGGCCCCGGAACTCGCAAACATGCAACCCGCAACAAATAGTTACAGTATGAGCGTTGTGCGGGGCAGAGGGGTTTATCAATTTTTCACCACTTTCAAATAATCCCTCACCCCATTATTCGTAATGGAAACGATATATACCCCGGATGGTATTTTTTCTGTGTTTATTTGATGAGTTTTACCACAAGCAAGACGGTTGACCGAATGAATTACCTTTCCATCGAGACTCATCATTTTAATACTCTCAATATCAATATTGGGGCTGATATTTAAGTGTTTATCAAAGGGATTGGGGTAAGCATTTACAGAGAAATGCAGCGGGTCGTCTAGTCCGGACGCGGCATCGTGGGGAGCGAAACTTAAGGCGGTGATATAGTAAAAGCCGCGCGAATTATCGTTGTTGGGTCCCGGCCCGACTTCCAGTTCAATTTCTCCGCTTTCGTTGGGAGCTATTCCGACAGCTTTTACCAGCCTTTTAATATTATTGCTCGCGTTCAAATAAAGGATGGTATCTGCCGGGATCTTTCCCGAAAATTTGTAATAAGTTTCTCTGTTGTCCGTGCAGTTCATCATGCTACCAAAAAGCACAAAATCATAGGTCTCGTTTTTATCCAATGAGCTAAATTTAACGACTGCCGTTGGGGTAGCCATTCCGCCAAATTGTTTTTTATTGCCGAAAAAGGATTTTTTGGTGACATCGCCGGGCATATTCAGTTCTGTCGCAGTAGTAGTAGGACCCTCTGAATTTATTCCGGAAAAGCGATTGATAACTACCACATCAACATCGGTGATATCGCTGTAAATATCCTTCAGATCATTTATCCCGGCACCGACAGTATAGCTTTCCAAAGCATTCCAGGCTCCCTGTGTTGCTGAACTTCCAAAACTTAAATTAATCCTGTTGTTGAACGGCACTTTTTCCGTATCGTCCACCAGATAAGCCAAAGAAGTGACTTTCTTCGGATTTTCCACAGCGTAATGAGCCGCATATTGGGCTATTTTTGCTTGAAAAGCAGTAACGGTGAATGGCCTGTATTTGTTTCCAACCACCACCTTGTTAAACAATTTTTCGTACCAGGTACAAGCAGCCGTGTATCTTCCGTAAGTCAATTCCAGGTGAAAGCCATCCCTGCAAAAATGATCTCCTATAATGCTCGACCTGCCGTTTTGTACGGCCGTCCCGGCAGGAATAACAATGCTGATTCCGACTTCTTCGGCTGCTCTGTGAGATGCATCGACAATGGCATTGTACATAGTCATCTGATCCCGATTGTAATAATCGAAGTTGGTAGCGTTGAAGTTTTGAGCATAAGCCCATGTGGAGTGAAAAACAAACTGTACGTTTGGATTGGTTGCGCGTTCCTCCACGTAAGATTTTAAATTGGTTAAATGAGGGAAGTAAGTGTCGTACAGACCTGAGAATTGGCTGGCCTGCTGAAAAGAGATATAATCCCAGTCTTCTTCCGCTAAAGCTGTTTCAATAGAATAATTCGGCATTTCCGTACGTATACCGTTTACAATTTTTCTATAGGAATAAGAAGAATTATTATTGGCAGCGTTGGTGGCATGCATTTCCAAAGTGCTGGCGCTAAGGTACAGGTTGGCAATGACGATGGTGTCGCCATCTTCTCTGGCAAGCTCATATAGATTGGCTTCTATGGCATCGTCCGAAAAACTGTTCCCAATAGCCAACAGCTTTATCTGTTTTGCGTTAAGGGAAGTACAAACGAGGGCCGGCAGCAAGAAGCTTAATAAGAATTTTTTATACATAGATGCAGTTTATTTTGACAAGCCTGTTATTTTTTAACAAATACAGAAGTGTAGAATTGGTCTCTATCCGATTCTATTTTAACAATATAAGTCCCTTTAGCCAAATCATCGATGGGTATTTTACGGGTATCAGCTACATTCAGATTTTTGATTTTGTTGCCAATTAAGGAGTAAACCGATGCTGACTTTATCACCTCATTATTTTCCAGATTAAAACGAAGTTCATTCGAAGCCGGATTGGGAAAAATAGAAAAATGCTTGTTTGCCCCTACCTGCTCCAGTTCAGAAGATGATCTGGGATAAATCTTAAATAGCCGGACATCTCTCCTTGGCAGGTTTTCTATCCATGAGTCAATTTTTTCATAGAAAGTATTGGTCCACAATTCATGAACCACATACCGTGTGCCTTTGGTCAGGTCGATTTTATCAAAATCAATCAGAACAGGTTTGGCATTGATGGTATAATTGAATGAAGCCACATAAGTGGTATCCGCAAGGGTGGTGATAAACATATCGGCAGCGGCATCGCCTTCTGCCGATTCTACCGGACGGAACGCTTTGCAATAGTGCACAATTTTACTTATCTCCGGCTTGGTTAACAGTTCCGGAGCTCTTAGTTTGGGTATTTGCGGACCTGTTTCACTATAGTCATCGCCGATGATAAAGATGCCTGTGATCACCGAAGAGGTGATTCTCGCCCTGTTTTCGCCGATATTTACGCCATTCAACACCACATTGTCGGCATCGTTGTAATTATACACATGATCGAGCCACCAACCATAGGTCAGTGAATTCAAGGTGTATTCCGTACTCATATCACCGGTCATAGCTGCGTAAGCATCACACGCTATCCTGCGCCCGTGTGCGTGATGAGCCGGGAAAAGCGGTGCGATGGAAAAGTTTATATACATTGAATTGTCCAAATAATCTACAATATGCTTTAAACCTTGATTGTAAGCCTGTATTCCGGTATATATTGTATCGTCATAGTACGTATCCGCTTCTAAGGAGCCATGGGTCAAAAAATCCAATTTAAGATACTCAAATTTGGCCAATTTGAACTGGGAAATATAGGTTTCAGCTCTTTTTTTACTGGCAGGATGGGTCGGGTCCACTGCATATGCATCTATGTTAGTTGTTCTTATCGGTTGTCCATTTGCATACAAATAGATGTCTCTATAATAAACATCACTCGAACCTTCGACCAGTCGATCGGGATTTTTAGCCCAATCCACAAAAGGAGTCCAATAGATACCCCCTTTTTGTCCGCGAGCTTTACAGAATTTGACAAACCTGATTCTGTCCGTTAGTGTTAACCTATCCCAATAAGAATCCAACCCCATGTAAACCACACCGTCCGTATCGCAAAAATTATTGTTTTGCAAGTTATTATGAATATAATCAGCTACTTGCGTTGAGTTGGTATATGAAACATTCGTTTGAAGTGCACCCCAACTGTTCCAACCGAAGGGCTTCGGCTTATTCCACGGAAGCTTGGGAGCTACGATGGCATTGGCATCACCGTAAGTTTCCATTCCTACACGCCAATCATCAAAGTAGCCGATAAATATTTTGGGAGATTTAATTTTTTTCCCTTTTACCTTCCCATGGGAAAGCACATCTCTGGTTTCTTCAGACGTAATACCACCGTACACCTCCATGGATTTCACATCATTGAACGCATTGGTTGATATTACGATGCCGGTTTTCCACGTATCGTGCTCAATAGACCCAAGCACCAGGCCCTGTTTGGAAGTGGCGTTAAATACCAGGCCCACTTCGTAACTTGTAGATGAGGTCCCAAAGTTGACGGCTTTATAGCGAACCCATCTGTCGTTGTCGAAAGGAACAAAAAGTGTTTTATTGTTGAGATGAGGTAAAAAGTTTGTCGTTGTCGATGTTTTAACCGGTGCAAGATAATTCGACGATATGTCTTGCGTTGATTCTACCGAAAATTCGGTTAAAATATAATCTTTATCGTCGTAAAGATAATAACGATGATAAACCTTGATCCCGCTGTTTTCCCGGGCTGAGATAGTAACAACTTTTCCGCTGCCAAAAGCATCGGTAATGTCGTTTATCTGAATTTGCCTGGCTAATAACTGTTCCTGACTTCTCGTCGTATTGTTTACGGTATAAGAGCATTGATTGTCTGCAATCAACAGGGTATTTTGATTGTATATATCGGCTTTACCGTTTGTTTCATTAATCACCAATCGCCACTTTCCTACATTGACTTCCACAGCCGAAACGTAGGTATTGGAATGAAAAAAGCTTATCAGGCTAATAATTAGTACGAAACAGATGTTTTTATGTTTTTTCATTTTTTTGTGAAAGGTGATTTTACAATGTTTTTTTTCTTAGCATTATCGTTTACAAAATTTATTTGATAGAGCCTTGCATAGTATTTTAAATGAAACCGCGCTGAAAATTTTATTCTACACTTATGCACTTACAGGGCGCAATTCGTACTTACCAATCTTAAAACCCAAGGCCTTGCCGTTGGGCTGAAATAGTTGCCGTTCCGTTGAGTTAGATTCGTCAGGCAATTTACGGATATTTTTTAAATAAAAATTAATTACGGGAAAGTGTTGCCACTTTCCCGTAATTAACCGGAGATTCACTAATTCATAATCACTTTATCAATTCGTGCATTTTCGCCGTCATTGAGTTTTACCAAATAAACTCCCTTATTATTCATTGAAATTGAAGTGCTCGACTTCGCATGAATAAGGCCTGAATTGATTACTCTTCCGTCGAGAGAAAGAATATCGCACGACAGCGTGTTTTCCGTGTTATTCATTATCAAAACCGCATTGTCTACAGCTAGAACTTTAACCTTATCCAATGTTTTGATTTGTAACGCAGAACCGGAATCTATATCCACTGTAGCGAAAGCGCTCGAAGCATAGGCCTGATCAACGGCAGCAATTCCAACCGTGTAATTCCCTTCCGGAAGATTTAGTTTTACACTGTTGGTTTGAATNAAACGAC
>JGI24710J26742_10003287_pt1 | contig 13798 bp, 9 predicted proteins | sample BioPla2DNA2_FD_26742 | JGI IMG/M metagenome (IMG submission 26742) | reverse complement strand
GGAAAATAGAATAAATACCGTTAAATATTCAAAAAGTCATTGTTTATGCTTATCATAGAAGTTCAAACTTCAAAACTTCGCAAAGCAGATGGGGCAGTAGGTGCCTGTAATGGTGCCTGTCACCATTACGAAAATATTAATAGAATATTAACAAAATGTTAATTAAGCATATTTCATAATGATTATATTAGAGGCTCTAAAGTCTGTAACAGTGGCATTTATGCTGTTTACGGTATTTTAGGGTCTCTTTTTGGCATGAATAGAAGAAGGAAGCATGTATCCGGGAAAGGTACAAGCTTCTTCCTATGGCAGAACTAAGAGTTGTGCTCACCAAGGGGTGAGCGTTTAATTTTAAAATAACTCCAATACAAATGGAAATACAAATAGAAAGTCCTGAAATTTTTGTGTATTTTCATATCAAAATATGGTACAATATACACGTTAAACGGTTGATTGATTTTTCAGTGACTCAATTGATAAATGGGGTGAGGTTTTGACAGAGAGTGTTATCACCAATACCGAGGAAAGCACTAATGGTATGCAGGCTGATGCTGCCAAAAAGAGAAAAAGGGTAAAACGGTTGAAAACTATTATTGTTTTAACTGTTATTTTTCTTTTGCTGTTGCCGACGATATTATGTATTATACTTGGTATACAATTAACAAAGCTTAAGGATCAGGTTGATTATTTGTTCTCTACATATTTAAGCAGTACAGATGATTATAATTATGCTTATGCTTCAATAGATGATTTAGCGGATGAAATTCTTAATGGTTTTAATGAACAGCAAACTGATGAATCTGATATGGATTCAGATGATTATGCTGATGGTAATGTTGAAGATAAAGTGAATGACGGAATTATCAAAAAAAATGATATGGACAATAACACTGATAATGTCAATGGCATTAATAATGACATGGAAGATGACATAAGTGCTGTTAATCCGTATGCTGTTGATTTTGCAGATGTTGATGATGATATTATTGAAGATACCGACACGGATGAAGGCTTGGATGCACCTGATACTTCCGGGCTTGACGAAGACGGACAGATTACAGAAGATAATACAAGTCAAGAGATCTACAGGGATCCGAATGGTATCTATTATGGTAAAAAGGTATATCTGACCTTTGATGACGGACCCTCTAATATTACTGACACGATACTGGATATTCTTGCAGAATATGGGGTCAAAGCAACATTCTTTGTAGTTGGATATGAGGATGAGGTGTCAAAGGAACGCTATAGAAGAATAGTTAATGATGGACATGTTCTTGCTATGCATGCATACAAACATCAATATAAGAAAATATACAAATCTTTAGAAGATTTTGATAAAGACTTTACAAAGCTATGGAATTTGTTATATGATACTACTGGATACATACCTACCATATATCGTTTCCCGGGCGGCAGTCTTATGAAAAAAAACAGCATCGACAAATACAACGAATATTTGGTTGAAAAGGGAGTTACTTATTATGACTGGAATGTGGTAAATGGAGATGCTGAAGGAATAGATTACACAGAAGAGCAGATGATTAACAATGTACTAAATGGTATTAAATATAGAAAGACTTCTATTGTACTTATGCATGATGGATACGGTAAGATCAAAACTGCAAACACCTTGCCTAAAATACTGGATGCTTTAATATCCGGAGGAGCCGAACTGCTACCTATAGATGAAAACACTCCGCTTATTAGGCAGGCTAAAGCTAAGAGCGTAAAATAATACATAGGGAGGTACCAGATAAATGGGTTTTTTCAAGGATTTGAAGGATGATTTATCACAAGCTGTTAATGAGCTGATACCAATGGACGATGATAGTACAGTAGACAATTCAGATCAGATGGTAAATACCTTAGATTCAGAAGCTATGACTGATACTGAAGAGGCTGAAAACGAAATGAAGGAATGGCTTGAGGGATTTATGGAAGATGATGCAGATGAGAGCATTTCGGATACAGGCTTAGATGATGCCATAGCCGAAGATGCTGCAGATGAAGTGGAAGGCACTTTAGAAGAGGCATATCAAGATGCTCAGGATGACATTGTAATGGATAAAGACATAGAAGATTATGAACAATTAGAAATAACAGAAAATGGTATGGAGGATGAAATTGGGGTTATGAATGAAAAGGTTGAAGTTATGAATGAAGAAAATTTGGATGTGAGTGTTGACGAGTTTCAAGAAAATGTTGATTTGGATTTACTCGACGAACTGAATGCAGAGGAGGAGCAGGCAGAAGATAAAAAGAAGAAATCCGAGAAAAAAATGCGTGCGGCTTCTGCAGCCAACGAAGATGATGTGACTGTCATCAGTAAAGGTACCACCATAAACGGAAGTATATCCTCAGACGGCTCATTAGATATTATGGGCAGCATCACAGGTGATGTGGAGTGTCTCGGAAAGCTTTCTATTACAGGTAAAATCATAGGAAATTCAACTGCTGCCGAGGTATATATCAATACTGAGCGTCTTGAAGGCTCTGTTAACAGTGAAGGAAGTGTAAAGGTAGGACTTGGCACGGTTGTTATAGGTGATATCATCGCTACATCCGGTGTTATTGCAGGCGCTGTTAAGGGTGAGATTGATATTAACGGACCTGTAGTAATAGATTCCACTGCAATAATCAAAGGAAATATCAAAGCAAAATCAGTTCAGATAAATAATGGCGCAGTAGTTGACGGCTACTGTTCATTAAGCTACGCGGATGTTGATCTGGATAATGTATTTGAATAATTCTTATGCCTAATAACTGCTTGCTAATTCGAATTCTTTGTGTTAGATTATTAGCGGTGTAGAACTCATATCAATTATAAAAACAGTGATATGAGAGAATATGGAGGCATAATTTCTATGAAAGAATACAATCGGGTTTTATTAAAGCTGTCAGGTGAGGCACTGGTCGGAGAACGAAAGAAAGGTTTTGATGATACAATATGTATCAATGTTGCGAAGCAGGTAAAGACACTTGTTGATAACGGTACGCAAGTCGGAATCGTAATAGGTGGGGGAAACTTCTGGAGAGGCAGAAACAGCGGGGCTATCGATAGAACCAAGGCAGATCAGATCGGTATGCTTGCCACAGTTATGAACTGTATCTATGTGTCTGAAATATTCCGACACATCGGAATTAAAACAAAGGTATATACACCATTTTCATGCGGTAGTATGACGCAGCTGTTCTCTAAGGATGATGCGATTGCTCTTATGAATGAAGGCGGTGTGGTGTTTTTGGCCGGAGGAACCGGTCATCCCTATTTTTCTACCGATACGGCTACGGCACTGAGAGCAATTGAGCTTGATTGTGATATTATCCTGATGGCAAAAGCAGTAGATGCAGTCTATGATTGTGATCCCAAAGCCAATTCGGGTGCAAAAAGATACGACAGGATATCCATCCAGGAGGTTCTGAATAAGAAGCTTGGTGTCGTTGATTTGACTGCAGCCTGCTTATGTATTGAAAATAAGATGCCGATTTTATTATTTGGTTTATCTGAAGAAAACAGTATTATTAATGCCGCTTCCGGTAAATCAAACGGAACAATAATGACAGTATAAAACACTTAATCTATGAAAAGGTAGTATAATATAGGAGGGAAGAAGCAATGGATGAAAGACTGAATCAATATAAGGAGAGAATGAGAAAATCAATTGACAATCTGAAAGAAGAATTTGCAGCAATACGGGCCGGACGGGCAAACCCTCATTTATTAAATAAGCTAAAGGTAGATTATTACGGGCAGATGTCACCTCTGCAGACGGTAGCAAATATCTCTGTACCGGAGGCCAGGGTAATCCAGATACAGCCTTGGGAAAGTAAAATGATTAAAGAGATTGAAAAGGTAATTATGGCATCTGACCTAGGTCTGACACCAAGCAATGACGGTAGGGTCATTCGTTTGGTATTTCCTGAGCTTACCGAAGAAAGAAGAAAAGAGCTCGTTAAGGATGTTAAGAAGAGAGCTGAGAATGCCAAGGTGGCTATAAGAAATATACGCAGAGATGCGAATGATTCCTTTAAGAAGATGGAGAAAGCAAAGGAAATCTCCGAGGATGAGCTAAAGATCCTTGAAGAAGAATGCCAGGAGTTAACAGATTCCTTTATTTCAGAGATTGATTCGATACTGGAAGAAAAGTCAAAAGAAATACTTACTGTATAGAGTTTTTGTTAATAGATAAGAAATGGGTTACGCATTCTTGTGATATAGTCATAGTCATGAGAAGTTCTCAACATGGTGTTTATCGGGGTGTCCACGAAAGAATTAATCATTACCCTTTTGGGACACCTCTTTGTTCGCAAACAGGTTATGTATATGAAATGAGGAACATATGAGTGAAGCTAAGCTGAATATTCCCAAGCATGTTGCCATAATCCTTGACGGTAACGGAAGATGGGCGAAGAAGAGAATGATGCCTAGAAACTATGGGCATTCACAGGGAAGCAAGGTTGTAGAGAAAATCTGTGAGGATGCCTATAATATCGGAATCAAGTATCTTACCGTGTATGCATTTTCCACTGAGAACTGGAAGAGACCTAAGGAAGAAGTAGATGCCTTGATGAAACTTCTGGACAGTTATCTTGACACAAGCATCAAAACAAGTCAAAAAAATAATATGCGTGTCAGGATTCTCGGTGATAAAACAGGTCTTTCGGATTCGATAAGAACTAAGATTGAGGCACTTGAAGAAGCGTCGAAGAATAATACAGGCTTGAATTTTCAGGTTGCCATCAATTATGGAAGCAGAGATGAGATTATACGTGCAATTAAAGCCCTGTCGGAAGATCTGAAGGAAGACAGGGTTGCAGTTAATAATATAGATGAAACGATATTTTCGCAGTATCTGGACACAAGAGATATTCCGGATCCGGATCTGCTGATACGTACCAGCGGTGAGCAGAGATTGTCTAATTTTTTGTTGTGGCAACTGGCATATACCGAGTTTTATTTTACAGATGTTTTGTGGCCTGATTTTAATAAAGAAGAATTACTTAAAGCCATTGAATATTATTCCAAGAGAAATCGAAGATTTGGAAACATATAAAAGATCTGCATGGAGGTAGATTATGTTTATGACAAGATTAATCAGCGGCATTATCCTATTAGCTGTTGCCATTTCAGTTATTTTGCTGGGAGACAATGTACTGTTTGGTGCGGTCTTAGTAATTTCATTAGTAGGTATGTCAGAGCTGTATAGGATAATGAAGATTGAAAAGGCTGTTTTAGGCATAATCGGTTATTTGGCTGCCATAGGCTATTATTTTTTGATATATTTTAATCTTAATAAATATCTGTTATTATTATTCATAAGTTATTTACTGTTATTGATGGTTATATATGTTGTTGCATATCCTGTATACCGTATTGAGCAGGTTATGACAGCATTTTTTGGTCTGTTCTATGTGGGTATAATGCTTTCGTATGTATATAAGGTGGCTACTTTGGAAGATGGAGCTATACTTGTTTGGCTTATTCTTATCGGAGCATGGGGTTCGGACACCTGTGCTTATTCGGTGGGTATGCTGATTGGAAAACACAAAATAGCACCAAAGCTCAGCCCGAAGAAGTCGCTGGAGGGTTGTATCGGCGGTGTTATTGGGACGGCTCTTTTAGGATATATATATGCCCTGATTACAGGGTTAAAAATCACAGGTATAGCAAATCCGCGGGTATTATTTGCCATTATAGGTGCATCTGCCAGTGTGATTTCACAATTCGGAGACCTAGCAGCATCAGCAATAAAGAGAAATTTTGATATTAAGGATTATGGAAGAATGATACCGGGACACGGAGGAATTCTGGATCGGTTTGACAGCATTATATTTACTGCCCCGATTGTATATTATTTGGCGGTATACTTTTAAGTGTAAAATCACAGAATGAATATGGAAATACTATTACCTGGAGGACATAATGAAGAATATTGCAGTACTGGGTTCTACGGGTTCTATAGGAGTGCAGACTCTTGAGATTGCAAGAGAGTATGCGAATGAAATTAAGATAACAGCTCTTGTGGCCCATTCCAATATTGAGCTTTTGGAACAGCAGATAAGAGAGTTTATGCCTAGACTTGTCTGTGTCTACGATGAAAGCAGGGCAAAGCTTTTAAGAGATAATATAAAAGACCTTCCTGTTCGTGTAATGACCGGAATGGATGGGATAATAGCCTGTGCCACAGCGGAGTATGCGGATATGGTTGTGGCGGCTGTGGTTGGCATGATAGGAATACTGCCAACTATCGAAGCGATAAAGGCAGGAAAGAATATAGCCCTAGCCAACAAGGAAACCTTGGTAACGGCAGGGCATATTATAATGCCGTTGGTTAAAGAAAAGAATGTTGATTTGCTGCCGGTAGACAGCGAGCATTCGGCTATATTTCAGGCTCTTAACGGTGAGAATAATAAGAGTATATATAAAATTCTGTTAACAGCATCCGGCGGACCGTTTCGTGGGATGAAAAAATCATATCTTGAATCCGTAACAGCTGAGGATGCTCTTAAGCATCCTAATTGGAGAATGGGACCTAAGATTACAGTGGATTCGGCTACAATGATTAACAAAGCCTTAGAGGTAATGGAGGCTGCATGGCTTTTTAATCTTTCAATAGATCAAATACAGGTTCTTGTTCATCATCAGAGTATTATTCACTCAATGGTGGAGTATGTGGACGGCAGTATTATTGCCCAGCTTGGACTCCCTGATATGAGGCTTCCTATCCAATATGCACTTTTTTATCCGGAGAGAAGGTATATGAAGCTGGGAGAACGGGCAGATTTTATAAGAATAAAGGAGCTTACATTTGAAGAACCTGATATGGATACATTCTATGGATTGCGGCTTGGTATCGAAGCCGGTAAGCTTGGGGGAAGTATGCCGACCGTATTTAATGCTGCAAATGAATGGGCTGTGGCAAGGTTTTTGGAGGGGAAAATCGGATTCATGGATATTCCTCGGCTTATTGAAGAGGCTATGAGGAGTCATAAAATTATCCAAAACCCTTCACCGGATGAAATTCTTAACANTGAAAAACAGACATATGATTTTATAGAAGAAATCGTAAAATCATAAATATTTCGATATACTGAAAGGACTGTGCCTATGAATATATTTATAGCTATACTGATATTAGGAATAATAATATTTATACATGAATTGGGACATTTTCTGCTTGCAAAAAAGAATGGTATTACAGTTACTGAATTCTCCCTTGGTATGGGTCCAAGGCTGGCAAGCTTTGTAAAAAACGGTACTAGGTACTCTCTGAAGCTTCTTCCTATAGGAGGCTCCTGCCTGATGCTTGGTGAGGATGAAGATATAGAGGATGAAGGGGCATTTCACAAGAAGGGAGTATGGGCGAGATTCTCGGTAATATTTGCCGGTGCTTTCTTCAATTTTGTGCTTGCCTTCATCTTGGCTGTGGTTGTAATTGGTGCCGTGGGTGTGGATTATCCTGATGTAATACATGCAGAAGAAGGAACTGCTTTATATGAAGCCGGAATCAGGGAAGGTGACAGGATAAAGCGTATTAACGGTAAAAGAATTCATTTTGGTAAAGAGATTGATCTGAATTTCTTCTTCAATCCTGTATCTTCAGAACCAATGGATATCACCTATGAGAGAGATAATAAAACTTACAGAACTACTGTATATCCTAAACCCCTGCCTGCGTTTTACAAGCTGGGAATCCAGTATAGTGTTGAAACTGCACAGGCCGAGATTCTGGGGCTTGAGNTAGGTTTTCCGTTTTATGAAGCAGGTATAGTCCCCGGTGATGTGGTAACAAATATTAACGGTACACCTATCGCAACCGGTAAAGACATGGCGGATTATTTTAATGCTAATCCTCCTACAGAGGAAGAAATAGACGTAACTTACAGGCATGACGGAGAGGAGAAAACTGTCCGCATAAAACCGAAATTGGTAGAGAATTATTATGATCTTGGACTGTTCTACAATGTCTACAGAGAGAAGGTTTCTCCTGTTGAAGTGGTTAAGAACAGCTTCTATGAAGTTAAATTCAACATTAACTATGCCATACAAAGTATATTATATCTGGTAGCCGGTAAAGCAGATATTAAAGAAATAAGCGGACCTGTAGGAATTGTTTCTGTTGTAGAAAACATAGTGGAGCAGACCGAAAGCGAAGGAGCAAGAATGGTATTTCTTAATCTGGCAAACTTTGCTACTCTGCTTAGTGCTAATCTGGGAGTCATGAATCTTCTTCCATTTCCTGCATTGGACGGTGGAAGATTGGTATTTCTGTTGATTGAAGCAATAAGAAGAAAGCCGATACCAAAAGAAAAAGAAGCGATGGTGCATTTTATCGGTCTTGCACTTCTTATGTTATTAATGGTTGTTGTGCTGTATAATGATATACAGAAGCTGTTTTAACTGTTTTTTCAGGTATTTATTATGGCTTTATACCGCAGATTTTATTTAATCAACAGCAGACTATACTGAGTATGTAAGGCTAATGTTTGAGTTAGGTGTAGTTGTGTTTTAACCGCATATGGAAAGGCGGGAATGTATGTATAGGAATAAAACCAAGGTNATAAGGATTGGAGACAGAGTTATAGGCGGAGGGAATCCGATACTCATCCAATCCATGACAAATACAAAGACTGAGGATGTGGTTGGCACAGTAAGTCAGATAGCAAAGCTTACAAAGGCAGGCTGTGATATTATACGCTGTGCCGTACCAAATATGCAGGCAGCCAAGGTTTTGAAGGAGATAAAAAAGCAGATTGATATACCATTGGTAGCGGATATACATTTTGATTATAAGCTGGCTGTTGCCGCTATAGAGAATGATGCTGACAAGATACGTATCAATCCCGGTAATATCGGCGGTGACGAAAAGCTTAGACCGGTCATAGATGCTGCTAGGGAAAGGAATATTCCTATCCGTGTAGGTGTGAACAGCGGTTCTCTTGAAAAGGATATAATAGCAAAGTATGGACATGTGAATGCCGAGGGATTAGTAGAGAGTGCACTGAATAATGTGAAGAGAATTGAAGATATGGGCTATGACAATCTGGTAATAAGCATCAAGTCGTCCGATGTTATGATGTGTATTAAGGCTCATGAGCTGATAGCAAAAAAGACGCATTATCCGCTGCATGTCGGTATAACTGAGTCAGGCACCGTAAATGCCGGAAATATCAAATCCTCATTAGGTCTTGGGATAATACTGTACCAAGGTATAGGTGATACCATACGGGTATCCTTGACCGGTGACCCGATTGAAGAAATCAAATCGGCCAAGATTATATTAAGGAATCTGGGATATCGAACCGGGGGAATTGACGTGGTATCCTGCCCTACCTGTGGACGAACCGGTATTGACCTTATCAGGCTTGCAGGCGAAGTGGAGGAAATGGTCGAAGAATTTGACCTTCATATAAAGGTTGCAGTTATGGGCTGTGTTGTCAACGGTCCGGGNGAAGCNAAAGAAGCTGATATCGCCATAGCCGGCGGCAACGGTATGGGAGTTCTGATAAAGAAGGGTGAAATCATACGAAGACTGCCTGAAGAGGAGCTTCTTGAAGCTTTAAGGCAGGAACTGATTAATTGGGAGACTTACTAAAGCCGTTTTGTACTGACTAAGCTCATTTATACTGCTGATACAGACTATTATGCTAATCTGTAAACCTGTTAATCATAATGCCGGACTGTCAACATTATACCGGACTGTCAATATTATGCCGGTATGCCGGTTATTATACTTTAGAGGGTATGCCGGTTATTATACTTTGTAGGATATGCTAGTTGTTATACTTTGTAGGATATGCTAGTTGTTATACTATGTAGGATATGCCGGTTGTTATACTTTGTAGGATGTGCTGGTTATTATACTGACAAGATACGAATAGATTGGATGGGAGAAATATTCATGTTATTTTTTGAAGCATTTGAGCAACTGACTTGTGATAATGAATTAAAGAGTCTTTACAATCAAGCTGAGGTTGTAAAGGTTGTTGCATCCAAACAAAACAATACTGTTACGATACATATAAAAAGTAAAGTATTAATTCATTGGGGTAATATCAAAAAGATGGAGGAACTGCTTAACCGGCAGCTCTTTTCACATTCAGGTAATAAGGCATATATAGCACCTTATTTTGAGCTTGCTGACAGGTATGAACTGAAGGATCTCTTATCGGTATATCGAAGCAGCATCCTGAAGGAGCTAACGGATATAAGTATCGTGACCTATCATCTGCTTACACAGTCAGAGATAAATGTGCAGGGTGATACCATTATTATAAAATCCATGGAAAACTGTGTTGCCGAGGAGAAGTTTGATAAGCTTAAGGATTATCTTATCAAGCTTTTTAAGGACAGATTCGGATATGATATATCAGTCAAATTGGAATACATAAAGCCTAAGGAGAAAAGAAGGCGGAGACTTCCTGCTTTCTTAAGACCTGAGGACGACGATGTAGTAGATGAGGATGAAGACGGATATGGGTATGAGTACGAATATGAGTATGAAATTGGACATTATCGTGAAGATGGAAGTGAAAATTTATATGCAGATATAAATAGAAATAGAAATAGAAATGGAAATGGTAATGGTAATGGATATAGTAATGGAAACGGATATGGAAATAGTTATGTATATAGAAACGGTAATGGATACGGTAATGGATATGGATACGGTAATGCTGCCGGAAACAGATATGGTAATGATGATGTAAACGGTTATGGTAATGCTGCCGAAAACAGTCATGGTATTGGTGATGTAAACGGATATGGTATTGATGGTGTAAACGGTTATGGTAATGCTGCCGAAAACAGTTATGGTATTGATGATGTAAACGGATATGAAAAAGGAAACATATATGGTAACGGACATGGATATGTAGGCTCAGTCAAGGGAGATTACAATGACGGTGCTGATTTGAACAATGGTTTGAATGATGGCTCGAATAATGGTTATGGAGAATCAAATGACGGTATGACGGGTTATTCTAATGGAAGAAAGGATGTAAATAATCCGTCTGTTGAAACAAGAGCCAAGTCGAAAAACAACTCAAGATCCGCTTATGGAAAGAGCAGATTCCGCAGGCTTCCTAAGGATCCTTCGGTTATATATGGGAAGAATTTTGAAGGGGACCTGATATCTATCTGTGATATTATCGGTGAGATAGGAGAAGTGGTCATAAGGGGTAAAGTAAGAAAGCTTGAGAGCAGATCTATAGGCAAAGGAAAGAGTCTTATTACATTTGCCCTTACAGATTTTACTGATAGTATTAAGGTTAAGATTTATGCGAAAACGATTGAAGTCGATGAGATTCTGGAAGACCTTAAGGAGGGCTCCTTCTATATGCTTAAAGGGGTAGCCATGGGAGACTCTTATGAGAAGGATATTACCATCGGATCTGTGGTTGGTATTAAAGCAATAGATGATTTTACTGTTAAACGCTGCGACATGGCACCGGTTAAGAGGGTTGAGCTTCATGCCCATACCATGATGAGCGATATGGATGCGGTTGTGGATGTGCAGAAGCTGGTTCGGCGTGCATTTGATTGGGGACATCCGGCAGTAGCGATAACAGATCATGGAGTTGTGCAAGCATTTCCACATGCAAGTTTGACTATAGATCCAAAGAAATTCACCGACCCGGAAGAGAAAGCCAGAGCCGAGAAGTTTAAAGTCATTTATGGCATGGAGGCTTATCTGGTGGATGATGTGAAAGAGGTTGTTGTTAACGGTAAGGGTCAAAGTCTGACGGATGATGTGTTTGTGGTATTTGATATTGAAACCACGGGATTTAGTAAGGTTAATGACAGGATAATAGAAATCGGGGCGGTTAAGATTGCAAAAGGTGAGATAATCGACAGATTCAGCACATTTGTTAATCCTAAGATACCGATTCCTTATAACATTACGCATCTGACTTCAATTACAGATGATATGGTAGTAAATGCTCCGTTTATTGAGGAGGCTCTTTTGAAGTTCTTTGAATTCTGCGAGGACTCCGTGCTGGTAGCACATAATGCATCATTTGATATGGGATTTATCATGCAGAATTCGCAGAACTTGGGCATTGAGAAGGAATTTACATATATTGACACCGTGGGTTTATCCAGAATTCTGCTTCCGGAGTTAAGCAGATATAAACTGAACCATGTGGCCAAGGCTTTGGGGGTGACGCTGGAAAACCATCATAGAGCCGTAGATGATGCCGAGGCGACAGCTGAGATTTTTAACAGGCTGGCAGATATGCTGTTTGTTAAGAATATCACAAATATAAATGATATTGATAAGCTTGGGAAATTATCAGCAGAGGCAATAAAGAAGCTTCCGGTATATCATGCAATATTGCTTGCCCAAAATGATATCGGACGTATCAATCTGTATAAGATGGTTTCTCTGTCACATATTGAATATTACAATAAGAGACCGAGGATACCAAAGAGCCTGCTGATGGAATGCAGAGAGGGGTTATTGGTAGGTTCAGCGTGTGAGTCCGGGGAGATATACCGTGCTGTTTTGTCGGAGCAGTCCGAGGAACAAATTGAGAGACTGGTGAATTTCTATGATTATCTTGAGATTCAGCCTATCGGAAACAATGAATTCCTGCTTAATGATGAGGGCGGGGAATATGGGAATATTACATCCGAGGAGGATTTAAAGAATATCAACAGAAGAATTGTCGCTCTGGGTGAAGAGTATAACAAGCCTGTGGTTGCCACCTGTGATGTGCATTTTCTTGATCCTGAAGATGAGATATACAGGAGAATCATAATGGCAAGCTTAAAATATAAGGATGCCGATAGGCAGCCGCCGCTTTATTTTCGTACAACTGAAGAGATGCTTGAGGAGTTCTCATATCTGGGACCTGATAAGGCGAGGGAAGTGGTTATAACCAATCCGAACCGTATCAGCGACCGGATAGAAAAGATATCTCCTGTAAGACCGGACAAATGTCCCCCTGTACTTCCGAATTCAGACGAAAACCTAAGAAAAATATGCTATGAAAAGGCTCATGAGATATATGGTGACAGGCTTCCTGAACAGGTTAAAAAAAGACTGGAGCATGAGTTGGATTCAATCATTTCAAATGGTTTTGCGGTCATGTATATAATTGCACAGAAGCTTGTGTGGAAATCAAATGAGGATGGATATCTTGTGGGCTCACGTGGTTCCGTCGGGTCATCATTTGTGGCTACATTGGCGGGAATTACCGAGGTGAATCCGCTGCCGCCGCATTATTACTGTGAAAACTGTCACTATAGTGATTTTGATTCAGAGGAAGTGAAGCGGTTTGCCGGAAGCTCCGGTTGTGACATGCCAGATAAAAATTGTCCGGTATGCGGTACGGTACTAAAAAAAGACGGGCATGACATACCATTTGAGACATTCCTTGGATTTGACGGAGATAAGGAGCCGGATATTGACCTGAATTTTTCAGGTGAATACCAAAGCAGGGCTCATGATTATACGGAGGTTATATTCGGCGAAGGTCATACATTTCGTGCGGGAACAATTGGAACACTGGCAGATAAGACAGCTTATGGTTTTGTGAAGAGTTATTTTGAGGAGAGGGGCATACATAAGCGTAATGTCGAGATAGACAGGCTGATTGAAGGCTTGGTGGGTGTCAGGCGAACAACGGGTCAGCATCCCGGTGGAATAGTAGTACTGCCTCACGGCGAAAACATTTATTCATTTACACCGGTACAACGTCCTGCCAATGATATGAATTCGAAAGTAATCACCACTCATTTTGATTACCACTCAATTGATCATAATCTGCTAAAGCTTGATATCCTTGG
>JGI24710J26742_10003286_pt1 | contig 13803 bp, 12 predicted proteins | sample BioPla2DNA2_FD_26742 | JGI IMG/M metagenome (IMG submission 26742) | reverse complement strand
TGGCATGCACCCGCCACTGTCGCGGCTGTAATTTCCGCCGTGCCCGGACAAGCTCCCGCAAGCGGAGCCGCCGGCGGAGGAGATCCGTTTTTCGACCCTTATAGCCAGTTGATTTGTCTTTAATCTAGAACACCCGCTGCCCGGCGGGTGTTTTTTAATGGAAGGAAAACGCAATACGCCTTGGAAAATGGGTAAATAAAGAGTAAGAAACACAACAAAAAGGAGACGATAGTTATGCGAACCGACACACCTGTTCCCATGGGTGAAGAGTCCCTCTTACTGGCTAAGTGGGTACCGGAAGCCCCCAAACCGCCACCCGGTGTTCTGGTGTTTATTGGTGACGACGAACCCGGTGAATACGACGATACCGCCCAGGCATTGGCTGAAAAAGGTTTTGTAGTCGCCCATGTCCGACCCTATCGTATCGATGATGTGGATTCCATGAAAACCCAGTACGATTTTCTGAAAAATCAATACAAAGCCATTCCCTTTTTTGCTGCAGCCGTCGGCGATCAGATTCCGATGGCAGCCATGTACGCCAAGCGCTACCCCAAAGACTTCTACGGCATGGTCTGGATCGACCCGACCTTTGAATCCCGGGAAGGCTCCTTACCGGACGAAGAACGGACGGTCGGCCTGTTTGAACGCATCTTTACCGCCTTCGACGAATCCGATATCGACGCAGAACACGTAAAGGATTCCGTCCGCAGCCTGCCCCGCATGCCGCTGGCGGTGTTTACCGACGAATTACAACGCAGTGCAAAACTCCTGTCCGACATCAGTCACGACCGGGAAATCACCCTTTTGGTATTCCCCAAAAAAGACGATCCCGCCTATCGTATGAAAGCCCTGGTTCGCCAGCTGAAAGCCTGGCATATCGACCGCGTCGACGAACTGGTAAAAACCAAACGGGGCGCCCTTCGTTGGGACAGAGAGCGGCGCGAAAGAGAGTAACCCTGTGAAAAAACGCTATATCATCGAATTCGGTACAGGCGCGGATCTGCACGGCGGCAATCAAACCAAAGCCGCCATCCGCGCCATACAGGACGCCACCTCCCGCAGTTGCCTGTGCGGGCTGGAAGAAGTCCTCCAGGGCGACCCGCTGCAAATGCATGTACACGCAAAAATCGGCTGCACCGATCCCGACTCTATCGACAAAGAAGCCGTCCTTTCTGCCATTCCCGTCGGCACAGGCGAGATCGAAGTCGTACCGGGCGGCCTTTGCGTCCCCGGTCTTTCCGTCCCGGAATTCGGCCAGGGCGACACCATCCAAATCGTCATCGCCGCCCTCACCGTCTGGGCCGAGGTGGACAGCCGGGCAAGTGATGACTAAAACAGTAGTATGTAGCTTTTCCAAAACAAAAAAGCCGGGGTGTTGTGTTCACCCCGGCATTTTTTTGTTGTGCTTTTTATCCTTCCTTGCTTGCCATTTCGCACAAGACCTCATCCAATATTGCCACGTTTTCATCGATCTGTTCTTTTGTAATGATAAATGGCGGGGCGATGATGAGGACATTGTCGTGATGGTAGGTGTAGAAACCTTTTTGTAAAAGGCCCTGCAGCAGGTTTTTCATAAATCCGTCGGGGTCTTTTCCGTTGGCTGCGATGGGTGTTTTGTTCTGCCTGTCTTTTACGAATTCCACGCCGCAAAACAGGCCCTTGCCGCGTACATTGCCGATGACGGCATGTTTGTCCTGCAGTTCTTTCAGCTTTTCGAGCAGATAGACGCCTTGTTCTTGGGAGGCTTCGATCAGATGTTCTTCTTCGTAAATGGTTAAAACGGCATTTACCGCAGCACAGCCTACCGGATGGCCGCTGTAGGTCAGCCCGCACCAGAGCTTGTTTTCATCAAAGAAGTCGGCGATTTCCTGACTGACGATCACGCCGCCCAATGGCACATAGCCGCAGGTGGAACCTTTGGCAATGGTCATAATATCCGGTTGGATCGCAAAGTGTTCGACAGCAAACCAGGTGCCGGTTCGGCCGAAGCCGGTCATTACTTCGTCGCATACCATCATGATGCCGTATTCGGAGCAAAGCGCCCGCACGCCCTGCATATAGCCTTCGGGCGGGATGAGTATGCCGTTGGAGCCGACAATGCTTTCCAAAAAGAGGGCGGCGATTTTCTCCGGCTGCTCGGCTTCGATCTGTGCCCGCAGGCCTTTNAGCAGGCGTTTTGTCAGCTCGGCTTCGGTTTCTCCGGGCAGGATATCCTGATANACATGCGGATTCCAGAATTTGACAAAGCCCGGGATGCCCGGTTCGCTGGCAAACCGCCGGGATTCACCGGTGAGATTTGCCGCGCCATAGGAAGCGCCGTGATAGGAGCGGTAACCGGAGAAGATNTTGGTTCGTCCGGTAAACATGCGGGCGATTTTAATCGCGTTTTCATTGGCTTCGGCTCCGGCGTTGACAAAGAAAACCTTGGCCATATTGGCCGGGGCTTTTTCCACAATGCGCCGGGCGGCTTCCGAGCGGGTATCGACGCCCAGATTCGGCGCCAGATAGGGCAGCTTTTGCATTTGCGCATAGACCGCTTCCGCTACTTTTTGGTTCCCGTGTCCGATATTCAGGTTTACCAATTGGGAAGACATATCCGCATAGCGTTTGCCCTGCGCATCATAAAAATACAAACCTTCGGCCCGTTCGATCTGCAGCGGTTTCAGATGGCCCTGTGCACACCAGGATATGAGATTGTAACTGCGCTCACTCATTGCTCTTCTCCTTCTGTATTAGTTGGTTCGGGATCCGTCCCAGGAGTCTACATGGGCGGTTTCTTCTTCGCTGAACCAGCGTGCGGTGACGGTTTTGCTTTCGGTATAAAAGCGGATCGCGTCTTTCCCGTGTGCATGCAGGTCGCCGAAGAAACTGTTCTTATGACCCGAGAACGGGAAGATGCCTACCGGTACCGGGATTCCCACATTGATACCAACCATGCCGCCATCGGTTCGTTTGGCAAATTCCCTTGCATAGTAGCCGCTTTGGGTGAAAATAACCGAACCGTTCGCAAACGGATTGGCGTTCATGACGGCGAGTCCCTCTTCAAAATCCTTGACGCGTTTGATGCTCAAGACCGGCCCGAAGATTTCCTCTTCTCCGACAGCCATATCGGTCGTTACATGATCGAGTATGGTGTGCCCGATATAAAAGCCGTCCGCGTACCCGTCTACTTTTACTTCTCTGCCATCCAAAGCGATCGTTGCGCCTTCTTCCAATCCTTTTTCGATCTTATCCAGGATAAACGCTTTGTGTTTCGCTGTTACGACCGGTCCCAGATCCGTTTCTTTGTCGTAGGCTGCGCCGACTTTTTTCCCTTGGATCTGTCGTTTCAGTTCTGCAAGCAGGGGTTCGGCGATCTCTTCTTGTACGACCAGTACCGGCAAGGCCATGCAACGTTCGCCGGCACAGCCGAAGGCGGAGTTCATCACAGCGGCCGCCGTTTGTACGATCGGTGCGTCATTGAGAACGAGCGCGTGGTTTTTTGCTTCCCCCAGTGCCTGTACCCGCTTGCCATGGGAGGCGGCCGTGGCGTAAATATGTTTGGCTACCTCGGTTGATCCCACAAAGCTGACCCCCCGGATCGCGGGATGTGACAGCAGGATTTCCGCTTCGTTGCGGGAGGTGGTTATTACATTCAGCACGCCGTCGGGAAAACCGGCTTCCTTATACAAGGCGGCCATCCGATTGGATGTCATCGGGGTGGGACTGGCTGCTTTAATGACCATGGTATTTCCGCAGGCTATGCACAAAGGCGCCATCCATCCCATCGAGATCATGGCGGGAAAATTCCAGGGAGAGATGCCGGCAAATACGCCCATCGGCTCCCGGTAGAGGGTGGTGTCGTAGCCTTCCGATACATTCATCAGCGCTTCACCCAGGAGCAATTGGGGGATCGATGTCGCAATTTCTGTCATTTCGATCGCTTTGGCGACATCGCCTTCGGCTTCTTTCCAGTTCTTTCCGTTTTCTCTGGCTACAAGTTCTGTCAGCTCTTCCAAATGCTCCATCAATAAATGGCGTAGGCGGAAAAACAATTGTGCCCGCTTATGCGCCGGCGTATCGCGCCAGGCGGGATAGGCCGCCTCGGCCGATGCAATGGCCCGCTCTACTTCTTCTTTTGTGCACTGGGGCGCCCGCGCAATAACTTCTCCGGTGGACGGATTGAAAACATCCGTGTAGGTTTCTGTTTCGGATTCCTGAAAAACTCCGTTTATGAACGGTTTGAGTTGTTGGATCATTGGATTCTCCCTTCTTGTTTTTTCCCATGAAATCGTTTCGCTGCAACGCATAATCTTTTCGCCTTCAGTATAAGCGAAAACAAGATACGGGTCAACTACTTTCGGAATGTGATTTCATTATATGAAACTGTGTTTCGTTTGTTTCTTTTGGTATAATGATAACAGAAAGCGAAGGGGAGTTTATGGATAAGACGAAATCCGCAAAAAAGACAGGAAGTCAATCAACCGAGAAGGCCTTGCATGTGCTGGAATATCTGGCGGACGCACGGGTACCGGTGCGCCTGCAGGACCTTGCCGCAGCCGTCGGTATGGCGCAGCCCACCTTGCTGCGCTATTTGCAAACACTGGTTTCCATGCAGTATGTGTATCAGGAAGAAGACACCCTGCGGTATGCCATCACCTGGAAAGTGCGCCGCCTTGCCGACTGGATCGATCCCATTACGAGTCTGAAAAACATCGTGCGCCCGCATCTGTATGCGCTGGCCAATCGATTCGAAGTCGGCGCCAGTGTATCGGTCGTAAAAGAACAGGCCTCTCTCTATTTGGATTTTATCGACAATCCGCGCCGCAGTTTAAGTCTGCGCCGGATCGGTATCGATGCGCCCATGCATGCAACCGGATCGGGAAAACTCTTTTTATCCCGAGTTTCTCCGGATGCCTTGCCGGATTATCTGGGGCCGAATCCGCTGGAATCCCTCACAGAAAAAACCCACACCAGCCATGCCTCCCTGGAAGCGGAACTGGTGCAGATCCGGGCACAGGGCTACGCGGTCGATGACTGTGAATGCGAAGAGGGGAATCGGTGTATCGCCGTTCCCGTCTATGACTGGCGCGGAGAAATCATAGCGGCCATCAGCGTCTTTGACCGCGAGGAACAAATGCCGCAGGATCGGATGCTGAACGAAATCCTGCCGGTTTTGCAAGAGATCAGCCGCACAGTCAGCCATACCTTAGGCTGTACGGACTAAGAGAAATCATATTGTGGACATAATAGAACTCCTTTTATTTTATAGCGCCTATTTGGATGAAACGGCCCGCCGCACCTGCCGGGTCGTTTTTGTTTGCGCTCATATTTTGTTATTCTGTTCTCATTTTTCTTTAATGAATCCGTCCTTTGCATTGACAATTAATTAGAATAAAACTATAATCAAGATAATTCTTGGCATTAAGCCAATATAAAGGGGGATACGAATGAAAAAGAGTACAATGAAATGGCTAACGCTCGTGCTGGCCATGATCATGTTACTGGCCGCATGCGGAGGCGGTGGCGATGACGCTACAGAAGCTGCCACCGACGCCGGACAAACCGAAGGCGATGCAACGGCCACAGAAACCGATGACAACGAAGCAGACGCGCCGGACGATGCCGCGGATGCACCCGCAGGCGAAGGACGATACCTGCGCTCCAACAATCCGTCTGAACCGGGATCGCTGGATCCGGCTCTGGCCCAAGGCACACACGAGTCCTGGATTCTCCAGCACTCCTTTGAAGGCCTGATGACCTATGACAAAGACGGAAATATCGTACCCGGTATGGCCGCAGACGAGCCGGTCATCTCGGATGACGGTCTCACCTATACCTTTACCGTTCGGGATGATGTGAAATGGTCCAACGGCGATCCCGTTACGGCCCATGACTTCGAATTCGCCTGGAAACGCGTAGCGGATCCGGATCTGGCAGCTGACTATGCCTATCAGGTTTTCTACATTGAAGGTATGGAAGAACTCTTCACCGGCGAAGATGTAAACGGCGACGGTACAGTTGCCACAGTGGATGATGTCGGCGTTAAAGCACTGGATGATCACACGTTGGAAGTCAAATTAGTGAATCCGACCGGTTTCTTTACCGAACTCACCGCATTCTACACCTACTTCCCGGTAAACAAAGCCGTGGTGGAAGCGAATCCGGAATGGGCCAACAACGCGGATACGTATGTATCCAACGGGCCGTTCACTTTGGAATCGTGGGAACACAATGCGAAAATCCTGTTAAAGAAAAATCCCGAGTATTATGACGCAGCACAAATTACGATTGAAGGGATCGATCTGGATGTCATCGACGATGACAACACCGCTTATCAGAAGTATGACGGCGGCGAATATGATATGCTCGTCAGCATTCCGCCGGTCGTAATCGGTGAGATGGTAGACAACCAGAATCCGGAGTTGGTACTCGGACCGCAGGCGGGGACGTATTATTACAATCTGAACGCAGAAGTCTCCCCCTTCAACAATCCCAAAGTAAGAAGAGCGTTTGCGATGGCTCTGGATCGTGAAACGATCACCCAAAAGATCTCCAAAGGCGGAGAGATTCCGGCTGAAGGTATTGTTCCCTTCGGTTTCATGGATGAAAACGGCGAAGAATACCGCAACAAAATGGAAAATTCGATTGCCTTTGATGCGGCCGGTGCCAAAGCACTTCTGGAAGAAGGTTTAGCAGAAGAAGGCGTAACGGTAGATGTTTTCAACGATATGGCGCTCTTGTACAATACGAGTGAAACGCACCGTCTGATTGCACAAGCCGTACAGGAAATGTGGAGAACCAATTTAGGGATCAACATCGGGCTGGAAAACGTAGACTTCCAGGTTAAATTGGACCGTGAAAAAGCCGGTGACTATCAGATTTCCCGTGCCGGTTGGATCGGCGACTACGCTGACCCCATGACGATGCTGGATCTGTGGCATAGTGAAAGTAGCTTCAACGACGCCAATTACAACAATCCGGAATATGATGCGCTGATCGATTCGATCAAAGCCTCCCCGGATCAGGCGTTCCGCTTTGAAAAAATGCGTGAAGCAGAAAATATGCTGAACGAAGACATGCCGGTTGTTCCGGTGTACTTCTACACCCTACCGTACCTTGTAAAACCGAACGTAGAAGGTGTGTACAAGACGCTCCTGAACTTTCCGACGGTTACCTACGCAACGATTACTGACTAACTGGTAGAAAAAAAGGAGTTTCGGCGGGCTTGCCCGTCGGAACTCTTTTTATGAAAGGCTAAACATATGGCAAAATTTATTATTCGGCGGGTTTTTCTCGCCATTGTTACCGTATGGGTTATTATCACGGTTACTTTTTTTCTTATGAAAGCGATCCCCGGGGACCCCTTTCGCAAAGAAGGGAAAATGCCTGCGGTCGTCTACGAGAATCTTCTCGCCAAGTACGGTCTGGACAAGCCCGTAACCGAGCAGTACGGGATCTACCTGAAGAATATCCTGCGTGGTGATTTGGGCGCATCGATGAAATCCCGGGTTGAAACCGTTAACGACATGGTATCACGCGGCGCGCCGGTGTCTTTCCAAATCGGTATACAGGCTTTTATTATAGCGATTCTTTTCGGCCCTGCCCTGGGCGCGATAGCCGCCTTGTTTCAAAACCGGCTTCCCGACTATATCTCGATGATACTTGCGATAATCGGTATATCGGTTCCCTCTTTTATCTTAGCCACCCTGCTGATTCAGTACGTAGCCAAAGGGAGCGAATTCTTCCCGATTGGCGGCTGGGGCACCTTTGCCCATTCGGTTTTGCCTGCGGTGGCTCTGTCGGTTATGCCGCTGGCTGCTACTGCCCGCTTGATGCGTTCTTCCATGCTGGAAGTATTGGGCCAGGATTATATTAAAACCGCAAAATCCAAGGGGATCAGCCAGTTTGCCGTCATTATGGGGCATGCCGTGCGCAATGCCATTTTACCGATTGTTTCGCAGATGGGCACAACGATCTCCAATCTGCTGGTCGGCTCCTTCGTCGTGGAAAAAATATTCGGGGTTCCGGGCATCGGCCGTTTCTTTGTGGACTCCGTAATCAACCGCGACTACACGCTGATCATGGGAATTACCATATTCTACGCGGTGGTGCTGATATCGATGCTGTTGATCGTGGATATTCTGTATATCCTGATTGATCCGCGCATCAAACTGACCGGGGAGGCTGCCTAATGGAACAATACCCACAGGAACTATTTCTCCCTGCGCAAAAAGAAGAAGATGCGGCAGAAGAGATCCGCCGGCCGTCCATTTCCTACTGGGCGGATGTATGGCGCCGCTTGTTCCAAAATAAACTCGCAATGACCGGTCTGGTACTCATTCTTCTCATGGGTCTGGCCGCCATCATTGTGCCCACGACCACCGGCATATCGTATTTCGAGCAAAACTACGATGCCATCAATGTCCAGCCGGGCAGTGAATTTTTGTTCGGTACGGACAATCTGGGGCGCGATATGCTAACCCGCGTTTGGGTCGGGACGCGCTATTCTCTGATTATCGGCTTGCTTGCCGCTTTAATCGACTTTGTGATCGGCGTCAGCTACGGTGGGATTGCCGGCATGGCCAGCCGCCGTGTCGATACGATCATGATGCGGGTTGCCGANGTTGTGTACTCGATTCCCTATATGCTGATCGTCATACTCATGTCCGTAACCTTCAGTAATCAGCAGGGTGTNAGTCTGATGACNATGGTTCTGGCCATGACGATCACCGGATGGGTGCCCATGGCTATACTGGTACGCGGGCAGGTATTGCAGCTCAAAGAGAATGACTATGTCATGGCCTCGCGATCGATGGGAGGCAAGGACCTGTTTATTCTCAAGAATCATATTATCCCCAATACCCTCGGTCCGATCCTCGTCAATGTGACCCTTACCATTCCGCGCGCGATCTTTGCCGAAGCCACCCTGAGCTTTATGTCTCTGGGGCTGCAGCCGCCCACCCCCTCTTTGGGTGTGTTAGTCAGTGAGGGCTTAAACTCCCTGGGAAGCACGTTGAATCTGGAATATCAGCTGATTATTCCGGCGATCGTGATTTCTCTGATCATGTTCTCCTTCAATGTGCTGGGCGATGGCATGCGCGACGCGTTAGACCCCCGATTACGAAAGTAGGCCGTATGGACAATATTCTTGAAGTCAAAAACCTATCCGTTTCCTTCCAGACCTTTTTCGGGGAAGTGGAAGCGGTTCGCAATATTTCGTTTACGGTCCGGCGTGGGGAAACGCTCGCCGTCGTGGGCGAATCCGGTTGTGGAAAGAGCGTAACAGCCAATTCCATTGTGCAGCTTTTGCCACAGCCTCCTGCGATTTACAAAAACGGAGAGATCCTCTTTAACGGGGATAATCTTCTGAAAAAAAACAAAAAAGAGATCGAATCCATCCGCGGAAACCGGATCTCCATGGTGTTTCAGGATCCGATGACCTCGTTGAATCCCACGATGAAAGTCGGCGCCCAAATTGTGGAAGGACTTCGCAAACACCGTTCGCTTTCCGGGCAGCAGGCGCATAAGATCGCTGTGGAAACCCTGAAGCTGGTCAGTGTACCCCAAGCCGAAAAGCGCGCCAATCAATACCCCCACGAGTTTTCCGGCGGAATGCGTCAGCGCGTTATGATTGCCATTGCGATGGTATCCGAGCCGGCTTTGCTCATTGCGGACGAGCCGACCACCGCACTGGATGTCACGGTACAAGCACAGATTCTGGATCTGATGAAAAAGATCAAGGAAGAAAAGCAAACCTCCATTATTCTGATCACGCACGATCTGGGCGTCGTTGCCGATATGGCGGAACGCGTGGTTGTTATGTATGCGGGCCAGATTCTGGAAGAAGGCACGGTGCTGGAGATCTTTAAATCGCCGAGCCATCCCTATACGAAGAATCTGCTGAAAGCCGTACCCCGTTTGGATATGAACCGCAGCGAATCGCTGTATTCGATTGCGGGTTCGCCGCCGGACCTGTATATCCCGCCCAAGGGTTGTTCGTTTTATGACCGCTGTGACTCAGCCATGCGCATCTGCAAAGAGCATATGCCGGAGCTGGAGAGTCACAGTCCGACGCATAAGAGCCGCTGTTGGCTGCATCATCCGATGGCCATGCAACAAAAGGAGGCAAAAGGATGAAAGATGTCCTGATACAAGTCGAAGATTTAAAGAAATATTTTCGTGTCGGCAAAGGCAATCTGAAGGCCGTGGACGGACTTTCCTTTTCCATTCATCAGGGCGAAACGGTGGGGCTGGTCGGCGAATCCGGCTGTGGGAAGTCGACCGCCGGGCGTACGATGCTCCGGCTCTATGAACCCACCGGCGGCCGCGTCCTGTTTAAAGGCACCGATGTGTTTTCCGCCGGTTCGCGTGAAATGCATGAACTGCGAAAAAAAATGCAGATGATCTTTCAGGACCCGTATGCGTCGTTGAATCCGCGCATGACGGTTACCGATATTATCTCCGAGCCTTTTTCGATCTATGGCCTGTATCCCCATCGGGCAGAAAGAGAACAAAAGGTGGCGGATCTGCTCCGTCTGGTCGGTCTGAGCGAAGAACATGCAAACCGCTTTCCGCATGAATTCTCCGGCGGCCAAAGACAAAGGATCGGCGTGGCGCGGGCCATGGCATTGGAACCCGATTTTATCATCTGCGACGAACCGATCTCCGCTTTGGATGTATCCATCCAGGCACAGATCGTCAATCTGTTAAAGGAGATTCAGCGCGAACGCGATATTACGCTGTTGTTTATCGCCCATGACCTTTCCATGGTACGCTATATATCCGACCGCGTATGCGTGATGTATCTCGGAAAAATGATGGAAGTGGCCCCTTCGGAAGACCTGTACCATACGCCGCTGCATCCGTATACACGCGCGCTGTTGTCGGCGATTCCTGTACCGGATCCGGTTGTACAGCACGAACGCCGGCGCATCAAATTGGAAGGCGATGTCCCCAGCCCGATCGACCCCAAGGAGGGATGCCGGTTTGTGGACCGTTGTTCCTATGCCGAACCACGCTGCCGGGAAATCACCCCCGAACAAAGAGAGCTTCGTCCCAATCATTGGGTTGCCTGCCATCGGGCAGACGAGCTGTTTCTAAAATAAGAGCAGCGGACACAAAGTCCGCTGCTCTTATTTTGTTCACTACAGTTGTTCGGTCTTCGGGAGTTCTCCTTCCGACTCTTTTCTTTCTTTTTCTACCAATACTTCTTCGGTAGTTTGTTCTTCATAGTGTTCCTGGGTGGTTTTTTCTTCCCGGCTTTTCTGTTTGTCCTTGCCGGTGGAAAGAATCGTGCGCCCTGCTTCCAGTCCGTTGTCATACAGATGACAGGCTACAAAATGGCCGTCTGCAATTTCGACTAATTGCGGGGTCACCTGCCGGCATACATCCATCGCGTGCATGCACCGGCCGGCAAAGCGGCANNCTTCTTTCGGATCGATCGGGCTGGGTACGTCCCCTTCCAAAAAGATCCGGTGGCGCTCCAGGCCGTATTTCGGAATCGGGATCGCCGAAAGCAGCGCTTGCGTATAGGGGTGCAACGGATTTTCAAAGATGCTGACATAGTCTGTCAGTTCCACAATTTTCCCCAGATACATAACAGCAATCCGGTCGGATATATGCCGGACCACGCTCAGGTCGTGCGAAATGAACAGATAGGTCAGATGCATCTTGTCCTGCAGAGTATCCATCAGATTGAGAATCTGTGCCTGGATGGATACATCCAGGGCGGAAACCGGCTCGTCCATGACGATGAATTTGGGTTCCAGGATCAGTGCCCGCGCAATGCCGATTCTCTGGCGGCGGCCGCCGTCCAGTTCGTGCGGGTAGGATCCCGCCAGACGATCTTCCAGACCGACCGTTTTCATCATATCGTAGACGCGTTCTTCCATCTCTTTTTCGTTTTTCGCGATGTGATTAACGCGCAAAGGGTCCGCGATCAGGTCAAAGGTATTCATGCGGGGATTCAGCGAGGAATACGGATCCTGGAATACAATCTGCATTTCCTGGCGCATTTTTTTCAGTTCCGCACTTCCCCGATACGCCATTACATCTTTATCGTCCAGATGAATGGTTCCGTCGGTTGGTTCATGCAAACGAATGATCGCGCGTCCGACCGTCGACTTTCCGCAGCCGGATTCGCCGACCAGCCCCAGTGTCTCACCCCGACCGATATTGAAACTGACATCATCCACTGCATGCAGCATGCCTTTTTTTGTCGGGAAGTATTTTTTTAGATTCCGTACGCGCAGGAAATCTGCTTTATTCTCCATGGGCACCCTCCTTTGGAACGGATCCTTTTGTATACAGATGGCAGGCGACAAAATGTCCGGGCCGCGCCTCCACAAATTCCGGGAATGTTTCTTTGCAAATATCCATGCAGTGCGTGCAGCGCGGATGGAATTTGCAGCCACTCGGCAGATTGGAAGGATCCGGCGGGGAACCGGGGATCACCTGTAATCGGTCGGTGTCTTCATCCAGACTGGGAATCGAATTAAACAAGCCGACGGTATAAGGATGCAGCGTTTCGCTGTACAGGTCTTTGACCGACGCATGCTCGATAATCGTACCGGCATAAATGACCGACACATTATCACAGGATTCTGCCACCACACCCAGATCGTGCGTAATCAGGATCATCGATGTGTTGAATTGTTTTTTCAGATCCTTGATCAGTTCCAGAACCTGGGCCTGTATGGTTACATCCAAGGCGGTTGTCGGTTCATCCGCAATGATCAGCTCCGGATTGCAGGCCAAAGCCATCGCAATTACCACGCGCTGTTTCATCCCGCCCGAGAACTGATGCGGGTAGTCGTTGATGCGTTCTTTTCGGATCCCGACGAGCTCCAGCATGCGTTCCGCTTCCGCTTTCAGCTCTTCTTTGGTCATCTTGTTATGCAGCGACAGAACTTCTTCGATCTGGTCGCCGACGGTCATAATCGGGTTGAGGGAAGTCATCGGATCCTGGAAAATCATGGACACTTTATTGCCGCGGATATTAAACATATCGCGTTCTTTTACCTTAAAGAGATCCTGTCCGTCCAGGATAATTTCTCCCGAGGAAACTTTTCCGGGCGGCTGGGCAATCAGCTTCATAATGGCCAGCGCCGTGGTGGTTTTACCGGCACCGGTTTCTCCGACAAAGCCTAAGGTTTCCCCGCGCCCCACCGAAAGATCCAGGTGATTGACCGCATGCACCAAGCCGGAATCCGTTTCGTATTGTACACCTAAATTCTTTATCTCCAGTAATTTGCTCATCTTCTACCTCTTTAACTTCGGATCGAGTGCGTCACGCAGGCCGTCTCCCAGCACATTCAAGGCGAAAATGGTGGTGACGATCGCTAAGCCCGGGAAGATAGTCATATACCAATGATCCCGGATATAGTCGCGTCCGCCTGAGAGCATCGCGCCCCATTCCGGTGTGGGAGGCTCCAGACCGAGTCCGATAAAGCTGAGGCCGGCTGCGTTGATAATGGCATAAGCCACACCCAATGTCGCCTGCACAATAATCGGCGCCATACAGTTCGGAATGATATGCTTCAGGATAATGCGAAAGTCGGATGAGCCGTTGGCTTTGGCAGCTTCGACAAATTCCATGTCGCGAATCGACAAAACCGAGGAGCGGACGATCCGTGCATAGCCGGGTATGGCCGCGATCCCGACGGCGATCATCAGATTTGCCAGGCCCGGCCCCAGAGCCGCCAGTATGGCGATAGCCAAAAGTATGTCCGGGATCGACTGCAGTACGTCGATAAAGCGCATGAGCGCAATATCGATCCGCCCGCCGTAATAACCGGTTACGGCACCGATCAGGGTTCCGAT
>JGI24710J26742_10003281_pt1 | contig 13810 bp, 12 predicted proteins | sample BioPla2DNA2_FD_26742 | JGI IMG/M metagenome (IMG submission 26742) | reverse complement strand
GTCTTCCGTTTCATCAAGTTCATCTATTACCTCAATATTGTTTCTCTCAATCGACTCATACAGTTTGTCAACCTGATCAACATCAAAGTCCAACTCTTCAAGAGCCTCGCTAATCTCCTTAGCAGAAAGCTTACCGAGTTTTTTCCCTCTTTCAAGCAATTCTTTTAGTAATTTCTTTTTCTCACTCATTCCCTTCTTTTACCTCATTTCTTTTTGATTCAAGATGGTCTCTAAGTTCGTTCGAATCCATTTCGATTACATCAGTAAAGTCCAATTTATTATTTAAAGTTCTTATTCTTTCTATATAGAACTCCACATCTTCCCTTGAAAAATTTATCAATTCAGGTTCCGATATGGACTTCGTAAGCATATTCATCGCATCTTCGCTTATTTTGCCACTAAGTGATCCGATTCCGAAAAAACTACCTGATTCAACGGATTTTTTTAGTTCTTCGTAGATTTCCGAAACATATTTTGACTTAAAAAAGTTTTCCTCCAACTCTTTTCCATATTCTTTCACAAGGTCGGGATTCAGAAAAAACAAGGATATCAGTCTCTGCTCACTTGCAACGGAACCCAGCTGCATTTTCATGCTGCTGCTGAAGTCAAATCTCTTCTTAATATCCGATGCTTTAAATACGACCTCCTCCGAATTCCGTTTATATCTCTTTCTTCCTGCACGTTCAATCATCGTCATAATCGTGTTTTTATCGACGTTAAATTCTTCAGACAATTTCCCGGCATAGATTTCCCTTTCAGCCTTCAGATCACTGGAAGAAATTATCGCCGTCGCTTCTCTCAAAAACGCAACTCCCGAATCGAGTTCAACCGGATTGTTCTCCCTCGCCTTTGACAGTTCATAATCTATTGAACTTCCGGATTTAGAAATGCGAATCTTAAAGCTTTCCGCACCGTACTCCTTGATAAATTCATCGGGATCCTTGGAGCCTGATAAATCGGGTATTCTTGTCGGCATTCCAATCTTTCTGAAAACCGCTATTGCTTTATTTGTCGCCGATTTTCCTGCTCCATCGGTATCATACGCCAGCACGACTTCATCGGAATATTTTGAGATGATCCTTGCCTGTTCCGGCGTAATCGCGGTGCCGAGTGTCGCTATCGCATTATCCAAGCCTTCTTGATGTAGGGAAATAACGTCCATATATCCTTCGACAAGTATCATCGACCTTTCAGAAGACTTTCTTGCGATGTTAAGCGCATAAAGGTTTCTTCTTTTTCTGAAAACAGATGTTTCGGAGGTGTTTATATATTTTGCTCCTTCTCCCATACTCCGACCGCCGAAACCGGCTACATTTCCACTCAAATCAATTATGGGAAAAATGATTCTGTTTCTGAAAATATCATAAGGCCCCTTTTTACCTTTTCCACACAGACCCGAATAAAACAAGACTTCCTCATTCAAGCCCTGACTCAGCATCGCTTCGTAGAGATTTCTCCAACCTGATGGCGCATACCCTATTCCGAACCTTTTTATAGTCGAATCGGCAAGTCCTCTTTTTCTCAAATACCCTCTTGCACCGCGCCCTTCATCGGAGTTTAGCGATGAATAGAAAAACCGGGCAGCTTTTTTATTTGCATCGTAAATCTTTCTTCTTCTGTGACTTTCATCCTCACCGTCGTCATCGGGTATCAGAAGACCCACTCGTTCCGACAAAAATCTTACGGCAGCCATGTAGTCGAAATTTTCCTGTTTCATCACAAAAGTTATTACGTCACCACCGACTCCGCACCCGAAACAATAAAAGGATTGTGTATCCGGATACACGGTAAAGCTTGCCGTCTTTTCACTATGAAAAGGGCACAATGCTCTGTACAGTCTCCCGAACCTTTTCAGCTCAACATGAGAGGAGACTATTTCAACAATATCATTTTTCTCGTGCAGTTCTTCAATAAAACCTTGAGGTAAAGCCATCTTGCCGCCTCATTAATTTATTCATCTCAACGACCAGGGTTTTGGAATAAACAAATTTTCAAAACAATGCGTTGCGTAATCATCACTCATTCCGGATATATAATCCACTACTGCCCTTTCGACCGATTCAGTCTCGGCCGTCAGCAGATAAAGTTCTGGCATGCTTTCGGGAAATTTCATGTAATATTCGAAAAGCGCCGAAATCAGTCTGATAACCTTTTTTTCTTCATTTTTGACGCTGGATTCAGTATTCAGATATACCTCGTCAAACATAAACCTGTGCAATTTTTTAAAAGCGTATCTTACTTCATCGCCGAACATTAAATTATCTTCTCGAGTGTTTTCGATAAGTGAATCTATAAGGGTTGTTATTCTTTTAGACTTCCCGCTTCCAAGTATGTCTGAAACATCCGTCGGAATCATCGATTCCGAAAACACACCTGCCGTTATAGCATCTTCTATATCATGATTTATGTATGCTATTTTATCCGAAAGTTTTACCACTCTGCCCTCCATGGTTTCCGCTTCCGGTCCTTTGGTATGGCACTTTATTCCATTTATTGTCTCATAACACAGATTAAGCCCCTTGTGTCCTCTCTCAATTTTCTCAACCACTCTGACACTTTGTTCATAGTGTCTGAATCCAAAGCTTGTTATTGTATCTAAAGCACGCTCTCCCGCATGACCGAATGGAGTATGTCCCAAATCGTGTCCAAGAGCAATGGCCTCCGTCAAGTCCTCGTTCAGTCTCAAAGCCCTGGATATCGTTCTTGCAATTTGGGAAGCTTCAAGCGTGTGAGTCAAGCGGGTGCGGTAATGATCCCCCTCCGGAGAAATGAACACCTGAGTCTTCTCTTTCAGCCTTCTGAATGAGTTGCAATGTATTATTCGATCCCTGTCTCTGGAATACGGTGTTCTGACATCACATTCCGCTTCCTTTATTCTTCTTCCCTTTGAGTCGGCACTTTTTGAGGCATACTCGCTCAGTATCTTCATTTCGAGTTCTTGTTGTCGTTCTCGCAACTTCAATCTTCACACCCTCCTATAATGTAGATACGATAAAAACGGAAAAAGTCCTTTATTTTTTATCATGTCAGAATGATTCGTATGTTTCTTCTATTATTTCAGGTTCTCTTCCTCTTGTTATTTCCATTAAGGCCAAACGGATTTCATCATATTTTTCTTTCTCGGAAGTAAAAACAACTCTGACATTTTCAGCAAAAATTTGTTCGTCAACCCTTATATCATTTAATTTAAAATAATTCATTGTGATATCTAAAATCGGGTAATCTATCAACAGTTCAGATTTTATGCAAGGTACGAAAACCGAAATTCCGGCATCTTCGACAGCCAAAGAGGCACATTTAGAGTACGCCCTTACAAGACCCCCCTTGCCGAGAAGTTTCCCGCCAAAGTATCTGGTAACAACTATCACGGCATCAACAATTTCGGCGTTTCTCAGTACATCTAAAACCGGTGCGCCTGCTGTGCCTTGAGGTTCGCCGTCATCAGACGAGTGAACCAGGTTGTCAAGCTTAATGGAATAAGCCGTTACATTATGAGTTGCCATTCTATGCTCGGATTTTATTAAGGAAATAAATTCAACCGCCTCTTCCCTGCTCTTAACCGAGGCGCAATTCCCATAAAACTTCGACTTTTTTTCCTCAATAAACGATTTTCCGTTTTTACCCAGAGTTTTATAGATCTTCATTTACCCATACCTTGACAAAAAGGGCGCACAGTACAGTGCACCCTTAAAATCATCTTATGAAAAAGTTAGTTCTGTTTTTGATCCTGTATATTAAACCTTTTCTTAAATCTGTCGACACGCCCGCCTGTATCAACAAGCTTCTGTTTCCCGGTATAAAACGGGTGGCACTTTGAGCATATCTCAACTTTAATATTTTTACGCGTTGAACGAGTGGGGATTATCTCTCCACAAGCACATGTAATTGTAGTTTCAACATATTCGGGATGAATATCTGCTTTCATTTTATCACCTTTTCTAATTAACTTTGCCGAAGTATATTACCACAACAGTGATAATATTGCAACCGATTGGCAGATTATTTTTCAGACTTTATCAAACTGTTTTGCCTCGGAAATTAAAACTTCAAGCCTGTCTGCCGAATCGGTATAATTTTCTTCGCATACCGTTATATAGACTTTCATCTTCGGCTCAGTGCCGGAAGGTCTTACAATAACCTCGGCGCCACCTTCCAAATTGTAGGAAACTATGTCGGATTTCGGAAGATCAATCTCACTTTCCTCTCCTGTGTCAACGCAAACACTTTTTCCGCCAAGGTAGTCCGAGTATCTCTCTACCTTTTGTCCTCCAATCTCTTTTAACGGAGACTCTCTATGGCTCTGCATAATAGCCTTCATCTTATCGGCTCCCTCAAGTCCGGGGAACTCCAGATTCACTACATTATTGAGAAAGTATCCGTACTTTTCGTATAGATTGTTCATCAATTCCACTACCGAAATCCCGATAGATTTGTAATAGCAGGCCATTTCACAAATCAGCATGCAAGCTAATACCGCATCCTTATCTCTCACATAACTGCCGGCAAGATATCCGCAACTTTCTTCAAACCCGAAAATAAATCTCTTCTCTTCACCTTTTTCTTCGAGTCTCAATATTTTTTCACCAATATTCTTAAATCCGGTTAATACCGATACCATTTCAACTCCGGTATCCTTCGCGATTTTATCAACCATCGGAGTCGAAACGACGCTTCTGACAGCCAAAGCCCTATCAGGCATATTCTTCAGTTGATTTCTGACCGTAGAGATGTAGTTGAAAAGAAGTATACCTATTTGGTTTCCGTTTAAAATCAGATAGTTCTCTCCGTCCTTGACAGCCGTTCCTACTCTGTCGGCGTCGGGATCCGTAGCTATGAATATATCGGCACCTATTTTTTTCGCAACTTCCAAACCGAGTTTTAATGCATCCGCAGTCTCAGGGTTCGGGTAGGGAGCTGTCGGGAAATTGCCGTCAGGATTTTCCTGCTCTTTTACGACTGTTACATCATCAAGGCCGATATCCTTCAAAATCCTTCTAACGGGTATGTTCCCGGTTCCGTGAAGTGGAGAAAATACTACTTTTATCGGGTTTTCTTTACAAATCCCCGGCAGAATCTGTTGCTCTTTAACCGCATCATAGTATTTTTCAATGACATCATCCCCAATATACTCGATAAGTCCTTTTTCCACGGCATCATCAAAATCCGCTTTCTTTGCTCCCGTCAACACATCAAGCTCATTTATAAACTTCAATACATTTTCGGAATCTTCTTCATTCATTTGGCAACCGTCCGGACCGTAAGCTTTGTATCCGTTATACGCAGCGGGATTGTGGCTTGCCGTAATCATAATTCCCGCATCGCACTTAAGCTCTCGAACCGCAAACGACAACATCGGGGTCGGCATAAGCACCTTATAGATATGGGCTTTTATCCCGTTTGCCGCTAACACACAAGCCGAATACTCAGCAAATTCCTTACTCATATTTCTTGAATCATATGCTATTGCCACGGAAGCTTTTTCTTGCTTACTCAACAGGTAGTTTGAAAGTCCCTGCGTTGTGCGTGAAACAGTATAAATGTTCATCATATTGGTTCCGGCACCAAGTATCCCTCTTAATCCGGCGGTGCCGAAAGTCAGTGAAATTGCAAATCTCTCTTTTATTTCCTCAGGTTTATCGGAAATTTCTTCGAGCTCCTTCTTTAAGATCGGATCGGCAACATTTTCTTTCCATCTCTTATATTCAGTCATATAATCCATAGATACACTCCCAAATAATTTAATAATATTCTTCCGTATGTTGAATTATACCATTTTATTTGCCTGTTTTACAAAATTTCAGTAGAATATTGTTTGTCTTGTTTTTTTGATTGGTGCTTCAATGTATGCAAAGGTAAACAGTCTCGGCATAATAGGTCTTGATGCATATAAAGTTGAGGTCGAAGCGGATACATCCTCGGGTCTTCCCGCATTCGATATTGTCGGTTTGCCCGATACCGCCGTGAGCGAATCAAAAAACAGAGTTCGGGCGGCAATTAAAAACAGCGGCTACAAATTTCCGGTAAGCAGGATTACTGTTAACCTCGCACCCGCAGATGTGAGAAAGTCGGGTTCCGTATATGACTTACCCATATTGATTGCAATACTTCTGGCAACAAAGCAGATTTCGTATGATTTTAGAAACAGTTATTTCATAGGCGAACTTTCGCTCGAGGGAAAGCTTAGACCAATCAACGGAGTATTGCCTATGGCAATATCCATTGAGCAGAATAAAAATTCAAATTTATTCTTACCCATCGACAATTCTTCAGAGGCATCCGTAGCCAAGGGTATTAACGTATTCGGAGCATCTTCCGTTTCTTCAATTATTTCTCATCTTAAGGGAGAAGAGCCGATAGTCCCTATGACTCCACCCGAATTTCCGAGCTTTTATATCGATAATGTATTGGATTTTTCAGACGTCAGAGGTCAAACGGTTCCAAGAAGAGCAGTGGAAATTGCTGTAGCAGGCGGACACAATATCCTTATGATAGGACCTCCGGGTTCAGGTAAGAGCATGATAGCTAAACGGATACCTTCAATAATGCCCCCGCTTTTGTATGAAGAGTCATTGGAAACAACTAAAATTTATTCTATCGCGGGTCTTGTTGACAGAAAAAACCCATTGATTACTGCAAGGCCGTTCAGGTCACCCCACCACACCGTATCTCCTGCCGGACTTACAGGTGGCGGCAGTATTCCTAAACCTGGAGAAATTTCTCTTTCTCACAACGGCGTTTTATTTTTAGACGAACTTCCCGAGTTCTCAAGAACTTCCATGGAAGTTCTAAGGCAACCTTTGGAAGACGGCAAAATAACAATTTCCAGGGCAGCGGCTTCGCTTACCTATCCGTGTTCCCTGATGTTGGTAGCCGCAATGAATCCCTGTCCATGCGGAAATTTCGGAAGTAAAACAAAAGTATGCAGCTGTTCCAATCTGGCTGTGGAAAAATACCTTTCCAGAATATCGGGTCCTTTGCTTGATAGAATAGACATGCACGTTGAAGTTCCTGCGGTGGATTACAAGTCACTGTCATCCGAGTTAAAAAGCGAGTCCTCATCCGCAATAAGAGAGAGGGTGGTTAAGGCTCGCAATATTCAAAAGTCCAGATATCGCGGTAAAGGATATTTTTGCAACAAAGATGCTTCACCTTCAGTTATCAAATCAGCCTGCAGAATGTCGGCAGAAGCTGAAAACATGCTCAAGCGGGCATTTGAAAGACTCTCTTTGTCTGCAAGAGCATATACGAAAGTTCTTAGAATCTCGCGAACAATCGCAGACCTCGAAGGAAGCGAATCGGTAGAAAAAAGCCATATTGCCGAGGCCATCTCTTTCAGAACATTGGACAGAAAATACTTCGTCAGATAGTATATGATGATTACAATTATTTACATTAATGGGAATTAATATGCTAAAAATACTCGAAGAATACATTTGGATACTTTTTATTTCAATGTTGCCGGTAATAGAACTCCGGGGCGCTATCCCTGTCGGGTTGGGTATGGGGCTTGATTTCTGGCCTACTTTTATTATCGCAATTATCGGCAACATTATTCCGGTGATTCCTTTAATCTTTTTTTCTAAAAAGATTTTGTTTAAATTGTCCGGAATAAAAAAAATCGGAACGTTTTTCCAAAAAATCATCGACCGGGCTGAAAGAAAAGCCAAGAATTTGGGTACTTACGAATACATCGGGCTTCTCCTATTTGTAGGAATACCGCTTCCGGGAACAGGTGCATGGACCGGTTCGCTTATAGCCGCCCTCCTGGGAATGAAAGTGGGAAAGGCTTTTTGGGCAATTTCGGCCGGCGTTGTTCTTGCCGGAATAATTATGTCTCTCGCATCTGCAGGTGTTTTCGGAGCTTTAAGCAAATTTCTAAGTTATTAGTTTTCCACTATATTTCAAATTATAAAGAGACTAAAGCGAACTCGCTTTAGTCTCTTTTTCACCCCTCGACATTAATTATAAAATAATACGTTACCGTTCCCCGTTCAAAACCCGCAAGAACTTCATAGATATATGAGCCGGATTCATAAGGAACATGACTCTCATTTTCAGCCGGACTAAATATATATGTATATGACTCCCCCCTGTTTACATGTTTATATTCCGGAGTTTGCGAAAAATCAATCTTCAATTCTTCGCCTCCCTTGAGGTGCGAAATAGGGGGCATATCTTTTTCATATATGTCAGAAACTATGGGGGCAACCACCTCAACCGCTTCTCCCATATAAAAGGTCCAGTAATATCCGTACAGTTTTGCATCAAGTCGCTGTTCGTCTGCAGTAACGGAAATTTTCGGCACCGCATGCTCCGGCGTCGACCTATCAACAAGGTCTTTGACCCAAAGCGCTATAAACGCTGAAGCCGTTATTGCCAATATTCCTATAACTATTCTTTTAAATTTACTTCTGAACATTTCCATACCATAAATACCGATACAATACAGAGTTTAGGACGGCTCAAATCTTACTCCAACTCTTAAAGATTCGGTTCAAATAACTTCTATAAACATCATTGTATCAACTTAACACTATTTAAAAATTATAGATAAATATAATTCCGTCATCGAGTTTTATTAGCAATTCTATAATCCATAAGTTTCTTCAAAGCATCACTTGCCGTTTCCCCACGGTCGCTGTCACTTTTGTATTCGTCGAAATAATCACATTCCGGCGCAAGCTCATCATTGGCCGAAACCCCAAACTCTGAATAAGAATATCCTCTGTCGGCACTTTTTTGACGTGAAACCTTGTCAATAAACCGATTCCCGGGTCTTAAGACCGTTACCCCTATTGCAATTGACAAAATCAGCACGGAGGCCGCTACAACTAATCTTCTGAAAAAAACCATCCGTCTGTCCCGTTTATTATATATTTCTCTTTTAATAACATCAAAATCAAGGCTTTTTGGAGCACAACAATCATCCATGGACTTTTTAAGGAGGTGGACAAATTCATCGTCCGTCATTCTATGTCTATGCATAATAACCTCCTTCTTCAATTTCTAAAAACAAGCGCATCCTGTCCAATGCCCTCTTCAACCTCGTTCTGACCGTATTCGAATTCATCCCGATCATTTCGCCGATATCTTTTGAAGAGTAACCTTCATTTACCGACAAAAGCACAATTGACCTGTCCTCTTCTTCGAGTTTGGAAAGAGCTCTCAAAAGATCTTCTCTTTCAATAGTTTCGATTTCCAAATTCTCATTAGATTTTGTCAGATTTTCCTCTAATTGGAAACTTTTTTCAACAATGTACCCCTTCCTCTTCATTTTTATCTTGTTGTATAAGATTTTAAAAATCCAATTCTTAAAAAGATTGGGTTCTCTAAGTTTTTTTATTCCCGCAAATGCATCAATAACCGTATCCATTACGACATCCTGCGCATCCTCGGGGTTGCCAAGCATGTAGTATGCATATTTATAAAGTCCGTCTTTAAACTTCTCGTAGAGGCAGCCAAAAGCCTCCGCGTCTCCGTCCCGGGCTGATATTACTAAATTTTCATCGGCATTCGGCATATTGAACCACTCACCATATATAGAGTATTTTCTTTTGCATTTCGTTTCAAAAACAACAAACTTTCCTGTAATCCAAGATAAAATCAAGTCTGCAATTTCTAAATAATAGGCACAAACGCAATAATCTTTCGAGAAAAATTCAATTTACAAGCGGCTTTAATTGAGAATATAGACTATATTTTTTGTAATTTATGTCTAAACCCACAATCTTGTCTCTGTCATATTGAATATTTATATTAAAGTTTGATAAAATATAAGCACCTTAGAGCAGGAGGTATTACAGTGGGAAAGCATAATAAAGACATGTTAAATCACCAAGACCTTTTTCATAGGGGTACAAACTTTCGCTCATTTGAGTATTTCGGAAGTCATAAAGCTGTCGTTGACAATGAAAGTGGTGCCGTTTTTAGATTGTGGGCTCCAAATGCCATCGGCGTTTCGGTTGTCGGTTCATTTTGCGACTGGGAGTTACCCGGGGTAACAATGGATAAAATTTCTGAAAAAGGGATATATGAGGTCTTTATTCCCGGAATAGAGGTTTTTGACAGTTACAAATATGCGATTACATCAAGCGAGGGGGAAGTGCTATTAAAAACGGATCCCTATGCCTATCATTTTGAAACAAGACCTTCAAACGCATCTAAATTTTATGATCTGTTCGAATACGAATGGGAAGACGACGAATACATAAAGAGAAACAAAAACAGATTGGTTTACGATAAACCGGTTAACATTTACGAAGTTCATGCCGGGTCCTGGATGCGCCATGAAGATGGGAACACAATGAGTTATATCGATTTGGCGGAAAAATTATCCGAATACGCTCACGATATGGGATATACACATGTTCAACTTCTCCCTATAACAGAGCATCCGTATGACGGCTCATGGGGCTATCAGACAACAGGATACTACGCACCTACCTCCAGATTCGGCACCCCACATGATTTTATGAAGTTCGTTGATATAATGCATCAAAAAAACATCGGGGTAATTTTAGACTGGGTGCCGTCACATTTTCCGAAAGACGATTTTGCACTCGCAAAATTTGACGGCGGTTTCTGTTATGAAGATCCGAATCCGTTCAGAGGGGAACACAAGGAATGGGGCACTCTCATCTTTGACTTCGGAAAACCCGAGGTCAGAAGCTTCCTCATCAGCAGCGCCGTCTATTGGCTTGAAAAGTATCACTTGGACGGTCTTAGGGTGGATGCCGTAGCGTCGATGTTATACCTTGATTATAACAGAAGGGACGGAGAAGCTGTTAAAAATTATTACGGCGGTAACGAAAACCTCGAGGCAATACATTTTATCAGACAGTTAAATACTGAAATTTTCAGACTTTTCCCGAACACAATGATGATTGCGGAAGAGTCGACAGCTTGGCCGTTGGTCACAAAACCCGTTTCAATAGGCGGTTTGGGATTTAATTACAAGTGGAATATGGGCTGGATGAACGATTTTGTTGACTATATGTCTATGGATCCGTTCTTCAGAAAAGATAATCACGACAAAATAACCTTTTCCATGTATTATGCATTTTCCGAAAATTATGTTCTTCCTTTATCACATGATGAGGTTGTTCACGGAAAAGGTTCTCTCATCAATAAAATGCCCGGTGAATATCTGCAAAAATTCAGCAGTTTGCAGGCAATGCTCTGCTACATGATGTCACACCCCGGAAAAAAACTTTTATTTATGGGGCAGGAATTTGCTCAATTTATCGAGTGGGATTTTGACAAAGGTCTTGACTGGTTCCTGCTTGATTACGATACACACAGACAGTTCCAGAAATTTGTAAAATCACTAAACAATTTTTACCTCAACCATTCCGAATTCTATGAAATCGATGATAGTTGGGAGGGCTTCAGATGGGTAAACGTGGATGACAGAACACAAAACATTATTTCTTTTTTGAGGTATAATTCAAAAGGGGATTCTATATTGGTAATTATCAACTTTTCACCTGTCGAGCGTTCCGGCTATTTGATGGGTGTACCTGTAAGCGGCGATTACGAAGTCATTTTCAATTCCTGTGATTTTGAGACGGAGAATACGAGAGATTGGCCAAAATCTTATGCAACTGAAGAAATAGAAAATCACGGGTTTGAAAACTCTATTTCATTGGTTATTCCCCCGCTTTCGGGTATGTATTTAAGAGTTCCGAAACCAAAAAAACAGCCTAATAAGAAAAAACCCAATAAACCCAATAAATCTGATCAAGCTAAATAGATTTGTTTCCCGCGGTAATAATCGCCCAGTAAAAGGAGTATTGAATGAAAGAGACTATTGCAATGCTTTTAGCCGGCGGTCAAGGCAGCAGACTATATGCTTTGACACAAACCATCGCCAAACCCGCAGTTCCGTACGGCGGAAAATACAGAATTATTGATTTCCCGCTAAGCAACTGCATCAATTCGGGAATCGACACAGTCGGTGTCCTGACTCAGTATCAGCCTTTAGAACTGAATGCCTATATCGGAGACGGCAGGCCCTGGGACCTCGACAGATTGGAGGGAGGGGTGCATGTCCTGTCTCCATATCAGAAGATTGAAGGAAGCGACTGGTATCGCGGTACCGCAAATGCGATTTATCAGAATTTCGGTTTTATTGAGAAATATAATCCGGAATATGTTCTGATTCTTTCAGGAGACCACATTTATAAAATGAACTACAGCAAAATGGTAGATCTTCTGAAAAAGACCGATGCGAGCGTTGTCATATCGGTTTTAGAGGTACCTAAGGAAGAAGCTTCAAGATTCGGAATAATGAACACCGACAAAGACGACGTAATTATAGATTTTGAGGAAAAACCCGAATTCCCAAAGAGCAATCTTGCTTCAATGGGGATATATCTTTTCCGTTGGGATGTGCTGAATAAATATCTTGAGGATGATAACAATAACCCCAACAGCAGCAACGATTTCGGAAAGGATGTCATTCCCGCATTGTTAAACACAGGGAAAAAGCTCGTTGCTTACAGATTCGAAGGATATTGGAAAGACGTGGGAACCATTGACAGTCTTTGGGAAGCGAATATGGACCTTATCAACCCGAACGTTCCGTTCGATATTTGGGCTGATGATTGGCGGATATACTGCAGAAACCCGGGCAGACCGCCACAGTATGTAAGCAATGACGCCGTCATTCAAAACTCCATTGCAACTGCCGGAAGCTCAATTGACGGGAATGTTGATTTCTCGGTTATTTTTGACGGTGTTGAAATTCACAAGAACGCAACTGTTAGGGACAGCATTATCATGCCGGGGTCGATAGTCGAAGAAGGCGCTGAAGTCCATTATTCGATAATCGCAGAAGATGTCGTGATAAAAAAAGGAGCAAAAGTCGGAGAACGGCCGGAGAATATGGATGACATTGAAAACTGGGGTGTTTCCGTAGTAGCCGCCGGTCTTACAATCGGTGAAGGGGCGTTCGTCCGTCCCAAAGCGATGGTATATGACAGTGTAGGGGAGGGAGAAGAATGCTAACCAATAAAGCAATGGGTTTGATTTTCGCAAATATGCACAGTTCATCTGTAGGCAACATGACAGCTCAGAGAACAATGGCGTCGCTGCCGTTTGCGGGAAGGTATCGTTTAGTTGATTTTTGCCTCTCATCCTTCGTAAGGGGCGGTTTGAGGGAGGTAGGCGTAATCGTCAAGGAAAACTATCACTCTTTAATGAACCACCTGGGTTCAGGAAAAGAGTGGGATCTTTCAAGGAAAATTGCAGGTCTGATGGTTTATCCGCCTTTTATCGGTTCCCTGAGCGGAACGGTATATCACGGAAAAATAGCTGCCCTTTATAATGTCCTTCCTTACATCAAAGAATCCGGTTCAAAGCATGTAGTTTTGGCTGATTGTGATCATGTCAGCAACTTTAATACTGCTGAATTGGTAAATAATCATATTGATAACGGGGCGGATGTAACAATACTCTGTTATGAACAGCAGAACAAAGATGAAGGCGGATTAAATGCCACATCGGTACTGCGGGACGAAAACGGCAGAGTGATTGACATAGACTTCAACAGACCTCCAAAGGAAAACTACCTCGTAAGCATGAACATCATGGTTATAAACAGAGAGTTGTTAATCGAGCTTGTCGAGGACGCTTACAGTCATCGCATGATTGTACTTGAGCGAGACATTCTTCAACATCACATAAAGGATTTATTTATTAATACAGTGGTTTATGACGGGTTTGTCAGGCGCATAAACAGTGTTCAAAGCTATTTCACATCTTCAATGAGCCTTTTGGAACCCGATAATAGAAAATGCCTTTTCGATCC
>JGI24710J26742_10003279_pt1 | contig 13817 bp, 15 predicted proteins | sample BioPla2DNA2_FD_26742 | JGI IMG/M metagenome (IMG submission 26742) | reverse complement strand
CAATGCAAATTGATTTTAAATTATTTAAAATAACTTTTTGCCTTAATATGATGAACCGGTATTTAGAAGTTTAAAAAATTATTCCAACCATAACAGATATTTCACAAATTAAAATATCATAGGTTTTCCCCGCCGGATAACATAACCAGTTAAAATTCCTGCCGGATAGCATAGCCAATCAAAACTAATTATAAATAATTATTTTGTTTTTTAAAATAAAAATTTCATATCAAAAAATATTAATACTAATTTGACTTTTCTGGTATAATTAATCCTGGATTTTCGAGGACAGGTGTAAATCCTTACCGGCGGTTACAGTCCGCAAGCAAAAGCAAGACTTAGTGAAATTCTAAGACCGACAGTTATAGTCTGGACGGGAGAAAATTCAAAGACTATTATTGTTTTTTAGTCCATGGATTTTTTCCATGGATTTTTTTATTTTCGGTCTGAAATTCTTTAAGCCTTAAGATGACGAAAAAAGCTTTTACAAAAGAGGATGAAAAATTTATGAGACTGGCCCTTGGTCTTGCCGGTAAGGGCAGGGGCACTGTAAGCCCCAATCCACTGGTGGGAGCCGTGATAGTAAAAGACAATGTTTTTGTCTCCGGCGGATTTCATGCTGCTGCCGGATATAATCATGCTGAAATCAATGCTATCGAAAACGCAGAAGACAAGCTGGGCAGCAGACTTCCGAAAGGTCTGAAATTATACGTAACTCTTGAACCATGCTCTATGCATGGAAGAACTCCTCCGTGCACAGATGCACTCATTAGAAATAAATTCTCGGAAATCATAATCAGTGTTTTAGACCCGAATCCAAAAATAAACGGACAGGGGATTTTAAAGTTAAGACAGGCCGGCATCAAAGTCAGAACAGGGCTTTTGCAGAAACAGGGTGAAAAATTAAATGAAATATTTTTCACGAATATTCAAAAAGGCAGGCCTTTTATTTGTGCAAAAACTGCTGCAACACTGGACGGAAATCTTGCAGCAAAAACCGGTGATTCAAAATGGGTAACTGACAGGAAGTCCAGGATGTTTGTGCAAAAACTAAGATTTGATTATGGCTGTGTGCTGACCGGTATAAATACGGTCATAAAAGATGACCCTTTTTTATTTCCAAGAAAATCACTTAAAAATAATATGGCAGAAGTGTTTAATAAAAATGACTTTAACGGTATTGAAAAGACTTTTTTAAAAAAAGAAATCCTTGTTAATGAAGAAGANGGCAAAAAAGTAAAAATACATTNTTTTAACTTTAAAAGAGTTATTATAGATACGGAACTTGATATTAATGCAGATTCAAATATAGCCAGGACTGCAAAACATATAAAAACCATAATTTTTTCTTCGGAAGAAAGTATCAAAAGCAAAGCTGAAAAATATAATCTTCTTTTAGATAAAGGGATAAATATTGAAGCTGTCAATACATTAAAAAATGAAAAGATGCTGGATCTAAATGAAATAATCGGGATACTTTTCAATAAATATGAAATAACATCGGTTATGCTTGAATGCGGACCCGGACTCCTTACGTCGTTTTTAAAATCAGGCCTGATTGACAAATTCATGTTTTTTATCGCTCCGAAAATAACCGGGGGCAATAATCCTTATTCGGTTTTTAATGAATTGGGAATAAACAAGATGTATGAAAGCATTAATTTAAAATTTGACAACATTAAAAAAATACAAAATGATTTATTAATTGAGGCATATCCATGTTTACAGGAATAATAAAAGAAATCGGTCTTGTAAAAAAAGTAGTAAAAATAAATACCGGACTTGAAATAGAAATAAGCTGCCGAAATATTATTTCAGATATCAGGCTCGGTGATTCAATATCAGTCAACGGGTGCTGCCTTACAGTAAAAGAATTTGACCGGGCAGGTTTTAAGGCAGATATCTCGTTTTCAACATTGAAATCAACCGCTTTTGCTTCAGTCAGGGTAGGCGATAGAGTAAATATGGAGGATGCGCTGTCTCTTAAAGACAGGCTTGGGGGCCATATTGTTACCGGTCATATTGATGATGTGGGAAAAATAACAGATATAAAAAAAATCGGTGATTTTTATAAACTGACCGTAAGAATACCTCAGAATCTTCTTGAATTTACGGCTCCCAAAGGCTCTCTTTCTGTTGACGGCATAAGCCTTACGATTTCTGATGTATTTAAAAACAACCTGGATTTTACAGTCATACCTTTCACTTTTGAAAACACCAATCTTAAATTCAAAAACAAGGGGGAAAAAGTCAACCTGGAAGTGGACCTGATGGCAAGATATATTATAAATATGGCAAGATATTCCGGCCCTTCCGGAACACTTTCACAGGAAGTGCAGCCGTTTTCCGCTTCAGCAGCAGTAAATTATTTAAAAATGCCCGGCATTGACAATGATATAAAAAATATTTCCAAAGAAAAAGACAAGGAACTGGAGAAGAAACTGAAAGAATATGGATTCAAATAAATTTTACTCAACACAGAAAATAATAAAAGAAATAAAAGAAGGCAAAATCTGCATTATTGTTGACAGCAAAGGAGATGAAACGGAAGGAGTCCTTTTTATGGCAGCCGAAAAGGTAAGCCATGATTCTCTTAATTTTTTCATCAATAAAGGAAAAGGGCTTATCTATATGCCCTGTGAAGAAAAAAGGCTTGAAGATTTAAAAATACCTTTAATGATAGATCATCTGCCAGGAAGAAAAATCACAGGCTCTTCATTTGCTCTATCGATAAATGCAGCTACAAATAAAGGAACGGGTATTTCCATAAAAGAAAAACTGAATACCATAAAGGCATTTGTTTCAGAAAATGCAAAGCCGGAGGATTTTACAATACCCGGACATATTTTTCCTTTAAGTTCAAAACCTGGCGGAATTTTAAATCGTGCCGGCCATACTGAAGCTGCAGTTGATATTCTGAAAATAGCAGAGATGCAACCTGTGGGGGTAATTTGTGAGGTTTTAGGAGAAGATGGCGAAGTTGCCAGACTGGAAGATTTGAAAATACTTGCAGAAGAATTCGACCTGAAAATAATAACAATTGCCGAGCTTATAAAATATCGTAAAAAGACAGAAAAGCTTATTGAAAAAGCTGCAGAAATAGTGCTGCCTACGAAATGGGGTGATTTTAAGACAATTACTTATAAGTCCCTGATTGATAATGAGACTCATATTGCATTTGTAAAAGGAGAAGTAAGAGATATGGAAAATGTGCTGGTAAGAGTACATTCCCAGTGTCTGACAGGAGATACTTTCGGCTCCGGAAGATGTGATTGTGGAGACCAGCTTGATCAGGCGTTTAAAATGATAAATAAAAAAGGAATCGGGGTTTTGCTTTACATGGCGCAGGAAGGCAGGGGTATAGGCTTATGCAATAAAATGAAAGCTTATGAGTTACAGGACAAAGGTTTTGACACTGTTGAAGCAAATATTGAGCTGGGATTTGAAGCAGACCTGAGAGATTACGGCATAGGAGCCCAGATTCTTTCAGACCTCGGACTTACAACAATAAATCTTATGACAAATAATCCAAAAAAAGTAATAGGACTTGAAGGATACGGTCTTACCATCACCGAAAGAATACCAATACAGATAAAACCCTGCAAAACTAATGAAAGATACCTTAAAACCAAAAAAATCAAAATGGAACATATGCTCTGATGGTATGTATTTAAAAAATTATTTTTAACAGGAGGAAATAATGAAAATATTTGAAGGAAATCTTAGCGCATCAGGAATAAAATTCGGAATAATAGTAACAAGATACCATGAATTTATTACAAACAAACTTTTAAGCGGATCTCTTGACTGCCTTAAAAGACACGGGGCATCAGAAAGCGATATATCAGTGGCGTGGGTACCCGGCGCTTTTGAAATTCCTGTTACTTTAAAAGTTATGGCAGAATCCAAAAAATATGATGCCATTATCTGCCTTGGCTCAGTCATGAAAGGCGAGACAAGCCATAATCAGTACATTACAAGTGAGGTAATCAAAGGAGTTGCAAAAGTAAACATGGATCTGAATATACCGGTTGCATTCGGAGTAATAACTCCTGACACCCTGGAACAGGCTATTGAAAGAGCAGGAACAAGCCAGGGAAACAAAGGCTGGGATGCAGCCCTGACTGCAATCGAAATGACAAACCTGATGAAGGAAATCAAAAAATCCTGAAGACGGCCTATAAATATTTTTACCACTCAGCTGAAATATTAAACCCCATAAAAATTAAAAATGCCTAATTCCGGTTAGGCATTTTTAATTTAATATCCCTATTAAACGGGTTAAATACCCGGTTTTTAAACGGTGAGCAGTTTTTCAGAGACCTCAACAGCTGTTGAAGCATCAGCTGCATATCCGTCAGCGCCAATACTGTCAGCATATTCCTGTGTAACAGGAGCACCGCCAACTATAATTTTCACAGATTTTGCGCTTCCGTCTTTTCTTACTTCATCAATAATTTCTTTCATCGCAGGCATTGTTGTTGTAAGAAGAGCGGAAAGCCCAAGGATATCTGCCTTGCTGGAATTTACTGCTTCCACAAATTTTTCAGGCGAAATATCCACGCCGAGATCAACAACATTAAAACCCGCACCTTCAAGCATCATTGATACAAGATTTTTGCCGATATCATGAAGATCTCCCTGTACCGTTCCGATAACAGCAGTGCCCTTGGATGAAGCACCTGCTTCTGAAAGAAGCGGCTTTAAAATATCCATAGCTGCATGCATTGCTCTTGCTGCAATGAGCACCTCAGGAATATACATTTCATTGGCTTTGAATTTTCTTCCGACAACTTCCATACCGGCAATAAGACCTCCGTTGAGTATTTCTGCAGGGTCTATACCTTTGCCCACCAGATCCTGGGTAATCTCCTTGCTTCTTACATTATTACCCGTAAGGATTGAGTCAGCAAGCTCCTGATATTTTGCCATACTTACTCCTTCTTTTTAAATAATTAATAATAGCTTGGCTAATAATATCAAAAAAAATGAAAAGTTTAAAAGGTCTTTATATGAGAAATGATTTTTTTCTTTTTTGATTTAGATGATAAAATGACAATATTATATGCAGGTCTTTTTTTTGGACTTTTATTTATCAGAAATAAAAATTTGGGAAATCAAATGAAAAGCATAGCCGTAGTATGCGATGTAATGAAAAATGAATTTACCATGTATAAGAATAAGGCTGACAATAATCTCGAATGCATTTTTCTTGAGCAGCATCTTCATAATACTCCGAATATAATGAATAAAAGATTGCAGGAAGTTATAGATGGTATCGAAGGAGATTATGATAATATCCTGCTTGGCTATGGACTATGCAGCAACGGGGTTGTTAATTTGAAATCTGAAAAATATGAAATTATAATACCCAGGGTCGACGACTGCATAAGTTTGTTTCTCGGCTCAAAAGAGAAATATCTTGAAGAATTTAAAAAAGACCCGGCAACTTATTATCTTTGCAGAGGCTGGATTGAATATGGAGGAGACCCCTATCGCGGTTATCTTTTATGGACTGGCCAGGAAGATAAAATACCTGGGAGCTGGCTTAACAACAGGAAGGTTTACGGGCAGAGATACGACAGAAAGATGGCGGAATTTTTATTTGTTGAAATCATAAAAAACTATAAACAGGTCACGTTGATCGATAATAATGATCTTGAAGAGATACATATCAGATTTGCCGGGGATATGGTTGACCTTATGAGTAAAATGCTTAACAGGGAAGTAAAACTGAAAATCATAAAAGGTTCTCTGGAGCTTTTAAGCAGACTGGCGCAGTGCAGGTTCGATGAAAAAAATTTTTTAAAAATAAAACGTGGGGAAAAGATTCTGCAACAGCATTTCTTTAAGTAAACCGGTAATAAAATATTTTATTTACAATACGGATAGAAGAAAATGAATTTTTTTAGAAATAAATATAGTTTGAAGTTCATTATCCTGCTAATAATATCCATCATGATATTTCAGCCCGGTCTGGTTCCCGCCAGCATTCATGCAGATTCAGCCGGGGACAGCCTCAAAGATATCGGCATGCAAAAGGAAGAGACCAAAAAGAAAGTCGAAGATGCCAGAAACGAAGAGGAAAATTATATAAAACAGGTAAATGAAGTTGAAGACAATATGCTTGCAGTCCTTGATGACCTGGAAGAGCTGAATAAAAAACTTGATGAGTCTAAAAACAATATCTCAGATATGACAATCGATATTGCCATGCAAAAGGAAGAGTTAAAAAAGATAGAAGCAGAAATTCTGGAAAAAACTGAAATTCTGAACAAGCGAGTGACAGAAATATATAAAAAGGGAAACAGCAGCTCAATAGACGTAATTTTTAAATCAGTTGGGTTCATCGATTTTTTTACCCGGTTGAAAATGGTATCGGCAATTGCCCAAAAGGATATTGAGATTATCAATGAAATAAAAGACAAGAAACAGGAACTGATTGAATCACAGAAAAATATAATAAAAATGCATGAAGAAGAGCTGAAGCAGAAGAAAGAACTTGAAAGCCTTATTGAAGAATCACAGAAAAAGAAAAATGAGCTTGAAAAAATATATAATCAGAAAAAAGAGCTTTTGACCATTGCAACTGCCAATAAAGAAGCCCTTCTTACCCTGGAAAGACAGCTTGAACAGAAGCAGGTGGAGATAACAAAAGTTCTGCAGCAGTATAATTACGGTTCATCTCCTACAGGGAAACTGATGTGGCCGGTTTATGGAAAACTGTCGAGCGGATTCGGCAACAGAAGATCTTATTCGGGATCTGTCAGATTTCATGCCGGAATTGATATATGGGCTCCATCCGGAAGCAATATTTTTGCCGCAGAAAGCGGACAGGTATTAAAAGCTGAATATCACGGAGGATACGGCTACTGTATTCTTATTTATCATGGCGGTGATTTTGCAACCTTTTATGCTCATCTGTCCGGATTTGCAGTATCTGTCGGCCAGACAGTACAAAAGGGACAAATTATAGGCTATGTCGGGACCACAGGATATACAACAGGCCCGCACTTGCACTTTGAAGTCAGAGTAAAAGGAAATGTTCAGAATCCTCTTAATTATTTTTAAATAATTAAATTTTCATATAGACTATGAAAATTTAATATTGTATACTTTTCACACAATGCAAAATTCTTGTAGTAAAAATTTTGATGAGCTAAACAGCAAAGTTCTTGATTGTAAGAAATGTGCTGAGCTTGCCCGGTTAAGAAAAACTTCTGTTCACGGAGTAGGCGCTGTTAATGCAAGAATAATTATCATTGGTGATTTCCCCAGAGAAGACGGTGCAGAATCTACCGGCATTCCATTCACAGGCGATGCTTCGGGAGAACTTATAAGAAAATTAATAAATGACTCCGATTTAAGCCTTGAAAGCGATATTTACCTTACTTATCTTGTAAAATGTAATCCAAGAAAGAAGATGTCTGCCGTTGACGGCGAAAAAATAAGCTTCATCGAACCGGCTGAAGAACATAAGAATAACTGCATAGCCTACCTTTCAAAAGAAATAACCATAATGACTCCCCATCTTTTAATTACGCTGGGATTGGATACAAGCAAATATATCTTAAAATATTTTTTCTCAATAGAAAAAGACGTTAAAGAAATGGAAGATCTTCATATGAAATTATTCGAAAATCCTTCATTTAAACTTGTTCCATTTTTTACTCCGCATGACGTTACCGTAAATAACAAAATAAGCATCGAGCAGTATACTGAGGACTTCCAAAAATTATCAGAGTTTTTAAAAATAGTTTAAGCTTTCAATCTTCGACAAGATACACTTTTAATTTTCTTCTGCCAAATCTGTAGCATTCTTCAAGACTCTCAAAAACAAGGTCTATTCTGTTTCCTTTTATCCAGCCGCCTGTATCGGCAGCCAGGGCTTCGCCGTATCCCGGGATATAAAGTTTTGTCCCCAGAGGTATTACTCTCGGGTCAACCGCAACAATACCTTTTCTTGCGCGAAAACCGATAGCAGTAATGCCATTCCCGCTCAGGCCTCCGCCACCGCTGAAATAAGCTGTGGCAACCATATCCCATTCACCAATAAGCGTGAGGCCCGGTGGCTGTATCTGTCTTATTCTTTCCTTTATTTCCGCAAGAAGAGTAGTAAATTCTGATTTTTCGGTTTTTACCTGTGCCAGTAAAGCCTCCCTGTTTGCAAGATAATTTTCCAGAGCTTCTTTTTCGAGAGTTATATTTTCCTTGGTAATTTTTATATTATTCTTTGTATCTTCCGATTTTCTAAAAATCATTTCGTAGGTATTTTTTTCTTCTTCAAGATTGCGCATCAGTTCCTGATTGGTTCTTATCATACGTCTGTAAATATAAAGAACCTTGGAAACTTCATTAAGGCTCTTTGCGCTTATGAGCATTCTTGCTACCCTGTTATTGCTGTACTTGTAAGATTTTACAGCATTTTCTTCCAGTTCATCCTGTAATTTTTTTATATTTTTCTCTATTTCCGTCTTTTTTTTATAAAGCTCTTTTAATTCTTCCTCAAAATTATCCAGCTTGTTCTGAAGAGAAATTATTTCTCCTTCCTTCTGGCTTATCTGCGTTTCTGCTGACAGGACTTCCGATAAAAGCTGCTCTTCATCTGAGCTTAGTTGAGATATTTTTGAGGCAAGCTCCTGCAATGTTGCAGCTTCAAGTCTGCCGGGCCGGATGAAAGGATATGAAGTCAATATCAGGATTATTATCAAAAAAATTACAAAAAATCTCGAAGGATTTATATTAAATTTTAATTTTCTTCCATNCTTTCCCATATTTACGCTCACGGAAAAATTATTCGGAAAATCTGTAATGTCCGGTGATAANTCTGTTCTCAAGAATATTTTCTTCAACAGTATATCCGGGCTCTATATAATTATAAATGATTTTGGGAGTCCCGTTTCTTGTAGTGTTATTTGTAATAATTCCTACATTATCCGTAAACCCGTCTTTGTTCATGTCAAAGAAAACAATATCTCCGGGAAACCATTTTTCAAGATTTTTCAAATCAGCACTATTAAAGTCTGTAATAAGCGAAATTGCATTTCTCTGAAAAAATATCTCCATATTCTGTATTCTTCTGTAATCTATGTCAATATCCGTAACTCTCTGATTCCATAGCTTTAGAAGGGGGTACTGGTCAAAATTTTCCTTTATATCTTCATTGATCAAAATTCTTAAATCATATCCTGCTTCCTTAAGAGCTCTTGCAATAATATCCGTATTTAGCGCCCATTCTGCCGGCGGATCACCATCCTTATAATAATTTGGTTCCTGCGAGCCCTCAATAAAAATGTTTTTTGATTTTATTTCAAGCTGCTTTCTGGCACCCAGCACAATATCTTTTGCATCATTAAAACCATTCTTATTATAATCGGTTTTTACATCTATATCGTCCAGTTCTATAAGCCGGTACCGAGGCAAAATCCCGGAAAGAGCGGTCTCCGGTTCAAAAGTATCCCTGAAATTATATTGTCCGGTGTTTAATATCACAATAAAGATTACGAACAATATCAACATTACTATTATTAAAAATGTTCCTCTGTGTGACTTCACCATGGTTGTAAAAAGAATTTCCTGTTTTATTATTTATAAACAATATTCTAAAACAATTTTATCTCTGAAAAATTCAGGACGGATGTGCTTATTCCAAACAAGCCAAGAAGATAAAAGATACCGGCAATAATGATGAGTAGCATAAAAAAATATAAGAATATCAATAATGGTTTTGAAAATGACACGCTTTTATCATCTGTACTTGTTTTTCCTGAAAGACCTGAAATCAGTACTCTTAATATACAGGCTGTAAAAAAGGCAATATAGATTATTGCAGTAAATATTATAAGCCAGCCAAGCATCGGAGACAGATTATCAAGCCCTCCCTGAAAGGCTTTTCCGATTATGTCCACATAGTGGTTTTTATGTGAGAATCCGGCAAAAGCCGGTATACCCATCAAAGAAATACAGCCGATAACGAAGCTTGCAGGAACAGCTTTATTTCCTGTAAACATGGTCTTCAATCTTTTTATATCATTATATCCTGTTCTCTTTTCCGCCAGGGTAAAAATCACTGACACCGGAAGAAATGATAAAACAAGCAGAGACAGTCCTGAGTAGTTCAGCATTCTGTAGGTATCTTCATTTATATAGTCAACCATATATAGAAGCAAATTAAAAATATTGCCTGTAAAAATCAGAAGCACAAGATTTGCAGTTATCTTTCTTAAATTATTAGTTTTCAGCACAGCCAGACCGCTGCCTGCTGTTGAAACTATTACCATTAAAGACAGCGAGATGACAAGCACCGTTTTAAAATCATTATTGACAGTATAGATAATTGAAGAAAGTCTTGTAATAAAAATAACACCGGGCAGAAAATAATAAAACCATATAAGATAACTTGAATCGGGAGATATTCTTGAAGTTATTTTAGTATACGGTGAATGGAAAGGGAAAAAACCAAAATAAAGATAAATAGCTATTCCGAAAATCACAAATACAAAACCAAGATTGCCTTTAAAAGCAGCCACACCTTCGGAAAGCTGAATAAAGTTCTTAAAATCTGAGACTCCATACAACAGAGATGTGCCGAAAAAGATGAAGAGCACTGAAAATAAAACTGCCAGAAAGAATTTTGAAATACTCATATAAGCACGACTGTGGTATTCAGCATCTGAAGATTTTCTGGTAATATTCCGGTTTTTTAAAACAAAAACATCTGTTTCGCTGATAAGCGTTATTAATGCAAACAAAGATATCAGGAAAAATACAAGACTTGCAAAAAAGGCAATAAAGTTTCTGGATATGGTGAAAAATATCAAAGCTGATGAAGAAAAAAGAAAAATAAGAGCAAGCTTTAAAAAAGATTCCGAGCTTCTGTTAAATACAAAAATTATTATAAATATTATTAATGAAATTATAAGTATATAGGATATCTCAATTATCTGGGCAATACCTGAAGTAAACAAATTATCGGAAAAAGCGCCGTTTCTTAAAAATCCTGCAATATTTACTATGAATGCTCCTGCAAATGCCAGGATCGTAAAGATAAAGATGAAAGTCTTCAGGCCGTTTTTTTTCGAATTTACAAAAAACAAAAGCACCAGCACAGCCAAAAGAAGTACTGCTATTGTTCCAAATGGATTTATGAATGTGGCTATATTTTTTATCAGATCCACTTAATCATCACCCAGCCAGTCGTTTATTTTGAAATTATACAAACCTGAAGAAAAATCCAGTTTATCCGTCTTGTACTGATAAATATTCGATTTTAAATAAAAAATTATCATATACTGAAATAAGAATATCGTAATTACAGCAATAAGCATAAAAGTGACAGCCCAGATTGAAGTTCCGTAAAGAATCTGTGAAAAACCAAGAAAATTAATTATTGCCGCAGTGAAAATAAGTTGCAGGGAAATTATTATTCTTGATATATTTTTAAAAAATAATGAAGAAAATACTCCTATTAAAAACAATGTCAAGCTTGAAAGAAATATAAAAGTTATATCCATTTTATCTCTTTCTCCTATTGCTGATTATTGTAATCGACCATATTGAAACCATAAAAATCAAAATCATCAAAATTATTATCAGTATTATATAGTTTGAAAAAATCTCTTTTGCCATATCGGAAAATGTCGCAATGGTTATTTTGTCGGCAATCTTAAAAGATTTAATAAAGTCGGTATTTAATTTTATAAACAAAAACATAATGCCCGAACAAAAAAGGACAGGGATAATATAGTTCAACAGAGACTCTTTTTTCCCCGGACGTTTTTCAAGCTCATACTCCAGGGAAACCGTACTGAAATCTTCACCGGATTCCTCACTTATGTTTTTAACTGAAAAAATCTCTTTTTTTAACTCAAACAGATAAAAAGAAGCTGTAAAAAGCATTGCCGGCACTGCAAGCAAAAAAGTCAGCTCCATGAATCCCAGGGTGAAATAAAAAAATCCTGTAAAAAGAAAGAAAAAAAACAGGAAAACAAATTTTCTTGTGGATTTAACACAAATCAGGGAAAGGACTGCAAATATCAGAACTGCGGACAGAATTATATATTGGGAATTTTTAATTATTATTAAATTATTTATTTCCATTATACTCTCCGTCGCCTATGGTTTTGTCCAGAAATCTCTTATGGAATATTCTGCCTGTTTTATAAGATCCATCTTTTCTATTTCCAGGCTTTCAATATCATGTTCAGCCATCTGATACCTGTAAGAAAGTTCGATTGCCTTATATTTGCACACTTCAACGCAGTTTCCGCAAAAACTGCACAATCCCAGATTTATATAAAACTCATCCAGCACAGCTTCATTATCCTCATATGTTCTTTTTACAGCTATGCATTTCTGCGGACATGCTTTTTCACAGTCCTTACATCCATTACATATTATATCCAGGGTATCAAGATTTAATTTTAACCTTGGAAGACCGCGGCTTCCTTCATTTATAAGTATTTTTTCCCTCGGATATAAAACAGTTTTGGGCTTTCTGAAAATATTCCCCAGATTTATAAAAAAGTTTTTAATTACTCTCAGCATATTTTATTTTAAACCAATGAATATACATTTCTTAATATATAAAAAATTATTGTCAGCAAAAGATTAAAAACTGATAAAGGAAGCAATATCTTGTAACTGAGATTGATAATTTTTGTTTCATTATTAATACCGGATATGGATCTTTCAAAAATCATCATTAGCACCAGGACAACATAAAATTTTATTGCAACCATGATATCTCCCCTTATCATATATAGCTTTTCCCATCCTCCCAGATAAAGGGTATTAAACAAAATAATTGTAAAAAATATTATCATATATCCTGAGAATCTGTGGACAAGCTTGCTTATGCCTTCACCTTCTTTTAAAATGTTGTCCTCAAAAGTAAATTGATTCAAGTCAAAAAGATTCAGCAGTTTTATCTGAAGAACAATACTTATGAAAAAAACTATAAAGCCGACAGGCTGGTATGCAATATTCCATAGCCGGTACTGCGAGTTTATAATTGTCCTGAAACTTAAAGTACTGTTTAAAACAGCTACAGACAATATGCAGAAAAACATCGGCAGCATAAGAGAAAGTATCTGATTTATTCTTTTCAGGGAGTCACTTATTATAAAGCCATAATTTGAGCATGAAACAGAAAAAATCCTGAGGATAATTATAAGAACATAAATTACTATAACTGCGATAAGATTGAAGTCCGATTCAATAAGCGAGATATTGTAAGAGATTGGTAAAAAAGCCCACATGCTCAGAGAAAATACAAAAATAATTATATCCCAAATGGAAAATCTGTAATCTTTGGATATGTATTTAAGGGAGCTTGAAAACGGAAAACCTGTCCCTCCTCTTTTATGCCCTCTAAATCCACGCCTTAACTCTGTTCTTGCAATGATTTTATTGTTTAAAAGTGAAACAATATACAGATTTATCCCCAGAGTCAGTACAATTATTCCAATTTTTTTAAAAATCAAAAGCATTTTTCAAACTTCCAAAATAATAATATATAAAACAATAATAATAAAAAATCCGTGCGCTAATACATTTCCGGACTCTCTATACAGAAACTTGATATAGTTGTCAAAAGATTATTAAAATTACAGCCTTCCAGCGTTTTTTCACAGGCGAACATATTATTCGATAAGGGACCTATCGGTATTATTTCTATTTTTGAATCCGGGTGGATTTCCATATAAAGCTTGAATATGCCGTCCGGACACTCGACGCTTGAAATTACCGACGACTGTTCATATTCAATTGAAGACGGGACAAACATCTTGTCTACAGGACCCACAGGCATAATCCTT
>JGI24710J26742_10003276_pt1 | contig 13828 bp, 14 predicted proteins | sample BioPla2DNA2_FD_26742 | JGI IMG/M metagenome (IMG submission 26742) | reverse complement strand
AGATAATAGATAATAGAAGTAGGATTTCTTATTTAAGAAAAATCATAAACTTAACTATCTAGACGAAAAAGTCTGTCCAAAAGTAATGGACAGACTTTTTATTTTAGTTTTAATATTATCCATAAAAAGATAAATCATCTGCAAAATTATGGATATTATCTGCAAGAAAACTTATAAATTGTTACAGATTCGAATACCTCTCCTGCTTTAAAAACGCAAGAAGGGAAGGATGGATTATTTACTGAGTCGGGGAAGAATTGGGTTTCAAAGCAAATACCATATCTCTTTTCGTATACAGCCCCATCCTTACTATTGGCTACTGGAGTCATAAAATTACCAGAATACAATTGAATACCAGGACGATCGGTAAACACTTCCATGACTCTTCCGCTCTTTTCTTCTACTAATTCAGCTACTTTTTCTACTTGATCTCCACTAATATCAAGAGCGTAATTATGATCGTAACCACCAGCAATGTTTAACTGCTCAAAATCGGCATCAATGTCTTGGCCAACTCTCTTAAGGATTCTAAAATCCATAGGTGTTCCTGCTACATCAAGGATTTCACCAGTTGGAATGAGATCTTCTCTAGTCGGTGTATACTTATTTGATTTCAGCCAAACCTTATGATCTAATATGCTTCCTGAATTATGTCCCGCCAAATTAAAATAGCAATGATTAGTTAGATTAATTACCGTAGCCTGATCTGGAACCGCATGATACTCAATCATTAATTCATTACCTTCCGTTAGACTATAGGTCACGCTAACATCCAGATTGCCTGGGAACCCTTGCTCCATATGAGGACTAAGTCTTGAAAATTCTATGCTAATCATCTCTTCTTCTTCAAAAATCTCAGTCTCATACATAAATTTGTTGTAGCCAACAAAACCACTATGCAAATTGTTATCTGCTTCATTTTTCTCTAATTCGTATTCTTTTCCATCTATGGTAAATTTAGCACCACCGATACGATTGGCATGCCTTCCAATCAGGGATCCCAATCCTAGTGTATTCTCTTCATACCCTTGGATATTATCAAAACCTAGGCAAATATCTGTAAAGTTACCCTTAGAATCTGGTACAATGATACTGACTATATTGGCACCATAATTAGTAAATGATACCGTCATACCACTGCTATTTTGAATTGTAAATAGGGTAGCCTCTTCTCCCTTACTAGTTACTCCAAAAGATTTCTGCGTTATTTTCATTCTACATGCTCCTTGTATCATATTATATTTCAAGTGTACATATTTCCAGATAAATTATAACATAACAGAATAAAATAGCAATCTTTTCTTGGTCTCGAATCCGAATTGTCTACTCTTGACACCACCATAAATCAATGCTATACTAGTCCCACATAAAAATAACGGTTTTAAGTGGTTGGATATCGAATAATCTTTAAATTCATCTTAATTATTTGAATTAAGATTGGATGATTCGAATTTAGATTTGATGATTTGAATTAAGATTTTTGGATATCTGACATAATAGGGAAACAGGTTAAAAGCCTGTACGGTCTCGCCGCTGTAGCCGGGGAGCTTAATTCGACAAGGTTTCCTTGAAAATCACTGGGTATATCCTACCTGGGAAGATTTCGTTTTAAGCAATGATCCGGGAGTCAGAATACCTGCTTAAAACTGTACCATAGTTCCACGAGGATTGGGACAAGGTACAATAGGAAACTGTAATTTGCATTTATGCTTTCACATCAGTATCGTATTGTCCTTTTCCATTTGTGGTAAAAGGATTTTTTTATGAGAAAATAATAAAGGAGAGTACCATGGATAAGAAATTAAGTAACAAAAAAATAATCGCTTCTGCTAGTGTCCTAATTGTAATATTACTAGCTTTATTCTTTGTCTATCATAATTTTTTCCCNAAAGGAACCGAGGGTGAAAAAAACATTACTGTAACAGTCATAACTCCAGATCATGACCCTACAGAAATTAAGATAAAGACCAATGCAGAATTCCTACGCCAGGCTTTGGATGAAAAGAATTTGGTTCAGGGTACCATGTATGGAGATTTCTTAATGGTGGAGGAGGTTAATGGAATTAAAGCAGAGGAAGGCTGGTGGTGGAGTTTAACAAAAGAGGGCCTCATGTTGGAAACCGGCGTGGATTCTACTCCAATCTTAGATGGGGACCATTATGAATTTACCTTGACCGAAATTAATTAATTCGGTCTACTCTAGGGAGCTTTTTATGAAAGTTAAAGATATGGCAGTCATTGCTATGATGGGAGCAATACTAGTTACCCTACAGGTAGCTTTCGCATTCCTCCCCAATGTCGAACTGGTATCATTACTAGTGATCCTATCTACATTGATTTTTAAAAGAAAAACCATATTTATTTTAGCCATCTTCATATGTCTTGAAGGCTTTATCTANGGCTTAGGACTATGGTGGATCAATTACCTGTATATATGGTATNTTTTATATTTTATATGCACCCTATTTAAGAACGAGCGATCTTCATGGTTCTGGGCAATGATTTCCGGTATTTATGGACTTGTATATGGCCTTTTATGTTCTATTCCCAACATTTTTATCGGAGGATTTGGTGCAGCCTTTGCTTATTGGGTAGTTGGTATCCCCTTTGATATCACCCATGGGATAGCAAATTTTATCATAACCCTGATACTGTTCAAACCCTTATACCATATCTTAAATAGATTAAACAAATAACTGTTTAAAATAGCTGTAAGCCATGACTAAGAAATCAAAAGAAAAATCATTTTTTACAAGGAATCGAAAAAAAAGGTTATCCTTTCGGCTCTCACCGAAAGGATAACCTTTAATCAATTTCGTTTAAAACAATATAGCCATTTCTTTATAAACTTTTATACAAATTTATATATAGAAAAAGGTACACTGTAAACCAAAATGATTATATTCTTGTTACATTAGTTGCTTGAGGACCTTTAGCTCCCTGAATTACTTCAAACTCTACTTCTTGGCCTTCTTCTAAAGACTTGAAGCCTTCCATGTTAAGTCCAGAGTAATGTACGAATACATCGTTACCCTGCTCGTCAGAGATAAATCCAAATCCCTTTTGGTTATTAAACCATTTTACTGTACCTTTGTTCATGTATTAATTCCTCCAAAAAAAATAAATATTAGTCATCGTTTTCCGATAACAAGTTCATCATAGCATTATTTAGATACTATGTCAAACATTATTTGTCGACACAATTATTAATTTCATAAGCTTCTTTGGCAGTACACACTTCATAACCAGAGGTATCTAATACCTTTAATGCCTGGTCTAAATCTGATAATTTCATGATTACGGAAGTGTTTTTACCCTTAGTAGCTAAGGTATACATATATTCTACACTTAAACCAGCTTCAAATAATAGTTTTAGAACCTCATGAAGCGTTCCAGGCTTCTGGGCAATTTTTACTGCTATAACATTAGTTAACTTAGCAGAAAAACCCATATCTTTTAAAATTTTCTTCGCTTTTTCTGGATCTGATACAATCATTCGAAGCAAGCCAAATTCTGAAGTATCTGCCAGGCTAAAAGAAGCAATATTAATATCCTCTTTACATAAAGCCTGGGTAACACTTTCGAGTCGTCCTTCTTTGTTTTCAAGAAAAACGGATAATTGCTTTATTACCATAATCCCCCTCCTCAAATTCAATCATTCATCTTAATACATCCAGTGGCCTCTTAAATTAATTTTCTCCGATCAATTACCCGTGTCGCTTTTCCTTGGCTTCTTTGTATGGTTTTTGGCTCAACCAAAGTAACTTTAACCGACAAGCCCAATGCATCCTGTAAAACACGGCTAATCTTTTTCGTTAGTTTCTCTAACTCTTTAATCTCATCTGAGAAGAAATGTTCTTCTACCTCCACCTGTACTTCTAATATATCAAGATTATTGATTCGATCAACAATAAGAAGATAGTGGGGTCTGGTCTCTCCCATTTCTAATAAGGCTGCTTCTACCTGTGAAGGGAATACATTGACACCACGAATAATTAACATATCATCGGAACGACCTTTAAATCTGGAAATGCGAGCTATGGTTCTTCCACACTGGCACTTCTCATAGCTAATACTAGTTAAATCCTTGGTTCGATAACGGAATAATGGCATTGCTTCTTTGGTAAGGGTCGTGATTACCAGTTCACCAACTTCCCCTTCCTTACAAGGTTGCAAGGTATTGGGATCTATGATTTCAGGCAGAAAATGATCTTCATATACATGGAGACCATTATGATATTCACAGTCAGCTGCAACACCAGGTCCAATAATCTCGCTCAATCCATAGATATCAAAAGCCTTTAAATTCAGCTTTGTCTCTATCTCTTTTCTCATGTTTTCTGTCCATGGTTCTGCTCCACAAATAGCCGCTTTTAAATTAATCTTATTGATTTTTCCGCTTTCTTCTAAAGTTTCCGCTATATGTAGAAGATAGGAGGGAGTACAGGCGATTGCGGTTGCTTGGAAATCTTCCATCATGGTAATCAGTTTCTGAGTATTTCCCGTTGACATGGGAATTACCGTTGCCCCTAGATTTTCAGCACCATAATGAAGGCCAAGACCTCCAGTAAATAATCCATAACCATATGCCACCTGAATTTTATCCATAGACCCAATGCCAGCCATGGCAAGAACTCTTGCCACACACTCTTGCCAGATATCAATGTCCTTCCTGGTATAACCGACCACGGTTGCTTTCCCAGTGGTACCAGAGGAGGCATGAAGCCGAACAATTTGCGATTCGGGAACAGCAAATAAACCAAAAGGATAATTATCCCTTAAGTCTGTCTTCGTAGTAAAGGGTAATTTATGAAGATCCTCTATTCCATTAATATCACCAGGCTCAAGATTTAACTCCTGCATTTTTTTACGATAAAACTCAACATTATGATAGACACGTTTTACAAGTTTTTTCAACCTAGCACTTTGAAGATTATGGATTTCATCCCGACTCATACATTCCTTGGTTTCATTCCATATCATGATTATAGATCCTCCTGATCCGCTACTAAATAGCCATTTTCTCTTAAAACGGTTACGGTTTTTTCTAAATTATCGGTATTCACTATGATCAACGGTGCTTTTTTATGACGGATTACAATGGAATAAATATAATTGATTCCTAAATTTGCTTCTGCTATCACCGTTAACATACCATTTAATGTTCCGGGTACATCCTCTAGTTCTACCGCTACCGCTTCTGTGATTTTTACAGCATAACCATTTTCAGCCAACAATACTTTCGCCTTATCTGGCTGATCCACCACAATTCGTAAAATGGCAAACTCCGGTGTATCAAAAGAAGCAATGGCTTTTAGATTAATATTATTCTCCTTTAAAATACTAGTGACACCTGCCAGACTTCCCACTTCATTTTGTACAAATACAGAAAGCTGTTTGATCATAGTCATCCTCCTTATCAATCTTTTTTTTTATAGATTGTAACCAACCTTATCAAACTTTATGTCTATAGGATATGGTCTATGAATGAAGATTGTAACCAAGCTCAAATGCCTTTTTGTTAATTTCAATTGTCTTAGGGGGCACTGTATTTTCTATGACAGTCAACCAATCTTCCTTACTAAAGCCCATATGCTGAGCTGCTACTCCAAGCACGATAACATTGAACACTCTACTGTTCCCAAGTTTCTTTGCCTCTTCCATAGCATCCAACTGAAATACTCGGTACTTTTTCCCTAAATCCTCGATGATATTTTCAGGATATTTTGCTGCACCTATTACCACAGGCATGGGATCAATTCTTTGATCATTAATAACAATAGCACCATCCTTTTTAAGAAAATGTGCATACCGTAATGCTTCTAACTTTTCAAAAGCAATTAATACATCTGCTTGGCCTTCCTCAACAATTGGCTCATATACTTTTTCCCCATACCGAACAAAAGTAACTACACTACCGCCTCTTTGAGCCATTCCGTGTACTTCCGATAGCTTAACATCATATCCTGCTTGAATAGCCAGACCACCTAATATTCTGCTAGTAAGTAGGGTACCCTGGCCACCGACACCTACTATCATTATATTTTTCGTTTCCATGGTATCCTCCCTTATTTTAACTTGACTTCTTCTATGGCATTAAATTTACACAAACTCTCACATAACCCACAGCCATTGCACATGGTATCATTGATATGGATGGATCCATCTTCCTTCTTTGTTATGGCCGGGCAACCCGGTTTCATACACATACCACATCTTTTACATACTTCATCCAAAATACGATACTGCTTTGTAACTGGAGCCTTATCTAGGAGAGCACAAGGAGCCTTGGCAATAATAACAGCAATCTCATCCATCTGGGTTGCTTCTTTTATTACAGTTTCAAGCTTATCTGTGTCAAATGCATTCACTACATAAACATTAGACACCCCGATTGCCCTACATAAGGCTTCCATATCTATGGAATAGGTNGAATCCCCCTTTAAGGTCTTNCCAGTTGCAGCATGATCTTGATGTCCGGTCATTCCTGTTGTGGAGTTATCCAAGATCATAACTGTTCCAGTTGATTTATTATAAACCATATTAATTAGGGAATTAATTCCGGTATGCATAAATGTAGAATCTCCAATTACAGCAACCCAATTCTTAATATAATCTTTCCCTTTTGCCTTTTCCATGCCATGGAGTGTAGAAATACTAGCACCCATACAGATGGTAGTATCAATTACACTTAAGGGCGCTACCGCTCCTAAGGTATAACATCCGATATCCCCTGCTGCATGGATTTTTAGACGATTCAATACGGAAAAAACACTCCGATGAGGACAACCAGGACATAAGATTGGAGGTCGATTGACTACCGAAACTGCAGATGATATAAAGGGGTTCTCTCCTTTGATTGCCTTACGCAAAAGATTGGCTGAATATTCTCCTTGAACCGTTAGTATTTCTTTTCCAACTGCCTGAATTCCCCAGGATTTCACCTGTTCCTCTATGATTGGATCCAATTCCTCAACGATATAAAGAGTCTCTACCTTGGAAGCAAACTCTTCAATTAATTTTCTTGGCAAGGGATTTACCATACCTAGTTTCAGTACCGATGCTTCTGGAAGTGCTTCCTTTACATATTGATAAGGAATTCCAGAAGTAATAACACCAATTTTCTTATCCTTATACTCCACTTGATTGATAGGAAAATCACAACCATCCTTCATTAAGGCCAATTCCCTGCTTTCCACCACCAGATGGCGTCCTTTTGCATTGCCTGGCATCATGACATACTTGGCGATATCTCTTACATAGGTTTTATCTTCTATTTCCATCCTATCATTCAGTTCTACCATTCCCTGAGAATGAGAAAGCCTTGTGGTAGTTCTGATAATTACTGGTGTATCATATTTTTCACTTAATTCATAAGCAAATTTTACAAATTCCTTTGCTTCACTACTATCGGATGGCTCCAGCACTGGAATTTTGGCGGCTCTTGCCACAGCTCTGGTATCCTGCTCATTCTGCGAACTATAAAGTCCAGGATCATCCGCAACAATGATAACCAAACCACCATTTACCCCCGAGTATGATACGGTAAATAATGGATCCGCAGCCACATTTAGTCCCACATGCTTCATGGAGGCAAGAGCTCTGACTCCACTAATGGANGCACCTATAGCAACCTCTAAGGCCACTTTTTCATTGGGTGACCATTCTGAATATATTTCATCATATTTTACTATGTTTTCGCTAATTTCTGTACTCGGTGTTCCCGGATAAGCCGCTGAAACCTTACATCCTGCTTCATAAGCCCCTCGGGCAAAAGCTTCATTACCGAGCATAATTACTTTTTCTGACACTGATGTCTACCCCTTTCGTTTCTGTAACTTCTTGATATCTATGTCTCTATATACGGATTTATCTATAATTTTTTTATCCTACTACAACATATTTGTCCTTAAATCCGTAACTCTTCTAGCTTTTCCTTCAAAACGCTTTAAACTCCTTGGAGCAACTAGCTTTATACTTGCATCGATTCCAAGGATTACTCGTATCTTCGATTTGATCCTATGCTCTAATTCCCCAAGCTTTGCATAGGAATCTAGCAAGGATTCATCGGCCAACTCTACTTTAATTTCCATGGTATCGAGATGATCCTTACGATCTACTATGATCTCATAATGAGCACCTATCTCTGGCACCTTTAAAAGAACCTCCTCGATTTGGCTAGGAAATACATTGACCCCTCGGATAATCAACATATCATCGGACCGCCCAGATAGATTTTCCATCCTCACAGTTGTCCTACCACATTTGCATGGCTCATACATCAATCTGGTAATATCTCTGGTTCGATAGCGAATCAGTGGAAGGGCTTCCTTGGTAATACAGGAAATAACCAGTTCTCCCTTCTCACCTGGTGGTAACACTTCTTCGGTTTCAGGATCTATGATTTCTGCAATAAAATGATCCTCATTGATATGCATGCCACAAAGCTCTAGACATTCCCCAGATACTCCTGGCCCTATTAACTCACTCATACCATAGTTTTGTGTCACTTTCATATCCTGACCCCAGAGTTTATACATTTCCTGGCGCATTGCTTCGGTCATTCCTTCTCCACCGAACAAACCAATCTTCACCTTCAAATCCTTAGCCGGATCAAATCCCATCTGTCTAGCCACTTCCCCAATATGTAAGGCATAAGAAGGTGTGGCAACTAAAAGGGTTGTGCCAAAATCCTTCATATACATGATCTGCTTTTGCGTATTCCCCGATGAAGTTGGACAAACGCTAGCACCAATATTCTCTAAGCCATAATGAAGACCCAGGGCACCAGTAAACATACCATAGCCAAAACAAATCTGAGCTACATCATCATCGGTAGTTCCACCCATAGCAGCGATTCTGGATACACATTCCGTCCAAATCTTCATATCATTCCTAGTATACCCTACCACCGTAGGTTTTCCTGTTGTCCCCGAGGAAGCATGGATGCGCACCAGTTCCTTCTTGGAAACCGTAAATAATCCAAAGGGATAATTGTCCCTTAAATCCTGTTTGGTAGTGAAGGGCATATTCTTTAAATCCGAAAGACTTTTCACATGATCCGGTTTTATCCCCTGCTGATCCATTTTTTTACGATATGCTGGTACCTTTTCATATATCCTCCTTACCACTTCCTGCAGTCTGGATAGCTGAATTTCTTCTATCTCATTTCTTGAAAGTGTTTCTTCCTTAGCCCAAATCATAGTATTATCCTCCCTTTCCTATGGGTTTCATTTCTAAGTATTAATAATTCATTTATTAATATCAATATCTATTCCTGAAGTGATTTTTTCTTATGTACTACCACGGTTTCATCATAGCAAGAAAATATTGCATTGACTTCATCCTTGGAAAGCTTTGGTGTTAGCAGGCTAACCACTGGTACAACGATAAGACCGGCTATCATAGCAAGAGCACCTGCATTAATCGGGGATGCTATGAACTTAAATTGTAAATTTCCTACCGTAATACCAACACCTACTATAAAGCTAGCCCAAACTGCTGCCCTAGTAACGCCCTTCCAATAAAGTCCATATAAAAATGGGGCAAGGAATGCGCCTGCCAAAGCTCCCCAGGAGATGCCCATAAGTTGAGCAATGAATACTGGAGGATTTAAGGCCAGAACAACAGACACCAATATGAAGAATACAATAAATATTCTCATGGTGAGCAGCTGCTTTTTATCACTCATGTTTTTAACAATATTTCCTTTAATAAAATCCAATGTCAAGGTAGAACTAGAAGTTAATACTAAAGCAGAAAGCGTTGACATGGATGCGGATAATACTAAGACGATTACGATCGCTATTAATACATCTGGAAGTGTCGATAACATATTAGGTACAATGGAATCATATAAAATTCCACCATCTGCAGCCCGTTCAATACTATTACTATACAATCTTCCAAAACCGCCCATAAAATAACTTCCGCCAGCAATGATCAATGCAAATATGGTTGATATTATGGTTCCTGCTTTTATGGATTTCTCGTTATCAATTGCATAGAATTTATGTACCATTTGAGGAAGCCCCCAAGTTCCCAGGGATGTGAGTATCACTACACCCAGTAAATTCATGGGATCTGGACCAAAAAAGGAGGCAAAGGCACCCGGCTGTCCTAGGGTTACTGGTACATCGCTTTCCAATTGAGCTAATTGATTGATTGCATTTATAAAGCCACCATTATTATTCAAAACTGCTATTATGACAGCTGCAATCCCTACAAGCATGATAATTCCTTGGATAAAATCATTGATGGCTGTAGCCATATATCCACCCATGATAACATATACACCAGTTAAGATAGCCATGGTCCACACACAAACCGAATATGGAACATCAAAAGCCATACCAAAAAGTCTTGATAAGCCGTTATAAACGGATGCTGTATAAGGGATTAAAAATATAAATGCAATCCCTGAAGCAGCGATTTTCAAAGGTTTACTATGGTATCGACTACCAAAAAAATCCGGCATGGTCGCAGATCTTAAGTGATTGGTCATTACTCGGGTTCTTCGACCCAAAATTCCCCAAGCCAAAAGACTTCCAATCAAGGCATTTCCAAGCCCGATCCAGGTTGAAGAAAGTCCGTACTTCCAACCGAATTGCCCTGCATAACCTACGAAAACCACAGCCGAAAAATATGAGGTGCCATAGGCAAAGGCAGTTAACCAAGGACCAACGGATCTGCCTCCTAAGACAAAATCTCCGACATTGGATGCATGTTTTCTAGCATAGATCCCAACGGATAACATAATGGCAAAGAAAATAATTAAAAATATAATTTTTATTATCATGTTTTTACCCTCTCTTTTATGCTTTAACGCTTTAAAGCGTCGGAACTTTAAAGCAATAGTAACAAAATTACGATACTTTGTCAACTAGATAACAAGATTTCTTTCGTCTTTTTTTGTTGTTTTTTTAACATAAAAGAGCAGATTTAGATTGACTTTTCATGCAATAAAACGAATAAGCCATACAATCAAGGAATGGATTATGTATGCTAACTAGTGGTTCATGCCATAGTAAATTAAAATGATAGAAAGGATTGCAGATAAGGGCAAAAGAATAAAGAATTTAGGATGTTTCGTTTTATGAGAAAATAGAATCATCCCTAAGAAAGAACCTGTCCCCCCTCCCATGAAAGCAATCAAAAGAAGGGTACGCTCTGAAATGCGCCACCCCTTCTTAATTGCTCGGTATTTATCAATTCCCATAGTTACCAATCCTACCCCATTCATCACGAAGAGATAGGAGGCAACCAGGGATAATATGATTTCTTTCATAAATACCTCCCTGTTGCCAACCTATTTCAGAAAATTTCAATTAAACTCCTACTTAAGATTTAATAGATTTCAATTTAGACTTAAGTTTTTCCAACTAAAGCTTCAAATAAGTTTCGACTTAAATCTCAAATAGCTTTCAACTTATCTTTCAGTAGGTTCCAACTAAAACCTCAAATAAGTTACAACTTAAATCTCAAATAGCTTTCAACTTATCTTTCAGTAGGTTCCAACTTAATCTTCTATATTTTTACGATCAATCGCAATACTTAATTCTTCTAATTGCTTATCATCCACGATATTAGGAGCATCGGTCATCAAACAGGAAGCATCTTTAACTTTGGGAAAGGCAATGACATCACGAATACTATCCACCTTAGCCATAAGCATAACTAAGCGATCCAGTCCGTAAGCCAATCCCGCATGAGGTGGTACTCCATATTTAAAGGCATTTAAGAGGAAGCCAAAACGCTCGTATGCTACTTCTTTGCTAAATCCAAGAACTTCAAACATTTTCTCTTGAACCTCGCTCTGGTAAATACGAACAGAACCACCACCAATTTCAGTACCATTTAAAACAATATCATAAGCTTTGGCTCTTACCTTACTAGGATCCTTATCTAATAAAGCTAAGTCCTCCTCCATAGGCATGGTAAAGGGATGATGTTTCGCTACATATCGATCCTCTTCCTTGGAATACTCTAATAGAGGGAATTCGGTTACCCAGAGGAACTTATAGACATTTTTATCTAGTAATCCTAAATTCTTAGCAATCTCTAGACGAAGATTTCCTAATACATCAAATACCACTTCATCTTCATCCGCTGCAAATAAGAGTAGGTCACCAGGTTTACCATCCATCTTGGCAACCAAAGCCTGTAATTCTTCTTCGGTCATAAATTTTGCAAAGGAAGACTTGTAGGAGCCATCTGCATTCACTGCTAGATAAGCAAGACCCTTTGCACCAAAGTCTTTGGCAAAAGCTACTAAGGCATCAATCTTCTTTCTTGGCATATCTGCCTGACCTTCTACATTAATACCTCTTACAGATCCGCCATTTTCCAAGGCTCCAGTAAATACGCCAAAGCCACAATCCTTTACAACATCGGATACATTCTTTAATTCCAATCCAAAGCGGATATCCGGCTTATCGGATCCGAAACGTTCCATAGCTTCTTTGTATGTCATTCTTTGAATTGGAAGTGGAAGGTCAATTCCAATACTCTCCTTAAACATTCTTTGTAAAAGTCTTTCATTCACATCAATTACATCATCCACATCCACAAAGGACATTTCCATATCGATCTGAGTAAATTCCGGCTGACGATCAGCACGTAAATCCTCATCACGGAAACATTTTACGATCTGGAAATAACGGTCATAGCCGGAACACATAAGCAATTGCTTAAATAATTGTGGTGACTGAGGTAAGGCGTAGAAATTTCCAGGATGTACACGGCTTGGAACCAAGTAATCCCTTGCACCTTCTGGAGTACTCTTGGTCAACATCGGTGTTTCTATTTCTAAAAAACCTTCATCAGACAAAAATGAACGAGTAATATTGGCAACCTTGCTGCGAAGAATCAGATTTCTTTGTAAGTCTGGTCTTCTAAGGTCCAGATAACGATATTTTAATCTCAAATCATCCTTAGTCTTACTATCCTCTTCGATGGGAAAGGGAGGTGTCTCTGCTTCCGAAAGAATACGGATTTCCTTGGCTCTGATTTCAATATCACCGGTAGCAAGATTTTCATTGATTGCACCGCTACGAGCCTCCACTTTTCCCACTACAGCAATGACAAATTCACTTCTTAGGCGTTCTGCTTTTGCAAAACCTTCCTTGCCCACATCGCTTTCTTCAAATATAATTTGAAGCAGACCGGAACGATCCCTTACATCCACAAATATAATACCGCCCTTATTTCTGCTTTTTTGTACCCAACCCATAATTGTTACTGTCTCGCCAATATTATTTCGACTAACTTCAGTACACCTATGGCTTCTGCGTAGTCCTTTCATTGATTCTGCCATATTAATTTCTCCTTTATCTTAACTTAAAACTTCTTATTGTATATCATGATAGATTCATTTTATTCTAATGCATTTTATTTTATCTGTCCATAGAATTTTATATATTTACTTATAGTTGAAAGTTTTCATAAAAATCAAGACACTTTCTATTCTTGGTCACAGGCCTAACATAAGCTTTAGCCACTCGTACGTGTTCCGGATGAATGGTATAAGCTTTTAAGGCTTCCTCTGTTTCAAATAAACTATCCAACATCAGATCCGCATCGGATGTATCTATAGACTTGGTCAATACAGCCATGGATACGATCCCCTCAAGGATGTTTTTTAGGTTTTCCAATTCTTTTTTTATCTTTTCTGCATGTTTCGCCTTTTCTTCCTCTGTTAAACCATCAACAAAATTCCATGCGACGATATGACGTACCATCTTAATCCTCCTTCACTTAAGTCACCCTATACTGCATTATATGGGCTTTGACTAATTATTTCAACCCGCAATATAGCGCTCTATTTCTA
>JGI24710J26742_10003269_pt1 | contig 13836 bp, 10 predicted proteins | sample BioPla2DNA2_FD_26742 | JGI IMG/M metagenome (IMG submission 26742) | reverse complement strand
GCGGTTTACATATCTGGCCAACTTGTAAACATCTGTCTTGTACAGATCGCCCAATACCGATAGCCCTCCGGCCATGTCGCCGTACATAGTACTGTATCCAACCGCCGCTTCGCTTTTGTTGGAGGTATTCAGCAGCATATTGCCGAACTTGTTGGAGATGGCCATAAGTATCACCGTCCTGGTGCGGGCCTGAAGGTTCTCCTCGGTGATATCGGCCTTTTTTCCCGCAAAAGTGGTGGCCAAGATTCTTTTGTAGGCGCCGAAAGTCTCTTCTATGCTGATAATATCGTAGGGTGTTCCCAATTTTTCGGCCAATTTTACGGAGTCGGTCACTGAGTGGTTCGATGAGTATCTCGACGGCATCAACACCGCCCTGACATTTTCCGGTCCCAGCGCTTCGGCGGCGAGTGCCAGAACCAACGCCGAATCGATGCCGCCGGAAAGTCCCAGCACCGCGGTGCGTATGGATGTCTTTCCGAAATAGTCCCTTATTCCCGCCACCAAGGCTTTATTGATCAGAGGTACAGGATCGTATACAAGTGGTTGACGTTTCACGGAAATGTTGGCTATCTCATCCAGCTCAAAACTCTTTACCGACTCTTCGAAGAATGGGAGCCGTTCCACTATTTCACCGTTTGGATCTATAACCATCGACGCTCCGTCAAATATCAGTTCGGTATTGGCGCCTGTCTGGTTTACCATAACGATCGGTATACGGTGTTTTTTCGCTTTGTTCCTGAAAACATCGGTTTTGCTCTCTATCTTGTTGTAGGAGAATGGCAATGCCGAGATGTTGATTATCAGGTCGGGTTTATGCTTCGCGAGTTCGTCCATTGGCGAGATAAGGTAGCGCCTGCTTTTCTCGAAGTTGTTGTCGGACTGCTGTTCGTCCCATAGATCCTCGCAGATTGTCAGGGCGATACGTTTACCCTTGAATTCGAAGTTGCCGAAGCTCTCGCCGGGCTCGAAATACCTGTATTCGTCGAATGTATCATAGGTGGGAACAAGGGCCTTATCGGCTGTGAACAATATTTTGCCTTCGGAGACGACAAAGGCCCGGTTAAAGAGCTTTTTTCCCTCGTTGCGACTGTTTGTCGCGGGGGAGCCGATTATAGCGGCGATACCTTCACAGGCGTCGGCTATTTTTTTGACCGCCAGGCCGCATTTTTCTATAAAGTCGGTCCTCTCCAACAGATCCATGGGCGGGTAACCCGGCACGCACAACTCGGAAAAGACGATGAGATCCGATCCCTCAGCTTTAGCCTTGCCGATAGCGTTGATGATCGATTCACTGTTTTTTTCGAAATTACCGATGTGGTAGTTGAGTTGCGCGATTGTTATTTTCATCCGAATAGGTTATATGTCGCTCCTTAAAAATTGATACCCAATTGGAGCGACAGTATGTTCTGCGTTATCTTGTCCTTGATCTGGTTGAGATCGCTAATATCTTTGGTGACGTCCAGGAAATTGTTTTTGTAGCCCAAACTGAACACCGCCGATGTTTCTCCGCCTATGCCGTATTCAATTCCGGCTTTTATGAAATATCCGAGGTTGAAGACCTTGAGTTCTGAAAGCGCTGTCTGCTTGCCAATATTCTGTGCCGGTATGGAGGCCTTGGCGCCGGCCACAACTTTGGGGTCGATACCCAAATTGGCGAATAGGGTAATATAGCCTATTTGCACGGTTTGAAGTTGCAGTCCGATAGGCAAGGCAACATACTGTATATTGTATGTAATAGCGTTGTTGGCGAGTACCGTTTCATTATAGGTTGTCTCTTTATTGGAAAACTCGAACTCTGAATCGTTGGCGTACGCAAGTTTTCCTCCCGCGTTCTCCATCTCCAGTCCCAGTTTGAAGGCATAATTCTTGTCGAAGTACCTGCTCAGGGATATCCCGAAGTTGAATCCCGGCATGGAGCCGTGGTTGGTCATCAGGTTGTTGTCGGTTTTGAACCAGGAGACCAACGGAGTGGCGTGCAAGCCGATTCTCAGGTCCTTTTGGGCGCTGAGATTAGGGGAAATCAGCGCGATTACGAACGCCAAAATCAAGAATCTGCTCCTGGCGGCCTTAAATAGCGAGTTTGTCATATCACTTTTTTCCATTATTTTGGCGCAAAATTAATAAAATATATTTACGGTTATTATCTGTTTTTAGCACATAAAAACGTATAGACTGAACAATGAGGTACTTTGGTGGTTCGTGTTTATTGTTGAACATCAAAACAGGGTAGGGGTAAAATGAGGAACAGGTTGGTTATATTGGTTTTGGTCATACCAGTGTTGGTCATAGCTTGTAAAAGAAACAGGTACAGTGTGAACGTCTCTTCAATAAACGCCGGAATCAACATTGAGCGCTTTGAAAAAGAGCTGTTTGAAACCGACCCCGCGGATATAGAGAAAAATATCCCTGTCTGGTCCCGGATGTACGGCGATTTTCTCCCGCTGTTCGGGTATGTTATAAACGCGGGCGAAGTCGGATCTCCCGAATTTGGAGATATGGTGCTGAGTTTTTGTACCGATAGGCAGAACAATATGGTTTATGCCGATGTTGAAAGGGCGTTTCCCTCCCTTGACGGCCTGCGATCGGAGCTCGAGGACGCGTTTCGCCACTATCTCTATTATTTTCCCGAAAAAATTGTTCCTAAGATTTACAGTTGCGTTACCGGCTTCAATACCAGTCTTATTATAGGCGATTCGGTGGTTGGTATCAGTCTCGACAGATATCTCGGCCGCGATACCGAGTATTATCCCCAGCTGGGCATTTATAACTACATTGCCCTCCGCATGGCTCCCGAATATATTGTCTCCGACGTGATGTACGGCTGGGGCTCCACGGAGTGGGATTTCGACAATACGGGCTACAGTTCCGAAAACGTTCTTACACGGATGATACACGAGGGTAAACTCCGTTTTTTACAGCGATGCGTGCTTCCCGACCTTAACGACACGATAATTTTTGGCTTTACGGGCGATCAGATGAAATTTTGCCGGAACAACGAGAGCCAGATGTGGACATACCTTATGGAGAATGATCTTTTGTTCAGCAGCGATAGGTTTGTGGTACAAAAACTGATAGGGGAGGGTCCCTTTACCTCATATTTTACCAATGAATCGCCGGCTCGTGCCGCCACGTGGATCGGTTTCAGGATAGTTGAGTCCTATATGAAGAACAGTGATGCCTCTCTTGAGGAGTTGATGGTGGATACCGATATCCAGGGGATGCTCAATGGAGCCAAATATGCCCCCTGATTTTAAAGAATATCGTGACCCGGCTCTTTCTCTCCCATGAACGGCTCCACCGCCCTGTCGAATATACCGTGAACATAGGCTATGGCCATACCGTAGTTGGTGATGGGAATGCCGTGATCTTTGGCCTCTTTGAGCCGGTTTACCAACTGCCGGTGGGTTATCATACAGCCTCCGCACTGGATAACAAGGCTGTATTCCTCTATCGGCCGGGGCAGTTCGTCCAGTCCCGCTACCGTATCGAATTTCAATGATTTGCCGGTAAAATTCGATATCCAGCGGGGAATTTTGACCCGACCGATATCGTCGCATGATACGTGGTGGGAGCATGACTCCAGCATCAGTACCCTGTCGCCCTCCTTCAACTCCCTTATTTTGGGAGTCCCCTTGATATATTCCTGGAAATCCCCTTTTTGTCGTGCCAGTACTATACTGAAACTTGTTAGCGGTATCTCTCTGGGTATGGAGGCATCGGCTTTTAGGAACACCTGGCTGTCGGTTATCGCCAGATTGGGTTTGATGCCCGTTTTTCTCAGGAATCCGTCCACTTCGCGCTCCTTGAGNACAATAGCGACACAGTCATTGTCGAGCAGATCCCTGATAGTCTGCACCTGCGGCAGTATCATCCTCCCCTCGGGAGCCTCTATGTCCACCGGAGTAATCAACAGAACTATGTCGCCATAACTTACCAGATCTCCCAGCAGACCCTTCCGGGTGTAAAAGGATTCCGGTATAGTGGCATTTATTGCGTCCAGGAGTTTGGCGATAAAATTTTCAGGTTCCACGGCTGAAAAGGGTATCAACTCTTTGCCGGTTGATTCGCGGACAGCCTTTTTTGTCTCCGGGGTGGCCGGTGTTATATCATTTTTGTTGTGGACTACCAGAAAAGGGATACCGTTTTTATTGAAGTTTTTTGCCAGTTCCAGTTCAAACTTCCCCAACAGGTTATTGGCGATGACCAGTATGGCCATATCAATCTGTTTGATAACGGAAACAGTCTTTTTTACCCTGAGCGTGCCAAGACGGCTCTCATCATCTATACCCGCGGTGTCAATAATTATGATCGGACCGACACCATGTATCTCGATGCTTTTCTTTACGGGGTCGGTTGTTGTTCCGGCAATGTCGGATACAATGGCGACATCCTGTCCGCACAGGGCGTTTATCATGGAACTTTTGCCGTTGTTTCTCCTGCCGAATATGCCGATATGAGGTTTGTTCTCCCTGCCCGGTCTCACTTTTTTTCCTCCCCTTTAGCGATATTCTCCAGTAGAAAACTTCCCTGCGCCAGATTGGAGGGTTTTAGCAGTTCCAGCAAAATTTTTTCTTCCACGCAACCAACTCTTTTGTTGGCCTCGATGATGGTTATATTCTCTTTTTTCATCAACTCAGCCACCTCTCCGGATTTTTTGTAGCCTATGTAAGGTAGTAGCAGGGTGGAGATTGTCGGACTTTTAAGTATCCTCTCCTCTTCGGCCTTTGGGTCTATTTCTACTCCGCTTACCAAATTCATGGCGCAGGTATTGTTCGAAGCTATCAGCAGTTTCAGGCTTTCCAGCAGGGCGTGACCGATCACCGGCAGGTAAGCGTTAAGTTCCAGGCAGCCCTGGGCCGACAAAGAGGATATCAACTGGTCGTTCGCATATATTTTATGGCAGGAACTTATGACGAACTCCGGTATTACGGGATTGACCTTGGAGGGCATTATAGAGCTGCCCACCTGTTTTTTCGGGATAGATATTTTACTGGTACCGCGTAGATCGGATCCCAGCATTCTGAGATCATTCACCATCTTTTCAAGGTTTACGGCGTGCGCTTTCAGNATNCCGTGCGCCTCTACAAATGGATCCAGATTACTGGTGGCATCCGATAGGTTTTCACCCCGTGTCATCGGCAGGCCGGTAATTTTTTGGAGTGTCCGGGTAACCTCCATTACAAAGTAGTTTGGCACCGATACCGATGTGCCGATGGCGCTTCCGCCGAGGTTCACCACTTTGATTGTTTCCAGGCACCTGGAAACCCTCCCCCAATCGCGCGAAAGAGCATCGCCGTATCCGCTGAACAATCTGCCGTAAGTGGTCGGTACTGCCGCCTGCATCTGGGTATAGCCCATGCGGATGGTGTTGCGGTATTCTTTCTCTTTGGCCTCTACCTCCCCGCGGAGCCTGTTTATACTCTTTTCAAGGTTCATCAGGAGCCGCATCGCGGCCACTTTCAAAGCCGTGGGGACCACGTCGTTGGTCGATTGGAAGATATTGGCGCTTTCAATTGGGTCGACAAACGAATACTCACCCGGTTTTTTGCCCAGCATCAACAGCGACATATTGGAGAGTATCTCATTTACGTTCATATTGATACTTGTGCCGGCACCGCCCGAAACGGCCGGAACTATAAAATGGTCGAAACCCTCCCCCTCTTCACATTTCAAGGCGCATTTTTCGAGGGTTTTAAGTATATCCACGGAGGGGAATTTTATCGGTAAAGTTTTCAGGTCATATTTTTCCGAACTCTTTTCGATAAAATCTCTCGCGGTGATATAACAGGCCCGCTTGACAGTGGCCATTGCCCGGTACCATTCGGGATGAAAGGGGGCAGTGTCGGGAAAATTCTCCCTTGCCCTAACCGAGTTTATTCCGTATAGCGCGTCACAAGGGATCTCCATCTCCCCCAAAAAATCTCTTTCTGTCCGCATACTCTTAGTTTGATTAAGTGGTAAGCAATAATTTAAACAACAATTTTTCTCGCGTAAAAAATCCTTATAAACGGTGAATTTGCCTCGCTTGATCCGCGAAGTTCCATGATTTGGCCTATATGCTGATCCAAAATATTCATGACATTACAAAGATATCAAAATAAAAAATTCTGATATCTTGTAATGCTATAATTATAAAGCACTCTAAATGAATAGGTTCAGATTGGCGTTATCGGCTCGCTCCATATATGTGGCCACTCCGCCGACAGTAACATTGTCGAGCAACTCTTCCCTTTTGATTCCCATAAAGTCCATCGACATCTGGCAGGCTATGAACTCAGCTCCGTTGGCCAATGCTTGGTCGCGCAACGACTCAAGGGAGTCAATACCTTTTTTCTTCATTATATAACGGGTCATCTTACCGCTCAGACCCAGCATCTTCATCTTCGACAGTTGGAGTTTTTGGGAATTTGATTTAAGCACTGTCCCGAACAATCTTCCTAAGATATCCTTTGAAACCTGCGGTTTTTCCACTTTTTTGATGACATTCAGCCCCCAGAAGGTAAAGAAAATAGTGACTTTTTCTCCGGTGGCGGCGGCACCATTTGCCAGTACGAATGTTGCCAGGGCCTTGTCGAGATCGTCGCTGAACATTATAAATGTCTTCCCCTTGTTGCTGTATGAAGTTACCGTTTTACCGCTCTTTGGCGACCCTTTTTCCACTATGACAGTATATTTTCCCTTGTCCTCTACACTGGATATAAGGGTATTACCGGTAGTGTTGCACCATGCCTGGGCATCCCGGGCGAACCCGGCGTCGGTTGCCACTATTTCGATCCTCTCTCCCTCGTTTATGGTGTCAATTGACTCTTTCAGTTTGAGGACGGGGCCGGGACACTGCAGACCGCAGGCATCGACTCTCATCTGTCTGATCTCTGCCCGCGTGTTTTGTTGGTCGATGTTGTGGCTCTTATCGTTGGGCAGCACCACCGGTTCAATCCGTCTGACAGGGGCAACAGCCGTAGAATATGTCTTGTATCCGCCGGATAGGTTCTTAACTCTCGTGAAACCGTTCTGCGTGAGGATTTTTGTGGCAAGATATCCGCGCAGACCGATGGCGCAATAGATGATTATTTCCTTGTTTTTTGGCAATTCGTCCAGTCTGTTTCTGAGCTCGTCAACAGGAATATTTATGGAAGCGGGTATCGCGCCCATAGCGTGTTCATCCCTGGTGCGAACGTCAACAATCACCGCATCGTCGAGATGTACATCCTGAATTTCTCTCCATGTCAGGATGGGCATCGCGCCGCTGATTATATTGGATGCTACATACCCGGCAATGGCTATAGGATCCTTTGCCGAAGAGAATGGAGGAGCGTAAGAGTGCTCGATCTTTATCAGATCGTAAACTGTTCCGCCGTTTTTGATCAGCAGGGCTATCTGGTCGATNCGTTTGTCCACGCCGCTATATCCAACGCATTGTCCGCCATACAACTTTCCGGTAGCAGGGTCGAAAGTGATCTTAAGGCTGAGTGGAGTGGAGTTGGGATAGTACCCGGCATGTGATCCGGAATGTGTCCATGAAGCGCCGTAAGCTATCTCCATCTGTTTCAGTTTTTTGCCGGGAAGGCCCGTCGAGGCGACAGTCATATCAAAAACTTTGGCGATGCAGGTGCCTATTGCCCCCTCATATTTCGTTTTATTGCCGAAAACCATATTGTCGGCCACAACGCGACCCTGACGGTTGGCCGGATTGGCCAGGTAGTTTAGCCAGGGTTTGCCCGTAAGAGGATGAGGGAACTCGATGGCGTCGCCAACGGCGTAAATATTTTTTTTGGAGGTCTCCAGGTATTCGTTTACCCAAATACCGCCCGTTTCGCCTATTTTTATTCCGGCCGCTTCCGCCAGGGAGGTTTCCGGTCGTACCCCTATCGAGAGTATGACCATATCGGTTGTAACAACCTCTCCATCTTTGAAATGAACTTCAATTTGCTCCCCTTTGCGGGAAAAACTATTGATACTTCGTTCGAGATATAGCGCGACCCCTTTCTGTAAAAGATGTTGGTGAACGTGGGCGGCCATGGAGAAGTCGATAGGCGACATAACCTGTTTGGCCAGCTCGACGACGATGATTTCAGCGCCGATATGATGGAGGTTTTCGGCCATCTCCAGGCCGATAAATCCGGCACCAACAATTACAGCCCTCTTCAGATTACGGGATGTGATATAATTTTTGATCCTATCGGTGTCGCTTACGTCGCGAAGAGTGAATATTCCTTCCAGATCGACTCCCTGTAGTGGCGGTTTTACAGGGTGCGCTCCGGGTGAGAGCAGCAGATTGTCATAGTTCTCAGTGTACTCGTTGCCATCAGCCCCGCGTACTGTCACAGTTTTTTTTGCCGGATCAATGGCTATCGCCTCGTTCTCTACCCTGACATCGACATTGAAACGGTTTTTGAACGATTGCGGGGTTTGCAAAAAGAGCCTCTCCCTATCCTCTATTGTGCCGCCGATGTAATAGGGAAGGCCGCAATTGGCGTATGATATATGTTTTCCTCTTTCGAGAAGGACTATTTCAGCCGACTCGTCTATTCTGCGGATTCTGGCCGCTGCCGTGGCGCCTCCCGCCACTCCTCCGATAATCAAATGTTTCATTATGGTTGTTTTTTTATGGGATATATATATAATTTATTAACGTTATGTTGTTGATCCGCGATACTTCAAGTTTATTGTTTTAACAAAAATTATCAACCCCTCAATTTAATAAAAAAGATAAAGAAATTGATATTACGATCCAAATAATTACTAATCGACCTTTTTCTTCATGTCGCCAATCAGCAGGATAGGATTACTGGTTTCTGTCACTTTGCCGGTAATATCCCGGAGCCTCTTTCCGGCTAGCGGATCAAGCTCGGGATTTTCCAGTGTCCTGGCCGCATGGTCCAAAAAGTGGAAGGCTTCATGTACCTCAACAAGCTTCCCGTTTGGTCTTGACAAAACAGGTAAATTGTGGTGGTAAAAGTCGTCACTGGCTTCTATGACTTCTATATCTATATCTCGTGAAAAACCGAGAAAATCGTTCTCATAGTTTACTATTCTATGGGCCTGTTTTGTGTTATAATCGTAGAGTATAAAAAACCTTTCCCCCGACACTAAAAGATTATTGTCGGCTTTATCGACAATATGGATATAGTGTTTCAACTGATATCCGTTTACACTGGCAAACTCTTGCTCTTCCATTCCAGAATTTGGCACGTCACCGTTGACCGGGAAGCCATTGATCTTGATTTTCTCGAACCTTTTCAATAGTCTTGGACGCAACGAATATGTTCCGGTATTTAACGAGTAAACGGTGTCCTGATCGTTAATTTGGATAATGTATTCATCGGTATTGTCCGTAGAAAGCAGTGAAATATTGCTCCCCAGGAGAAAATTGACATCATCAAAGGACAAAACAAACCTGGATCCGTAATCAAATCCCTTTTCCCAGATCAGCTTCCCATCTATTGTCTTGATTTTTATCCCGCATTTGATGGTTGTCGTTTCGTTTATAAATTGTTTTGTATATGAAACGAGGAGAAGGGAGTCTCCCAAATATCGGCATTCATATAAAGATTCGTCCGGATTGAGCAGAGGTTTGTCACAAGATCCCAAGAAAGAACCTGACGACAAACTATATAAATATGTAAGATCCGATCTGAACGCTAACAACAAATCTTCCTTTTCAGCGAGACATAATATGGGTACACCAAGGAATTCACCGGGAGCGGAGCCGGAAACAATAATTTTTCTGATAAATGATCCGTCAGATGAAAACTGTAAAACATCTCCCCGGGTTTGGTTCCTGGCGATTATATATTTTTCGCCTATCTGAAAATCAACCCTTCCGGGAAGCATGCATTCCGGATTGGTCTCCAAAGGCACGACCCGGATATTTTCGGCCAATTGGCTTAGTTTAATGTTTACCGGGGCCAGCAGATACGGATCCAGATCGGCTATCTCAATCCCGTTAATTTCCACTGTGGGAAGCTTTCCGTCAGGAAGTTTTTCGCTTTGAACGGAACAGCCGATTAAAAGTATCCCACTTAAGCAAGCCAGAGCAAGTATAGATCGGTAAGTCATTGACTTTTAATATTATTAAGGCACTGAAACAGGCTTGTCGAAAGGCCAATTTGAATTTGACCTTCCGACAAAGCCTAAAAGTAATCAATTCAGGTTAAAGATAATCCAAAAATGGCACTAAAAATATGCGATGGATAGTGCTCTGTCCACCGCATAGACAATATTTGTAACTACATCTCCTTTATCCTCTCTATTACCGAGAGAATCTCCCTTGAATCGGACTTAAACGATTCAACTTTTTTATGGCCTTTATCGGTCATAATAAAGTGCATTTGTCTTCTGTCTTCTTTGCCTACAATCCGTTCTATGAAACCCTTTTTTTCCGCGGATACGATCACCTTGGAGGCGTTTGATGAGGTTATTCCCAATACCTCGGCTATCCTGCCGGAGGAGCATCTGCCCATTTTGGATATCGTGCAGAGCAACATTCCTTCATTGAGAGAGATTCCATGTTTCTCCTGGAACTGGCTTTCAAAATCGTTGATGGAACGGAGGATGTCCCTTATCCGGCACAATGGTTCCATCGTAATCTGGTTGATCATCGCCTTAAAATCTATTTGTTCTTTGCCGGGATATTGCTGCCATATTGTTGTTGTACAACGAATAATGTACGGTTTGACAATATCCCTGCGCCAATATCAGTTCTTCTTGCCTAGCAGGATTTCATCGATGGCCTCTTTCAATGTCGCTTTTGGCAGAGCACCCTGCGCCATTTGGGGCGACCCCTTCATCGGGATGAAAAGGATCGAAGGGATGGAACGGATGCCGAACGCCGCCGCCAGTTCCTGTTCCGTTTCGGTATCGACTTTGTATATGACGATATCCTCGCTATATTCATCGGCCAGCTCTTCCAAAATAGGAGCTATCATTTTGCATGGCCCGCACCAGTCGGCATAAAAATCTATTATTGCCGGCTTTTCGCCCAGATAAATCCACTCCCGTGGGTTTGCTTTGTAGTCGGCCACCTTGGCCAAAAAATCCTTTTCCGTCAATTTTACTGTTTTCATGGTGTTGTCGTATTAATTATGTTGTTTATCCGGTGCGAATATATAAAATAATTTCCAATGGAAAACATTTCCAAAGAAAATAATTTCCAAAAGACAAAAGTTCAGTAAAATTTTAGGGTTGTAAAAATTTATATTGGTATTCTTGTACCAACGTACCGGTATTGATATGTTGCGCGGTTGCCAACCATACAACTGATTGCTTTCCATAGGTTAAAGTTGGCCATCCGGGGCCGGATTAATCAAATAATCCGCAGATAAACATACCTATTCTCCGGTGAAATATGACAGGGTGACCGGTTAACGCATATTACCGCTGCTTTATCCGGAAATTCATATTTGTCGGATATTATAGGCGATCAACGCGTTTCCTCGCGGCACGTATAAAACACCCTCATGAATTACGGGATGCGCCCAATGTGTTCCGCTTCCTTTTTGGATTGTCATCCGGCTTATGATGTTGAAGCCTGATGGATCTGGTTTGACAAGAGCTATTTCGCCCCTTTCGCTGTAGCAATAGAGCATCCCGTCGGCGGAGATCACAGGACCCATGAAGAGGTCGCGGGAGGAGTACATTTTTTCGCCGGTGAGCCAATTGTAGCATTGCCATGAAGGGTTGTTATGCCCTGAACCGTACAGGTAGCCGTCCAGGAGGACAGCGGCCCCCATACGACAGTCGAAGGATTGGTCGAACCACCGTTTCGTTACTGAAGTTCCGTCGGCGCTCAGGTTGAGCATTATTGCCCCCATGCCGTAACCGCTCAAACAGAAAAGGAGACCGTCTTTGTAGATAGGTGTGTTCTGATGTTCGAGGCGGAGGTTTGCCCACGGGTAAGACCAGAGGAGTTCCCCGTTATCGGTGTCAACGCCCAGTATATGCGATTCAGTATGTGTAACAAGAATGGTGCGTTCAGGAAGCCTTATCAGCTGTGGGGTGCAGTAAGCGGCCTTCTCTCCCTTGCCCGGGCAGGTCCAGATCAGGNTGCCCGTGAAACGGTCCAATGCCACAATATTGTTTTTTGTCCCGCCGGGAGTGGTGTACAACCTGTCGCCATCGACTACAATTGTTTCGTTATAGCCGTAGCGGTTGATCACTCCGTCAAAATCCCCCGTAAGTTCTTTGCTCCACTTGATAGTACCGTCTTTTGTATCCATACATACAATCTTTCCGATACCGCTCAGCATGTACAGCAGATCCCCGGCAACTGTTACCGAAGAGCGGGTACCCGGATATCTATCGGTATATTCGGTGCCATATTTTGCTTTCCATACCAGATTCCCTGACATATCGAGTTTAAATATGTAGCCCTGGTCCTCCAGCATTGTGGGGATATATATGTAACCACCGTAAAAGGTGGGAGACGCGAAACCCACTCCCAGCTGTTCAAATGACCATAGTATCTCGGGTCCGCCTGTCGGCCAGCTTTTGAGCAATCCCTTGTCAGGGTAGATACCGTCGGCCGAAGGCCCCCTCCACCTGGTATTTTCCTGGGATGAAACAGTGGTTATCCAGGTAGAAATCAATATTATTATCAGAAACGCTTTTCTCATGATCTCATTTTTATAATAAGCGAACAATATACCTAATTTAATTGTTTTGGAAAAGCTGCTGTTGCGGAAAACGGAAAGCAGTTTCCGGACAGGTGTATATAATTTATATCTCTTAAACCAGGGATTGCCGCCTATTCNTTTTAANATGGGGGCTATTTTATCTTATTGGNAGATTCCTTCAGGAAGAAGTCGGNCATCATATTAAAATATTCCTCTTCAAAAACTCCGGGTCCGTGGCCCCCTCCCGGAACCGTTATAAACTGGCTTTCGACACCTGCCTTTTGTAAAGCATTGAAAAGAACTTCACTCTGACAATGCGGGACAAGTGGGTCTTTATCCCCATGGATGATCAGAAAATGAGGGTCATCGGCATCGATATATGTAATGGGGTCAGCCAATGCGCATTTGTCGGGGTTGTCCTGAATGGCTCCCCCTATCAGGGTCGATTCAGGTGAATCGGCCAAATCATGTGATGGGTCCCCTCCGGCGCAGGAATCCATCAGCAAAAAATTTGTAGGCCCGAAAAAATTTACAACAGCATCTACACTACTGCTGTAGTTTGTATAGCTTCCGATATTGCCTTCAAGATCGGCGCTCGCCGTTTTTACGGTATACTTTCCAACACCTCCCGAAGTTCCCGCCAGTGACGAAAGGTGGCCTCCCGATGAGAAACCGGTTATTCCGATAAATGACGGATTTATCCGATAATTTTCGGCGTTTGCCCTTATAAAGCGAACAGCCGCCTTGATATCATTTATTTGCGCCGGGAAAACAGCTTGCCTGCTTGACCGGTGATTTACCGTAACTACCGCGAAACCGGCATCAAGTAATGGCTTGGCCATAATTCTGAAAGCCTCATCTTTTGTGTTATCTTCAAACCATGCGCTTCCGCAGATAACCAAAACAGCGGGATAAGAACCCTCTGCTGAAACAGGAAGATAAATGTCGAGCCTGTGGCTTATGGCCGAGTCTCCGGCATAGTCTATATCTCTCCATTTTTTAGAGTATTGCTCTCCGTTACTTTGCAGAAAGGAGAGACCAAGAATCAATGTGAACAATACTTTCATAATTTTATTGGTTAATGGTTGTCCTGTTGTCCCTTTTACGCCTGTTATTCTTTGTTTTCTCGGGATGTTTTGCTTAAAAACGCGTCGAGCAGTAGCATGAAGAAACCGGTTGTTACGGCGATATCGGCCATATTGACAATACCGGTGTGGAATAT
>JGI24710J26742_10003268_pt1 | contig 13836 bp, 8 predicted proteins | sample BioPla2DNA2_FD_26742 | JGI IMG/M metagenome (IMG submission 26742) | reverse complement strand
GTCAATGAGATGACCATTGTGGAGTAGTTACAGTTTGGATAATTAATAATTATATATTACATGGAATTAGATCTGAAAGAGATATTGGCCGCGTTCATGGTTTTGTTCGCGATAATCGATGTACCCGGATCGATACCGATAATTCTCGACATAAAGAATAAGGGGGGCGATATAGTTCCGATGAAGCTTACCCTGGCAACTTTCGCCATCTTTCTGGCTTTTTTATTCGCGGGAGAATCCCTTTTGGGTGTTTTTGGCGTGGATATCTCATCCTTCGCCATAGCTGGTTCTTTCATCATCTTTCTTATAGGTGTCGAGATGGTTCTGGGTATTGAACTGTTTAAGTACAGTTCAAGTGAAGAAAGCGGTGTGCCAATTGTGCCGATCGCGTTCCCATTATTGGCGGGAGCCGGTTCCATAACCACAATAATATCATTGAAGGCTGAATATCACACAATTAATATTTTTATAGCCTTGGTATTAAATATGGTGGTAGTCTATTTTTTTATCAGATCCGCCGCACTTTTTGAAAGAATATTGGGGAAAGGCGGTTTGCATGTGATTAAAAAATTCTTTGGAATAATCTTGTTGGCCATAGCTGTTAAGCTTTTTCTCACAAATACAGGAATAGTAATTAATGCTCAATGATATAACAATTTATACTGATGGCGCGGCGAGTGGGAATCCCGGTCCGGGAGGATACGGGGTTCTCCTCATCTCAGGCAAACATCGTAAAGAATTGTCGGGGGGTTTCAGGATCACGACCAATAACCGTATGGAATTGTTGGCTGTCATCAAGGGGCTGGAGGCCCTTAAGTTTCAAGGATCAAATGTTACGGTTTACACCGATTCCAGGTATGTTGCCGATGCCGTGACCAAAGGATGGCTTTTTCAATGGGAAAAAAAGCGGTTCAAGAAGAAAAAGAATGCCGACCTTTGGATCCGGTTCCTGAAGATTTACAGGCAACACAATGTAAAGCTTGTATGGGTGAAGGGGCATGCCAACAACCCGGGAAATGAGCGATGCGACCAGTTGGCGGTTGAGGCTTATAAAAGTGGCGATCTCCTTGAGGATACAGGTTATGATCCCATAACGGAAAACAGGATCGATATGTAGAAATCTACTGAAAAGGTTTTAGGCCGCGACCGGGGCATTCCACTACCGATATATATTAAGTTTTGCTTTTTGAGGGATTTATCAGTTGGAAGGTATGTTGGTCAAGGTAACCATCTGAAGTGCGTATCCACTCTCTCATAACACCTGACTCAACAAAACCGGCTTTTCTGAAAAGCTCCATACTTTCACTGTTGTTGGATAGAATATTGCAGTAAAGCTGGTGAAGCAGGAGAGTGTTGAAACAGTAATCGGCCACCCCTTGTATGGTCTGCAAAGCGTAACCCTTTCTTCTCTGTTTTTCGTCGGCTATCAATATTCCAATTCCCGCCCTCTTGTGGTAGGAATCAAAATCAAATATATCGACAGTCCCTATTGTCGCCCTGCTTTCAACAAGTTCCACCATTAGCCGTATCTGGCCCGACTCAAATATTGTCAGGTGCGAATCGCTTATAAACTTCTTCAGCATAAATTTTGAAAATGGAGCTATAGTATTGCTGATCAACCAGTAGGCGGTATTGTTTTCCCATTCGTACAGGAGTTCCAAATCCTCCGGTTCAAGGGCCCTGAGATTAATATCCTTGTAAATCATAGCTCTGCCGTCTCTTTTACGAAGGCATCGGGAAAACCACTTTCGCGGAGCCTTGTAAGGTCGGTTTTTGTCTCCGAGAAGTTATCGTACTCCCCATAAATGTATCTAACATAACCATCATTGCCCTCAATACTTGTAATTCCCGTTATATTCTTAAAAATGCTGGTATCAGCTTCCCCCCTGGTTGCCAGTACCTGGATTGTGTATCTTTTCGTTCCGGGGGGCAAGTTTATTGTTTCGGTCACCCTGTCCAATGATGCGAACTCATCGGTTATCTGGTGTTGGTTGATGACAAAAGCATCCGCAAATCCTTTTTCCCTCGCATAGGCGAGAAATTCATTGGCCTCTCTTCTGCTATAAAAGGTGCCAATAGAATAGATATTGACATTTCCCGATAGCGAAGCTTTCAAGAAAAGCCGGCTATTATACTGAAGTGGTTCAAAGGTTTTATCGGTCAACGGCTTGTTGCTTTTAACCAGTACAACACTGTACCTCATAGCGGAGTGTAATCGCAGATGGTCGGGCGTGAACGACTCCAGGTGGATAGTGGCTCCGGATTGTTCATCTACTATTCCAATCGTTACCCTTCTGTTGTACACTCTTCCCTCGGGATTGTCCGTTCCGTCACTGTTCCTGTTTACCGCCACAAAGTTTGTCTTGCCATATGCCTTTGTTATGATCCGTTCAGGATCAACTCCCGCTTCCGTCAAATATTCGAAAACCGTTTCCACTCTTGCCCGTGAAAGGGAGAGATTATATTCCGTTTCTCCGACAGCATCGGCGAAGCCGGCCAATTCAACATTGAGATTGTTATGTTCGTTCAGAAAAGAGACCAGTTTGACAAGTTCATCCTCAGCCTTTTCATCCAGATCCGAGCTGTTGAAGCTGAACAGAACATTGTTCAGCTCGGGATAAGTTCCCAAACTGTCAAATCCAGCTGTTTCCGTTATTGTTTCGGTTTCGGCGGAAGCAGTCGCATCAGTTATATCCGTTGTTTCAGCATCTTTTTTTTCAGCCAATAGCTCTACTTCGGGAATAGCCTCCCCTTCGGTCAGAACATATATATTCCTCTGTTCCGCCTCTTCGTTGTATATCGACGAGATATATCCCAAGGTATCTTTAAGAGGAATATAAAAAATGTCGGCCACGGTTGTGTTGAAGGCATACGGCAATGCGGTTGGAGGAGACCATCTGCCCTGTTCAAGATATGAAACATAAATATCGTAATCCCCCATGCCTGTTCTTCCCAGGGAACTGAACAGCAGGGCGTTGTTATCAGTGTCAAAGTAAGGAGAATCTTCATTGTAAGGGCTGTTAATGGTAGGTCCCAGATTCCTGGGAACACCCCATTTCCCTTTGGCATCGACATTTGATACCCAGATGTCGAGATCACCCAGGCCACCTTCACGGTTACTTGAAAAGTAGAGAGTGCGGCCATCGGGGGTGATGAATCCGGATGATTCCCAATACCTGGTGTTTATATTTTTGCCCAGCGATTTTATCCTGCTCCAGCGGTTATTTCTTAACTCACTGTAGTAGAGGTTGCCATCAACCTGGCTTTCCATCGACAAAATCAGATAAGTGCCATCACCGGATATGGAGTTGGTGTAAAGCCTGTCGTAGTTGCCCAATTCCCTGGTTATATCCATAGGATCGCCCCATTCCCCGTTGTCGCGGTATGATATAAAAATTTTATTTATGTCGCCCAGAACCTGTGTAAAAAGAAAGATAGAGTCGTTGGCCGACAGGACAGGATTGCTGGCTCCTGGATATTGGTTCAGCCATGGAGCAAAAAGAGTTCTTTTCACAGGTATGGCTTTATCCTTCATTTCCAGGGCATATTGACAGTTTTTTATCTGAATGTCGAAATAATCCTCCCTGAAGAGACCGGTGCCGGCCAGTTTTTCCTTGGCCTGCTTGAAGGTGGTTATTGCCTGTTCAATGCTGTCGTTCATCAGATAAGCCACTCCGAGATACAGATATGTGTCCAAGGGAGCTTTTTCACCAATATTGGAGTAGTCCCGTTCCCGGACGACCATATTCTTTGAGGCCTCTTTGAGCAGCGCCAGTGATTCGACCTTTTTTCCGTCTATACTGAGATAACATGTGCCAAGTTTGGATTGTAGGTTGGCATGTCCGGGATTTGATTCCAGAAGCGCGGAATATAGCTCGGCAGCCTTCAGCTTGTTGGCATCGTAGTAATAATGTTCATCCGCCTCGCCCATAACTCTGGAGAACGCCCTGTCGGTACTCTTTTGGCCAATAAGGGCAAGAGACGATAACAGCGTTAGATTAAACAGCAGTATACGCTTAAAACAGAAAAACATATATTTTACTTGGATACTTTTTTAATAAATATCTCCTGAGGATAACCAAGTTTGAAAAGTTCGTTTCTCCACTCTTCTGCCTCCTCTTTTGTGTTGAAGATGCCGGTGGTATATCTATAGAATCTATCCTCTTCGTTATACAGTACTTTAAGGTCGGTTATATACTTGAAGTACGAAATGTCCACAGGATTATAAAGAGCCATAACCTGAACGGTGTAGTACAATACATCCTCATCTTCGACCGATAGGTCGTTAATGTCTCTCACTAGGACATCTCTTATCAAAATACTGGAATCAATTGTCTCAACTGTCGGGATATTGCTGAGATCCAGCAACTGAACCGGAAGTTCCACCGGTATCTCTACCTCCGGCTCGGCGAACAGAGCCACAGAGGTGTCCCTTTCGAGGGTCGCGTTTATTGAAACGACATTTGAAGGATGGTCGTTATAAATTGTTGTGTCAACCGTATAGGGGAAATACCCGTATCCCGTGAAATTTACCCTGTAAGAGCCGGAAGATACCACAAAACTGTAACGACCCGATATTTTGTTCGGGTAACCCACGTCAACAGTATCGCCACTGACTTGATCTATAAGGTTGATGGCGTAGTTTTTTTCGACAAACGGGATGATCGTATCGCTAAGGCTGAAATAGCCTGTTATACCGAACAACTGTTCTTCTTCCGTGGCGTTGAACGTGATGTAAAAAATATCTTTTTCCTTGTAATCGGTTGTCATCGAATAATACCCGTTTTTATCGTTGTTGAATGGTTGGAAAAAGGTATCGTCATCGGTAGAGTTTATAGGATATCCGATATTTTCGGGCGTGCTCCATCCGGAACCCTTTTTATAGCTTTTGAAGATATCGTAACCGCCCATGCTGACATGACCCTCCGAACTGAAAAAGAAAATAGAATCGTTCGCGGAGATGAAAGGGGTATCTTCATTATATGGGGTGTTGATTGGATTTCCCATATTTACCGCCGGTCCCCAGTCGCCCGACGCATCGAGTTCGGAGACATAAATATCCAATCCGCCCAAACCTCCTTCCCTGTTACTGGTGAAGTAAAGTTTTTTACCGTCAGGCGAGATGGAGGCGTGCGACTCGTAATACTTGGTATTTATATTTTTATTCAGTTTCCTTATCGGTGTCCATGCGTCGTTTTCAAGGGTAGATACGTATATGTTCCCATCGAAATTATCGTTTTTATATAGGTAAAGTTCCGTACCGTCGGCATTAAGGGCGCATGTGGTACAATCGTCGCCCGCATCTATCATTTTGGTTATGTCAATGGGATGTTGCCATACCCCCCTCTCCTTGCGGGAGTACATTATGACATTTATCATTCCTCTTTTCTCCGTATAAGCAATGGAATTGCCGTCATAGCTAATCGCAGGGTTCTCGTTTATCGCGCCCTCGGTGAAACTGGCGCCGAGCATCTGCTTAGAGAAATCTATTGGATTGTTTGTAAGTTCGATAGCGGTATTGCAAGCCTGTATCTGTTGATTTATGAAATCCAGGCTTTCCATGCTGCCCTTGGCCTCCTTGCTTCTCGACAGTTCGTTGAACCGTTGGAGAGTGGCCAGCCCTTTATCGAGATAGTTGTTTACCATGTAGGCTTTGGCCAAAAAGAAATAGGCGTCAAGAGGGGCGTTGGTCTCCTGGAGCCTGTTTGTTTTAGCGTCCAATGTGGAGTGTTTGACAGCCTCTTCAAGATATGGGATAGCTTTTTCCTTTTCACCCGGCACGTTCAGGTAACAGACACCTATCTTGTATTTAATATTGAAATTGGTCTCATCATCGAGAAGCAGGTAGAGAGGATTGGCCAATTCATACTCCTCATAGAGAAAATATGCCTCCGCCTGGGCAAAAATACCCCTCATCTCCTTGGCTGACTGTGCTTCAAGAGAGGAACAAAACAACGATATTATAGCAGAAAACACTATTAATCTTGTCGTTACAATTAAAAAGTTTCTCATTGAAGCAATTTTTTCTCGAACAGGTTTCAAAAGAGTTGTCAAATTAAAGATTAATTTTGTTAAAAAACAAAGGCAAACGCCCACTATATCTAATTTTCAATGGTAATCTCATAAATATCCTCACCACCAAAACCGGCATCATCCCGTTGTAGCGAAATATACCCCTTTTTTCCTTTGTCTGTTGGCATGAAAAAAATGTTGTCATCGGTGTCGTTCAATGGGTAGCCAAGGTTAACGGGAGTGCTCCACAACCCGTTGGGTTCCAGGGTGGAAACAAACAGATCATATCCTCCCATTCCCTCATGTCCCTGGGAACTGAAATACAATGTTTTGCCATCTTCCAGCAGAAATGGACGATCTTCGTTGAAAGGGGTGTTTATCTCCGGACCCAGGTTGGAGGCGGCGCCCCATTCACCGTTCACTTTTCTGGAAACATAGAGATCGAGTCCACCGTATCCTCCCGGCCTGTCGGACGCAAAAACAAGCATCGACCCATCGGAAGAGACATAACCATGCGATTCCCAGTACCTGGTATTTATATTTTTGTTCAGCCTTTCCGCCGGCAACCATTTTGTGCCATCGAACCTGCTCATATATATGTCGCTGTCGTAGTCGTCGTTTTTTGACAAATAGAGCACGTTCCCATCTTCGCCAAGTGAGGATATATACACATTTCCATCTATTTCCAGTTCAGGTGTAATGTTTACCGGCGCGCCCCACTTGTTGTTCTTTAGGCGACTTATCATTATAGCGTCGTAAAATTTCAGCGACACCATAAACGCCAATGTTTCGCCATCATAAGATACTATCGGATTGAAATTGTCCTTGTCATCGTTTATCAGTTCTCCCAGATTTTTCATACTGAAAGAGATAGGGGTTTCAATCAATTTTTTGGCGTTTTCGCATGCCTTGATCTGCTGGTCAACAAAAGCGATGTTTTCCAGATCCCCCGGCAGAAGCGTCCCGGAGTAACTATTGAAGGCATATATTGCTTTGTCGAACATATTATTTATAAGGTAGGAGCGACCAAGTTCAAAAAGCGCCTCGTAAGGGGCAGATTTTTGGGAAATAGATCCTTCCCGGTGTTTGGCCGACATATTCGAAGAGGCTTTCTCAAGATACTCTATGGAGAGGTTTTTCTGCCCCTCTATGTTGAGATAGCAGCAACCGATCCTGAAAGCTATATTGGCGTTGTCAATATCCTTCTCATACAGATCCATGTAAAGAGGTAGGGCATCGGCGTAGTCTTCGTTGAAGAAAAAATATTCCGCCTCAAGAAATGAACTCTGCAACATTCTTAAATTCTGGCCTTTAAGTGGAACCAAAACGAATATCGCAGCGATCAGTATATTTATCCGTCTCCTCATAAGACTCTGATTTTATTCCAAAAATAAAAAAAATTTGGAATAATTGTCGTTTATAGTAGCTTAGACCAACAAATAGTTAGAGCAACTTTTCTTTCTTGTTGTACCAGTACAGACCGATTCCCATAAGGATCAACATCAGCAAGATCCATAGGTCGCCCATTCCTTTCCTGCCTTTTACGTTATCCTCAATGAGGAAAGGAGCTATATCTCTTGCCTCAATGAATCTTGCGAACGCTTCCAGCAGTTCATCGTATGTAATACCTTGTGATTCGCCATGTTTCAGCAGGTAGTTTATAAGATCTTCGGGCGATAGTATCCCTTCAGCGGCCATATCGATAGAGCTCAGCCATCTGGCCATCTTTTCGCTGGCGTTCGCCATCAACCCTTCCATATACAACCCTACCTCTTCGCCTTTTACCGAAGTAAGCGCGGTCAGCATAGAAGCGACCTCTTCCTGTGTGGCGCCCAGTTTTTCGGCCTCATCTATCAGGCTCTTCAACCACTCTTCGGATGATTCGAAATCTCTGGAACTCAATGCTTCCATAGCCTCCATAAACAGTTGTCCCTCTTTTGCCGATGTGCCGAAGGCGATCACCTTTTGCTTGAGGTTGTCCACCGCGTCCATGCTCTCCAATGTTTCGTCCACCAAAGCGTTTATCTGTAACGCGGTAAATTCTCCATCGGAGATATTTTCGATGTAGGCCAGGAAAGCGTCCCATGTTTCAAGTTTGAGTTTCTCGATATCGATACTTTGGATAATATCCCTCAGCCGGCCTTCGGTATGTTTGCTCAATTGGTAAACAGCCTCCTGGGTTATAACATTGTTTTTCCTGGCATCGAGCAAAGCTTTGTTTTCCAGTATGCTGTTCGCCAGGGCATTTACGTTTTCAGATGTAATCCTGCCATCCGACTCGGATTCAATGTATTCCAACAAATCGTTCCAGCTTTCAAGGCCTAACTGTTCAACGTCAATTCTTTCGAGAATCTCTTTGAGCTCTCCATCGGCGTACTCTGCCAGGATAGCGACAACTTCTTGCGACAATTCGTTGCGGTTTACTGCCCTTAACAACGACTCCCTCTCCAAAATGTTGTCGGCAAGATTCTTCAGATCCATCTCCGTGATTCTTCCTTCTGAAGCCGCTTCGATATATGCCGTCAGTTCATCCCAGCTGCTGATCCCCAACTCTTCGGCATCTATTCCCGCGAGGATACTCTTGAGTTCGCCGGTAGCGTACTTTTCGAGATAGTCGATAGTCCTTTGTGATATCGCATTATTTTCCCTAGCGCCCATCAACTCCTGGGCGCTTATTATTCCATCAGCCAACTCTTCCACGGTTGACGGCAGTATCGTACCTTTCGATTCCTTGTAGATATAGTCCAACAACTGGTCCCATGTGGTTATGCCCGCCTCTTTGACGTCAAGTTGGGACAGGATCTCTTTCAACTCCCCATCGGCGTACCTTTCAAGTTGGTCCACACTCTCCTGTGTCACCCTGTTGCCCTCGACCGCCTTCTTGAGCGCGTTATTTCCTGTTATGGCATCAGCTATAATGTTCAACTCCTTTGGAGTGATCTTTCCGTCGCTGCTCTCAACAACATATTCAACCAGATCATCCCATGTGGTCAGCTTCTCCTCATAAATATCCAGTCCTGCCAAGGCATCCGACAGGTCGCCGCCCGCATACTTTTCAAGCTGATCGACCGCGGCCTGGGAAAGGTCGCCGCTCCTCATGGCGTCGATCAGATCCGACTTGGTCAGAATAGTTTTCGCGAGCTCTTTCATCTCATCTCCGCTGATCACGTTTTCGCCCAGCTCACTGTTGACATAGTCCGCGAGATCGGAGAGGCTTTCCAGATTAAGGTCACTTACATCGGTCTCCTCCAGTATCTTCCTGACATCTTCATCGGCGTATCTTGCTATAAGATCCACGGCTTCCTGGTTCAGATCATCGCCCAGGTAGGCATCCTTCAGCGACTGTTTGGCAAGAATCCTGTCGGCTATCTTTTCAATATCGGACGCGGTTATTCTGTTTTCGGATTCGTTCTGGATATATTGATTGTTTATATCCCAGCTCGCTATTCCAAGCTCTTCAACATCTGTTCCGCTAAGTATCTCTTTAAGTTCTCCTTCGGAACCTCTCGCGAGTTGGGCAATCATTGACTGAACCACCTCGCCGCCCTCTTTGGCCTGGCGTAGCGCTTTATTGTCGAAGATCACATCGGTGATTTTCGCTATGTCGTCCGCGGTTATACGGCCATTTGATCTTTTGTTGAGATATTCCACGAGGTCGTCCCATGATTTAAGATCCTGTTCGTATATATCCAGCTCTTCAAGAATCCTTCTCATATGGCCCCCTGAGTTTTCCGCCAACATATCCACGGCCGCTTGTGTAAGGATATTGTCGTTCAAGGCGACCTTCATGGCCAGTTCGTCAATTTCGTACGCATCTATATCATTCTCTTCGGCCAGTTGTTTCAGGTAGTCAAGCAGTTCGTCGAGTGTGGCGAATTCACGGCTCTTTACATCCGACTGTTCAATAAGATTTTTAACATCGCCCCTGGCGTAGGATATAAGCATGTTTGTCACATCCTCTATCTGCTTTCGCGAAATTATATGTGTATAATCAGATTTGTCGGGAGGTAAAATCGGTTCTTCGCGGGTTATAAGCAACTCAGCGGAGCTGGTGTTGCCATATTTGTCTGTCGCGGTAATCCGGAGCCGGTTGTCGCCCACCGAAGGAACAAATTTATACACAAAAGTGGAGTCTTTTATGAAAAAATTCTCTGTACCCAACAACCTGTCGTTAAGGTATCTGTCCACTCGCAACGTGGAATTTGGCTCGATAGATATAGGAATGTAAACAGTATCCCCGGTAGCGATGCTTATCTCTTTGTCCGTTCTAATATTCATTCTGGCCACGAAGTCGGTCAATGGCACCAACACGTCGTCAATACTGTGATCGTCTTCAGGCTCGTTAATGGCGAGCGACAGGCTTCTCTTGACAGTTTGACCATTGTCGGCCTCATAAATTATCTCATAATCCCCTTGTGGTAGTTTCAGCAGGTACTCTCCGGTTTCCGGGTCGGAGTAGGTCTCCATAACTTTTTCAGGGTTATCGGGATCGGTAACCTTTATCGTTGTCACTTTGATGCTGTCGTCGTACAATGAAAACTGGTTTCCCAGCCGCGCCACGCCCGACATCGAAAATCTTCTTGGATTTTTTTCGGAAAAAATCTCGATACGGTAAATATCCTTCGCTCCGTATCCCCCCTCTTCCTCTTTGGCGTAATATCCCACATATCCTTCGCCAATCGGAACGAAGAAGAGGTCATCATCGGTAGAGTTCATGGGATAACCAACGTTGATAGGAGTGGACCACTCACCGTTTTCCCCTAAGGTGGAATAAAAAATATCGTATCCTCCGATGTTTTTATGTCCCCTTGAACTGAAGTACAATGTTTTGTCGTCGCTGCTCAGGAAAGGAGACTCTTCGTTATAAGGAGTATTGATAGTTGGTCCCAAGTTGACGGCCGGACCCCAGTCGCCCGTTACCGGGTCGCGCTCCGAGACATAAATATCAAGCCCGCCAATTGTCCCTTTACGGTTGCTCGTGAAATAGAGTTTTTGGTTGTCATGTGAAATTGTGGCATGCGACTCCCAATATTTTGTATTTATGTTTTCGTTTAGAGGTACAATTGGGGACCAGATACCGTTGATAAGGGTAGATTTGTAGATAATCCCATCGTAGTTCTCCGTGCTGTAGAGGTATAACTCCGTACCATCCGGAGATACGGAGGTGGGGTACAGTTTGTCGTCAACCCTCAACATCTCGTTGAGGTTGGTCGGATTTGACCATATATCGTCCACCTTCCTGGAATAAAGGATAGCGTCGTAAAAAGCCAGACTTTTTGAGTAGATCATTACTGTCTCCTCTTCGTTCACTACGGGGTACGACTCGGAATTATTGTCGTTTATGTTGGGCCCCAGATTTTCTGATCTGACATATACCGGGGTCCTCATCATCTCTTTGGCGTTATGGCATGACAGTATCTCGTTGTTAATAACCAAGGAGTCATATATGGCATTGTTCATATTGGCTTTGAAATACTCATAGGTTTCAAGAGCCTTATCCAATTGGTTGTTTACCCTGTAAGCGTTCGCGAGATGATAATAGGCATCGAAAGGGGCCCCCTTTTCGGTGAATTTTCCCTCTTTGTATTTAGGATTGATTTGGGTTACAGCATCTTCAAGATATTGGATAGCGTTATCCTTTTCTCCGGGCAAATTGACATAACACTGTCCTACCCTATATTTGAAATTATAATTGTTGGGATATAAAACGGTTAGTCGTAAATAGAGTGGAAGAGCCTCCTCAAACTCCTCAAAAAGGACGTAAGTTTCGGCTAAATAGAAATTATTCCTGTTTTCAATNCGNGCCTGACCCATCAAAAGGGTGCNGGAAAACATTCCAATAGCGACTAACAGCAGTAAGCTTTTTTTCATAATTAGATTGTCGTATCGACCTGGTTATCATTATATTACAAAAAAACTTCCCCTCCAGATGAGAAGTCTCTTCCGGAACAATTTTTTAGGGTCACTAAAATAAGTGAAAATTTGCTGAATTTCAGCAGTTAGACAGGATATTTTTACGAACATACCGTTTTTTTTGAGAAATGGCATATATATTGTTGCGGGAGTTTACAGCTGACGGTACGGGTTTCTGTTGTTAAGGGCCCTTCCGAGTGTTATCTCGTCGGTGTACTCCAATTCGTCCCCAACGGCGACCCCCCTGGCGAGTATCGTCATCAACACATCATATTTGCCCAACTTTTTGTACAGGTAATAATTTGTGGTGTCGCCTTCCATTGTTGTGCTCAACGCGAATATGATCTCCTTTACCTCTCCGGTTCCCACCCTGGCTTCGAGAGTGTCAATCTTAAGGTCTGATGGTCCTATCCCATCAATCGGGGATATCACGCCTCCCAGAACGTGGTAGACCCCCTTGTACTGGTTTGTGTTCTCTATTGCCATCACATCCTGCACGTTTTCGACAACACATATAGTGGTTCTGTCTCTTTTTGGATTGGCGCAGATATCGCAAACTTCGGTGTCGGATATATTGTTGCAATGTTCGCAATAACGGATCTCTTCCCTAAGTTTGATAATGCTTTCACCAAACCTTCTGGTCTCCTCGGGAGATCTTCTCAAAAGATTCATTACCAATCTGAAAGCTGTTTTTCTGCCAATTCCCGGCAGTGAAGCGAACTCATTTACGGCGTTTTCCAGTAGTCTGGACGAGAAATTACTGTTAGTCATTTGTCGGTTTTGTTTTCCATGAACCGGAGGCAAAAATAATCATTTCCCCTTCTCGCGGCTATTATTTGTCTCTGCCGAATCAAAATAGATTCCCCGGGGCCAAATAAAAAAAATATCGTTCAGATGAGGAGGTCCGATCTTTTTCGCTATTCTTGCGCGCCGTATTATAACCTATAAAAATTGGTTTTTCCGTTTAACTTCGCGGGAAATTTATTTTGTTAACAGATAAAAAGGATTAACATGTCGCCCACACTGATTCTGATAGTCATATCCACTTATATAGCCATACTTTTTGCCATCACCTGGGTGACGGCAAAAAGGGCAAACAGCCAATCTTTTTATATCGGCAACAAGTCGTCGCCCTGGTTTGTTGTCGCCTATGGTATGATAGGCGCTTCGCTTTCAGGGGTCACTTTTATGTCTGTTCCCGGTTGGGTACAGGAGACCAATTTTACATATCTGTTGGTGGTGATAGGCAATATGGCAGGGTATGCCGTGATAGCGTTGGTGTTGATGCCGTTGTATTACAGGTTGAACCTTACCTCGATATATACCTATCTGGACAAACGCTTCGGATTTTGGTCCTACAAGACCGGTGCCGGCTTTTTTATTATCTCAAGGATGATGGGAGCCACATTGCGGATGTTTTTGGTTGTTTATGTGTTACAGGAGTTTGTCTTCAACGCGTGGAACATTCCATTTTGGGCCAACGCTTTACTGTTCATTGTTTTGGTTGTTCTTTACACCTTCAAGGGGGGGATAAAGACGATTATATGGACAGATACCCTGCAGACCACATTTATGATTCTGGCCGTGATTATTTCNGTGATTTTTATCAGCCGCCAGATGGACAGTTCGGTCGGCCAGATGCTGGTCACGATAAGGGAGAATGGGTTTACCAANGTGTTTGAATACGATTGGCAGAGCGAACGNTTTTTCCTTAAGCAGTTTNTATCGGGTATGTTCATATGTATCGCTATGACGGGACTCGATCAGGAGATGATGCAAAAAAACCTGAGTTGCAGGAACATCAAGGACGCTCAGAAGAATATGTTTACCTTCAGCGGGATACTTATACTTGTCAACCTTATGTTTTTGACGCTTGGAGGCTTTTTGGCCGTATATGCCCGAAGCAGGGGG
>JGI24710J26742_10003267_pt1 | contig 13837 bp, 14 predicted proteins | sample BioPla2DNA2_FD_26742 | JGI IMG/M metagenome (IMG submission 26742) | reverse complement strand
CCTCCGATGTTTTTAGTTTCGTCACTTAAAACATTATCAGAGGTTCTGACGTGAGTCACTCTATTTTGTTATCCTGCGGCAATTAATTTTACAACTTACCATACAAATTAAAAAAGAGAGGCTTAATTAATCTGTCCAACATTTAACGTTCGCAGCATTAAAACCTCTCTTTTAACAAATTATAATTGTTTATTGTACTGTTACTGTTGTGACGGCGTAATTCTTCTTCCTATTTCATTTAACTCATCAATAAAACCGGAAATCGGTTTCCCGTCGGCTACATCTCTGGCAATATTTTTTATACGCGTTACAGCATCCGCATCTGCAGTTACATAAACAGTATCAATCTCCTTATCCTCTTTTTTAACTAATGAAGTGATTTCATTTTTCATCTCATCAGTCATTTCGTCTTCTAAACCTGAGGCTAAATCCACACCAACCCAGGCCTGATTTTCTGAAATAACCACAGTAGCAGAATTTACATCCTTCATTTCACTAATTTTCTCAGCAAGATCCTCTGCCTTTTTAGTATCCTGAGGTACAACAGGGGTAGAGGGAGTTGGCGAAGGTGTTTCCTCTGTGGGACCGGGTCTTTGCGCAGGACTACATGCACTTACCAAAACTACGCTAAACATAAACATTAAAATGAATAAAATGAGTAAAATTCTTTTTTTATTCATCGGGACACCTCCTTAATCAATTATTTATAGATAGTGTTTTCCAAAAGCAAAAAATTATGCCATAAAAAAACTGGTGAGGAATCACCAGTTTTTTTAATTTAACATCACTCTGTTTTCTTTAATATTAAGCTTATTTTTTGATATATATTTTCATGAATTTCCGCTCTGGACAAAAGTTGATTTTCTTTGACGCACTCTATTTTTACCCACTTATATTTACCCGCAACCCAACATGCATTGCGATAAGACTCCTTTAAATACTCCTTGTTTTTTTCATGGATATCCTTTTCACTTTCACCTGTAAATTTATTTTTGCGCTCAGTAATTAGTTTTTCGCTAAATTCAGGGGGCATATCCAGAAAAAACACTACATCCGGTACCGGTAAAGCAAGTCGATTAAATTCAAAATCCCATAACCAATCCAGATATTCTTCTTTTTCTCCTTCATCTGTAAATTTTGCCGCCTGATGAATGAAATTAGATGTAGTATATCTATCGGCAATAACTATGCCACCTTCGTGATAAAAGCTTTGCCATTCTTTTTTATAGGAGGCAAAACGATCTACTGCATAAAAAGCGGACGCTGCATAGGGATTAANATCATTGGGGTTTTGCCCAAATTCACCTTGCAAATACATTTTGACCAAACTTGAAGATGCGCTGTTATAATTGGGAAATTCAACTTTTAAAACAGGATAATTTTCTTTCTTTAATCTCGCAAACAGCATTTCAGTTTGAGTTTTTTTGCCACTACCATCGGGAGCTTCAATAACGATCAATTTCCCCTTAGGCTTTTCCGGCAATTTTTTGTGCAAAAAGAATCAACTCCCGTAATTTTATTTCTTTTCTTCGATTTTAGCTGTTACAATTATTGTTTTATACTGCCGATAAATCAACATCGTTACTTTATCACCAATCTTAGTTGCTTTTACAGCTTCCTGAAGGTCTTCGGGTTTAGTAATTGCTTTCTTATTAAATTCCAAAATAATATCGCCTCTGCGTAAACCGGCCTTTTCTGCCGGAGAATCTTTCTGCACAGCATTGATATAGGCACCTTCAGCTTTGTTCATGCCGTAATATTTAGCTAACTCTTCAGTTACCGGCTCCATATAAACGCCTAGCCAAGGTCTAACTACTTTACCTTTTAATAATAAGTCCTCCAGCACTTGTAAAACCGAAGAACTAGGAATAGCAAAACCAATGCCCTGAGCTTGGGCATTAATAGCCGTATTAATCCCTACAACTTCGCCATTAAGATTTAAAAGAGGTCCACCACTGTTTCCGGGATTAATAGAAGCATCTGTCTGAATTAAATCCTTAAATTCTGTACCATCAATCACTACCGGTCTGCCTTTAGCACTAATTACACCTACTGTAACCGTATGATCAAGACCATAAGGATTTCCGATAGCAATAACCCAATTCCCTACTTTTGCCTTGGTGGAATCACCCAATTTAAGCATGGGTAGATTCGTTCCGGCTTTTATCTTAATTACAGCCAAATCTAATTCTGCATCCGCACCAATAACTTCCGCAGGATAAGGCTCTGGACGACTGGTTAAGTATACATTTATTTTTGTGGCCCCTTCAATGACGTGATTATTGGTCAAAATATAGCCATCTTTAGAAATAATAAAACCTGAACCTAATCCTTGCGATTCTCTAGTCTCGGGTTCGGATCTAAAGCTATCTCCGAAAAAATCCCGAAAAAATGGATCATTAAATGGATTTAAAAATAAATCATTAGTATTTGTCTTCACTTGTGTTATAGTTTCAATTTTTACCACAGCGGGTCCAACTTGATCAACAATTTTATCAATACTTGGTAATGCTTCAATAGTATCTAAACTGACGGAAGTATTTTGCTGATTTTGATTGGGAGCAGATTTGACCAGCTCTTGTGTGTTCATATTCCAAGGAACATCGTATCCCTTGACGGTAAGATAAAAACCGCCGCAAAACACTCCTCCTAAAAAAATCAGCAAAGTATAAATTACAAGAAGCTTGTTAATCCTTAAATGTTTCATAACATATACCCCCCATAATAAAAGTATATTAAAGCTTCTCCAATATAGTATAACAAGAATAAAATCTAATTTCAATTTCCTACTTTTTTATGTAAATAATTTGGGAAAACTTACTAGGTTAACATACCGAAAAAATGCACAAATTATAAGTGGCAGAAAGACATGAGCAAGCGCACTACGGCTACACCGGGATAAGTCCGCAGTCCGCATGACCCGGCGCTCATTTTTCTTTCTGCCACTTCTCTTTATTATCGTCTTTTAGATTTCATATGCATAAAGGAGGTAACCATCTTTGAATGAAGTTTTGGTAGTTGTAGTGCGAGGTTTAATCGCCTTTTTTACACTACTTATTTTTACACGATTATTAGGTAAACAAGAAATAAGTCAATTAACATATTTCGATTATATCAATGGTATAACCATAGGCTCCATTGCCGCCTCCTTAACTACAAACCTAAACAACAGAGCCTTTACGGAATGGATGGGCTTAGCAACATGGACCGGCGCAGTTTTGCTTTTACATATAATAACCCTTAACTCTCGATATTTATCCAAGTATCTAGACGGAGAACCAACCATCGTTATTATGAACGGTAAAATTATGGACTCAGCCATGAAAAAAATGCGTTATCGCCTTAGTGAGCTAATGGCCCAATTAAGGATGAATAACGTTTTTGATATTTCTCAAGTTGAATTTGCTATTTTAGAGACAAGCGGAAAATTAAGTGTTTTAAAAAAATCCAGCTATCAACCCGTTACTCCTCATGATTTAAATATCCCCACCAAATATATGGGATTATCAATAGAATTAATCAGTGACGGAAAAATTATCGACCAAAACTTAAAGCAAATCAATCTCGACAGATATTGGCTGGAAGACCAACTGAAAGCTAAAGGAATAAATGACCCGTCAGAAGTGTTTCTAGCTGTAATAGATACCCAAGGTAATCTCTATATTGATAAATATGATGACCCTATGGAAAATCCCATAAATATTAGTGACTACTACGGACCTAACTAAGGAGCGTGTATATGATGAATATCAGGAAAATTATAGCAACTCTATTACCAATTATAGTAATCATGTTCTTCCTGGTAATTATGCTAAGTCCTTTTCTTTTTAAGGGTAACAAAGTAGCACAACAAATTGAACTCCTGACCGCTGATATAAGTAAAGAGGATTGGTCTTCGGCTAATAAGAATTATACTGTCTTAGAACAAGAATGGTACAAGACTATTCAAAGAATACAATTCGGGGAAAACCGAGATGATCTTAACGAATTAACCCGTAATATTGTCCGTTTAAAAGGGTTGATAAAGTCCGAAGATAAAAATAATGCTTTAAGCGAGTTAATAGAAGCTGAATTTCGTTGGAATTCAATTGGTGTGTAAATAGCAAGATATAGCTTGAATGTTCTATTTTACTTTAGATAAGCGCTCATTAGGAATTATTCCGGGAATACGTCCCCGTTTAGCAACAGGCTGACCTGCTACTTCTTTAAGATCCATAGTCATATCAATTGGTGAAGCTGCGGAGATATGACTGCCAACACCAAAAGCATCCGCTCCTGCTTCTTTGAGTATACGAATTCTTTCCGGACTTAAGCCACCGGAAACAAAAATTTTAACGTGAGAAAAACCATTATGATCCAAACGACCTCGTACTTCTCTAACTAAATCCGGTGTAACTCCGCCTCGTTCACTAGGTGTATCTAAGCGTATTCCCTGCAAATCTGAGCCTAAGGCTTCAGCTATTCTTATAGCTTCCTCTGCTTCATCTTTAAACGTATCCACCAAAACTGTCCGAGCCTCTCCGGAAGGCATAACCTCATGATAGGCTTTGGCCACTTTAACGGAATCACCCATTATTAAAAAAACGGCATGCGGTACTGTACCGGCAGGTTCTTTACCCGCTAGTTTTGCCCCGAGAATACAACTGGCACCGTCAGCACCACCAATAATAGCAGCTCTTTCCATGACCGGAGCTACCGCCGGATGAACATGTCTCGCACCAAAGCATAAAACCAAACTTTCTCCAGCCGCATCTTTTGCTTCCTTAGCTGCAGTTGCCCAAGCACTGGAACTGGCCATAATCCCCAATAAAGGCGTTTCATATATACCTATGTCACTATATTTACCCCGTATGCGCATCACAACCTCCTTTGGAGAAAAAGCCTGTCCTTCTTGTAAAGACCAGATTTCTACAGGACTGTCAGCAAAAAGACCTAAAACTTCAGGAATGCCGGCTAAAATACCGCCACGGCGAGCAAAAATTTCTGCAGTAACTACCGTATCATTTAAGTTATATTTCTCTAAAATTTCTTGTGTCTTCACAAAATAAACATCAGTTGTTATTCCGTTAATAATCTCGTCATGCTCAGCTGAAAACAATTTTCTCCCCTTAGAAGGTTGAAAAGCCGCAACCTGTGCAAGTCTCATTAATTTTTCACTCATTTTTTTCCTCCCATTAATTAATTAAAACAGAAATACATTCTAACACTTATTAACTAGCCTTTTTGATAAATATATTTATAAACTTGATAATTAAACAAAACACGATCTACATATTCTCTGGTTTCCTTATACGGAATTTGCTTAATATCTTTTAATTCCCCTGTCCAAAGCCCTTGCGCCATCCAGTTCTTCACTTTAGTTGCGCCCGCATTATAGGCTGCTAACACCTGAACTGTATTAAAATCAAACCTTTCATAAAGATAAGAGATATACCAAATACCCATAGGTATATTATAGCTCGGTTGATAAAGTTTATCTGCTTGAAAATCTTCTATACCCATCTGCTCAGCAATCCACTTCCCTGTTTCCGGCATAATCTGCATCAAACCTATCGCTCCCACTCTTGAACAAGCTCCGGAATAGAAACGACTTTCAGTTTTCATTAAGGCTAAAACAAGAAAAGGATCAACCTCATAAAGACGGCAATTTTCACTAATTAACTCCTGATGAGGATAGGGATAAAAACGCTGTAAAAACCAAGGACTGGTAAGGATACGAACTAAGATGAGGCCTAGCAGGAGGATGATTATTATTTTCTTCAACATCTTATAAATCAACCTAGCTCCTCCCTTAAGGACTGTAATATTAGTATCAATATTAGTATGACACATACTCTATGCTTATACCATAGAAACAACCTGTTTCCAAATGGAATATACCGCTTTTTTCGTTTCGTTAATAGTTCCACTATTGTCAATTACCCTATGGGCATACTTTAATTTCTCTTGTAAAGGCATTTGCGAGACCAATCTCTTTTGAGCTTCTGTCACTGATAGGTTATCCCGTTCCCTTAACCGCTGCAACTGTAACTCCTCGGGTATAGCCACCACCCAAACTTCATCGACCATCCCNATCATCCCGGCTTCAATTAAAAGTGGTGCATCAACAACAATTAACGGAACATCCTTTTTATGCCGACATGCCTCAATCAGCCCGGCAATTCTTTGTTTAATCTTGGGATGTAAGATTTTATTTAGTACTTCCCTTTCTGCAGGAGATTGAAAAATAATCTGCCCGAGCTTTTTCCGTTGAAGAAAACCTTTTTCATCAATGATTTCTCGACCGAAATGGTTGACGATCTCCTGCCAGGCGGAACTTCGCGGATAGACTAATTCTCTGGCAATAACATCAGCATCAATAATTTCCGCCCCTAATTCCCGCAAATATTGAGATACTGTGCTCTTTCCGGAAGCTATTCCTCCGGTTAAACCAACAACAAGCACATTATTTAAGCCCCTTTCGCAAGATTATTTTTATCATACTCGTTTATCAGCTCAATGACAAGACCTTTTCATGTTTGCTCCGATTATTTCTTCTTTTGACAATGCGGACAAAATACCGTGCCTCTCCCTGCTACTACTATTCTTTGCAAACGGGTACCACATCTATTACATGCTTCACCACGCCGTCCATATACTTGCAACCGTTCCTGAAAACTACCTTTTTTGCCATGACCGTCTACAAAATCGTGCATAGTAGTACCACGGCAATTAATGCTTTCTTCCAATATAGTCCTGAGGGCAAAATACAATTTCTTAATTTCTCTCGGTGTTAATGTTTTAATCTCCCGTTGAGGATGAAGCCCTGCTTCAAAAAGAATCTCATCTGCGTAAATATTTCCGATTCCGGCAATTTTGCTTTGATCTAATAAAAAAGGTTTTAGTTTTCCTTGCTTATTAGTTATAAATTCGGTAAAAACATCGAAAGTAAAATCTGGGGCTAACGGCTCAAACCCCAGATTGAATAAGCCTTTAATACCTTCCCACTTACCGGTGGGCACAAGATAAACAAGACCAAACTTGCGAACATCCGTAAAACGCAACTCTTTTCCGGAGGAAAGCGCAAAAGTTAAATGAGTATGTTTATTTAGAGGAAACTCCTTACTACATATCGTTAATTGACCNGTCATCCGTAAATGAATTACCAATGTTAAATCCTCATCGAGGGTAAAAAGTAGATACTTACCCCTGCGTTTAATCTCCTTAACGGTTCTACCCTTAATTTTTTCTCTAAACAGAGCAGGCTCTGGTTCTTTAACGATTCCCGCAAATAATATCTCTACATTTTCGATTCGCACACCCTTAAGGTAAGGGAATAGACTTCTTCTGACAGTTTCAACTTCAGGTAATTCCGGCATCTCTTTCACCTATCTTTACACAAATTATTTTCAACCTTTTCTACTTTAAATTATATCCTACGGTGTAACTATGATACAATTAAAGGCCGTAGGTCATACCAGTTTGGACCTACCTGCAGATCTACTTTTAAAGGAACAGCGAGTGGATAAGCATTACTCATAATTTCGTTAACAAGTGCTCCTACATGCTGTATCCTTTTTTCTGGAACATCGAGGATTAATTCATCATGAACTTGTAAAATTATCTGCGTATCTTTTTCTTTTTCCTGTAAAAGCTGATAGAGCTTCAGCATGGCCAATTTAATGATATCGGCTGCGCTCCCTTGAATAGGTGTATTCATGGCTGTCCGTTCCGCAAAGCTTCTTAAATGGAAATTGCGACTACGGATATCAGGCAAATAACGACGTCTGTTTAATAAGGTGGTAACATAACCTTTTTCCTTCGCTTCAGCAACCACTCGTTCCAAGTATGCTTTAACCCCATGATAACGAGCAAAATAGCTTTCCATATATTGCTTAGCCTCGGCTCTGGATATGCCCAAATCACGGCTAAGCCCGAAATCACTGATACCATATACTATCCCAAAATTTACGGCTTTCGCTGCACGCCGCATCTCTCGAGTTACTGCCTCTAGCGGGACACCAAACACCTCGGCGGCCGTCCTTAAATGGATATCCTGCTCCTGGTGAAAAGCCTCAATCATGACCTCATCTCCCGCAAAATGAGCCAAAACCCGTAACTCAATTTGCGAATAGTCAGCCGAAAGCAGTTGCTTACCGGCAGAGGGAATAAAGGCACGCCGGATTCGCCGTCCTTCTTCCATACGAATAGGGATATTCTGCAAATTTGGTTCTGTACTGGAAAGCCGACCCGTTGCCGTCACTGCCTGATTAAAACTAGTATGGATCCGTGAAGTCTGTGGATCAATCAAAGCACTCAAACCATCAATATATGTATTTTTCAGCTTCACCATCTGTCGATAGGAGAGAATCTTAGCCGCAATTTCATGCTCTAAAGCTAGATTTTCCAAGACTTCCACATTCGTAGAATAACCGGTTTTCGTCTTTTTACCTACCGGCAGCCCTAACTTTTCAAAAAGGATTATCCCCAACTGTTTAGGGGAATTGATATTAAACTCCTCACCCGCCATGCGGTAAATTTCCTCTGTCATACAAGCTATCCCTTTCTCCAGTTCCTTCCCTATCTCTGCTAATATCACCGGATCCAGTTTAACACCTGTTTTTTCCATACTCATTAACACAATCGTCAGGGGCAACTCTAAATCCTCATACAAGCCTGACATTTCTTGCCTGGACAATTCTTTAGACAATCTCTCTCCCAGTTTTTCGATCAGTGCCAGATAAACAGGAATCCTGGCCTCACCCTCCGGTAATACTGTGCGGTTTTCGTATTCCTGAAGGAGAGAAAATAAATCATTCTTAGAACGGGAAGGATTTAAAAGATAAGCCATCAACAGAATGTCTTTCTTAACCCCTTGAAGCTTCAACTGATAAAAATCCAAAGCCAACATGATTGTTTTAGCATCATAAACAGTTTTTTTAATGCACGGTTCTTCTAAAATGGGCTGTAATACTTGTAAATAATCTCTTAATTCTTCTTCGTTCTGCCATAAACAAAGTACGGCATTATGCTGCAGTAACTTTAAACCAAGAGCTGTGATTTTAAGTTCCCATGTCCCTGTTTTTTCTGTTTCCAAATATAAACTAACTGCATCTATCTGTTTACAATGATTGTCAAGATAAGTCGATAATTCTTGTTTACTAGAGAGAATAGTATATTCTATTGCTTCTGTAACTGCTTCAGCCGTTTCTNATCGAGCTGATGGGTAAATACCATTCTGGGATGATTTTGCACGCACGCACATACTCTCCTGTAAAACACTTTGATAAATACTTCTAAACTCCAGATCTTCTAATAACGCAAGGAAACGGGGATAATCCGGCTCTTCTTTATGACATGTGGACAACAAATCTATATTTAAAGGGACATCAGTGACAATAGTAGCCAGTTTTTTACTTAATAAGGCCTGCTCCTGATATGTGGCTAAAGATTCCCCCAGTTTCTTTCCTTGAAAATCGCCTTGATGCGCCAGAACATTTTCCAAATTACCATATTCCTTAATCAGCTTAACGGCTGTCTTCTCTCCTACTCCGGGAATACCGGGAATGTTGTCTGAAGTATCACCCATCAAGCCCTTCACATCAATCATCTGCTCGGGTTTAAGGCCAAATTTTTCTGCTAAAAGCTGCTCATCAAAAGTATCCAGTTCACTAATTCCTTTCCGGGTTAAAAGCACCTTGGTTTGAGAGGAAATCAACTGTAAGGCATCACGATCTCCAGTCACAATAAGATTAATTAATCCTTCCTTTTCCCCCAATTTAGCCATAGTGCCAATCAAATCATCTGCCTCATAGCCTTCCATCTCTATAAAAGCAATCTTCATTGCTTTTAATAACTCCTTGAGCACAGGAAATTGTAGAATCAGTTCCTCCGGTGTTGCTTTTCTCGTTCCTTTGTATTCCTGATAGTGTTGATGCCGAAAGACCGTTTTCCCCTTATCAAAAGCTACTGCTAAATAAGCTGGCTTTTCTTCCTCTATCACCTTAGTCAACATCTTATAAAAACCATAAATAGCATTAGTAATAAAGCCCTTAGAATTTGAAAGTAAGGGAAGAGCATAAAAAGCCCGATAAGCTAAGCTATTCCCATCAATAATCACAAATTTATCCCTTACACTTTTTTCCGCCAAAACATTCACCTCTATTTTCCTCTGCCTGAATCAAGCATACTCAAAAATAATCCTTTTTCCCATCTTCAATGTTTCTTCTTCACTTCTCTTTACTTATAACTTACCCTTCTTTCTATCCACATATAGGAAAGTCTAAAATATGTGGACAACTTTAATATATGAAAAAATTCGGTGTGCAAGAGAAATAATCCTGCACACCGTTTAAATTCCTTTCCGGCCTATTCAAGTTTAATGATTAACTCTATTCATTAATTCTTTACACCACAAGCATGAGCATACGATTTTATTCCTTTTTCTGTAGTTTTAATCCGCGCCAGATTCCCCAAACCGCTACTGCAAAAATCCCGGCTACAACCAAATAAGGTATCGCCGCACTGATAAAGACAATGGACATTCCCAGACCTAAAAAGATATTATTGATGGCCTTAATAAAGGCTTCTTTGGCGCGTTCTACCACACCTTGCAAACCGGAAGTAGTTACTTGTTGAGTGGAAACCACAAGCTGTTCCACCGAAATATTAACCGTAGAATATTCCGTCTGATTATTAAGATACCTCATTCTTCCTTCTAAGGACTCCAACTGCGCCCTGGTATTAGCCAATTCATTCTCAACTGCCAAGATATCACTGAGGTTTCCGGATTGAGTTAAAATGTTTAAAAGCCGTTCTTCCTTAGTACGCATGGTTTTCAGGCGACTTTCCACATCAATGTATTCCTCAGTTACATCTTGTGAATAGATATGACTGTTCTTCAGTTTACCAAAATTTTTTATCCCTATAAGAAAATCTTCAAAGCTATATTGGGGAATCCTAATCTGCAAAGAACCTCTTTTGGTTCCCTTGGAATCAACTGCATTTGCTGTTTCATTAGTAATATAACCCTCCAGAGAGACAACTTGCTCTTTGAGCGAGTTTATAGCCGTATCATAATCATCAACCTGCAGATAGATTTCCGCATTTTTAATCAGCTTTCTCTCTATCGTTTTATCTGCCATTTCATCCTGTGGAGCAGCCAACTGTTTTGCAGCTTCTTCAGTTGCCATCATCAGTTCAGGTGCACTAGTAGCACTAACATTTCTGTCGGCAAAACCATCTGCCGCCATCTTCGGAGCTATGCTTCTGGACATATTCTCCATTTTCTGGTTCGCAGCTATGTCAAAGCTCTCTCCGGACTTCAGACCATAAGACATTATGCCCTGACCCGCATCATAATCCTCGGCAATTAAACTATTATCAGATTTACTACCAGCCATACGAACTCCGTCTAATAAAGCAGGAGAAACTATGAGCAATAAAATCACAGTAATGGCCACCGGCCAAAAAACAGTATGCCTTCTTAGTAAGCTAAATTTTTCCAAAAGACCATGCCAGAACACGCCTTTTTTCTGTTGTCCTGATTCTACCCTTTGTTGCGAAACACAATTTTCTAATTTGGCATAAAGCTCGCTACGGAAACTTGCCGGCGGGATAACTTCCTCCAGAGAAGAGAGCAAAGAAACCGTTTCTCGAAGTGACGCTAATTCTTCTCGACAAGCGAGACAGTTATCTAAATGATTTTTTACTGTACTCATTTCCGCTTCTGACATTTCCTGATCCAAATAAAGAGACAAATTCTCCTGCACTTCTCTACAGTTCATTTGCTTCCCCTCCTTTCAGATTATATAGACGCTTATTTGTTAAATTTTGTTCCCTCTGCGCCAATATCTTATCTTTCAGGAAATTTCTGGCCCGATTTATTCTTGATTTCACTGTACCTAATGAACATTCCATCAGTTCTGCAATTTCTTGATAAGAATAGCCTTGAATATCCCGTAACACCAAAGCTAACCGAAACTCAGGTGAAAGAGTGGTTAATAACTCCTGCAATTCTTGTTGAAATTCATAGCGTTCATATATTTCATCAGGTCCGGGTTCTGAAGAAGGCATTTGCTTCTTAACCTCAACATCACCGAGGCAAAGCTCTTGATCTAAAGATTCAAAGGAAATACGATAACGTTTTCGTAATTCATCACGGCAAAAATTTGTAACGATATGTGATATCCAGGTAGAAAAAGAAGAATCACCTCGAAAACCACTGATCGCCCGAAAAGCCCTCAGGAATGCTTCTTGTGCTATATCATTGGCATCATCATAATTACCCATCATGCGATAAGCTAAAGAATAAACCTTTCGTTCATAACGACAGACCANTTCTTCAAAAGCTTGTAAATCACCATTTTTACTCCTGGTTACCAAATCCTCATCACGATACACAATCTCGCCTCCCTCCAATTAGATATATTACAACAATTTTAATTTTAACATATTTAAGAACAATAATGGGCATAACTTATAAAAAAAAGGGGAAAATACCTTTAGAAAGGAGGCTAGTATATAAAAATAAATTAGTTTGATGGCGGTTATGGCTTATAATTTTTTAAAAAACAGGAGGTTTTTGCATGGCAAATAATCAAAACAATAAGGATTTTGCTAAAAACTATCAGCAAAAGGCTAAACAGAACGCAAAAAATATAAATAGCTATGAAGCGTTCCAACAAGAATCTGCCGCAGAATTAACAAAGCCAAACCAGAATTATAACACTAATACACAGCAATACAAAAACCAAAACAATAATCAATACCAACAATATAACAAGCAATATCAACAAGAGNCCGGGAGTGAGTTTTTAGGTAATAAACAGGCAGGTGCAAATCGTTCCGGCTATATCATGCCAGACCTAAATGAAGAATCCGGTATAGGGATGAATGCTGATAAAGCCAAGAAAGCAAATAAAAATAATCTTGACAAATAATAGCCTTTTTCTTGTTCCAACCGCCATTGGAATTGCCAAAGTATTGGTATAACAAGATAAAGAGAAGGATTTGCAACCCTTCTCTTTTTTTGTTTGTTTCAGTATAACAGGTATTTATACTATTTCTTATTCTTTTTATTAAAAAGTCTGAGAAAAATTATCTGGCAAGAAAAACGACCAAAAAGAAAAAAGCACCTCTGAATAGGTGCTTTTACTATATCTTAAAATTTTGTCCGTTTTTTGTCCGTATTTTTGCATTTTCTCAAACGGACTAAAATCCTTGAAAGTATTGGTGCCGCGGAAGGGACTTGAACCCCCACGCTCTTGCGAGCGGTAGATTTTGAGTTATTTGGGGCATTTAAAAGCCTTTGGAACTCAATGGAACGGAATGGAAGATAGAACCCGTAAAATTTGCATAAAATCAAGGGGCTTAGGTAGCTATTGAGTGTTTTAATCTACCATTACGGGCTTCCTTGGAAACCTGCATTTTGAAACAAAAATTTCCCGTTGGAGGGATATTAGGAGGGATGTGGAGGGATACTCCCCACCCCCTCCAAAGAGCAAGCAAAACATGTAATAGTCAGCCACTACCACTGACAAATAAAATTAAAAGGAGCTGACTGTTATGAAAAACAGAGCCTATTACAAAGAGCTGTATAAGGACTATCCCGATTTAGTGACACTTGAACAATTCCGTCAAATGTTGGGAGGTATTGGTGATACCACTGCACGCAAGCTAATAAGAGGCAATCACGTCAAGCATTTTTACATCCGGGGTAGTTACCTGATTCCGAAGAAAAGTGTTATCGACTATGTATTAAGCGACCACTACGCTGAATACAAGCACTCACTAAAGGTTCAGGTATGATGGCGAAAGACCTTACAGGCGGTTTTATCCGACCTGTAAGGTCTTTTGT
>JGI24710J26742_10003261_pt1 | contig 13847 bp, 8 predicted proteins | sample BioPla2DNA2_FD_26742 | JGI IMG/M metagenome (IMG submission 26742) | reverse complement strand
GACTTCTGTTTCAATAGGTAAGCACAGTTGAATATAGCCCCCGTTTTTGCTATAGTCAGGCTGTAATTTACATTTTTTCACAGAAATATTTTACAGGATTTGCGGGTGCTTCGGTACCCGCTTCTCCTTTTTATTTCATTTCCTTAACTCAAAAGAGGGCGCCTCTTTTGAGACACCCCCAATAAAAATACCAAGCAAGACAAAAGTGCGAAAGATCCTTGACAGCACCTTTAACAACGACACTATTTAATAATAATTCGCATTTTGGAATGAATCATGATAACCTGATGCGAGGTAATTTCCTGAAATTATCTAAAAGCCTTGTCCTTTGTATGGAACGTTACTTTGTTTATCGGTTATAAAGCGAACGAGGCAGCAGATTTGACAATGAAAGCCATCTCTACTAGCGGCGATGATTACAACAGGAATAATTTGGGAGTATCTTTACCGATGTTCGTAGGCTGACGAACCCGCCACCATTGCAAGGAAGATCTGTGGTTATTATTCGTAACATTCAGGGTGTTATTCTAGAAATAATCAACGGCCAGAAGTGAAGCAGAAAGACAAAGGTAGACAATATAAATAAAAGCAAGAAATGTGTGCTGTAAATGAAAATATTAATTCACACAGACGAATATTATCCAACAGCTCAGGCTTGTTCACATAGAATGCAAGTTTTTGCAGACACTTTTATCTCCTTGGGCGATGAAGTAACCGTTGTTACTAGCTCAGCCAATAAAGCGAATGGAATGATAGATAAAACGACTCACAAGGAAAAAATAATCTACTCTCCTGCAATCCGCATGAAGAAAAAGACAACTGTCATGCGAATGCTAAATAATTTATCCTTTGGTATCACGTCTATATTCTCTGCTATCGGAGCGGGTAAGGTTGATGTGGTTATCACGACTTCGCCTCCTCCCCTCGTTTCTATCCCCGGATGGATTATAGCGAAATGTAAAGGCGCAAAACTCGTCCATGACGTGCGCGACATATGGCCGGATGTAGCTCTAGAGATGGGAAGTTTCACAGAAGACAGCTTCTACTGCAAGATCTTCAAGAAGATTACCGAGTTTATGTGTAAGCACGCTGATGTAGTGACAACTGTATCGCCAGGAAAAGTTGAAAAGATCAAAAGATACTTGTCTTCCCATTCAGAACACGAAACCGGTTATTCTCACATTAGTAAGGTGTGGCTGGTTGGAAATGGGTTTGATGAGAATGTCGTCAAGAGCAAGTTTGACCAGACTATTGTAGATAAGTACAAACTAGATGAAAAATTTACTTGTGTTTACATTGGTAATATTGGTCTTGCACAGGGGCTTGGAGCGCTTCTTGATGTGGCAGCAAAAACAAAACATAGGGACATTCAATTCCTCTGTTTTGGCATGGGTGCTGAACAGAAAATTCTGGAAAACAGGGTAAAAGAGGAAGGTCTAACTAACGTTAAGTTCTGTGGTGTAGTTGAACACAGCAAGGTTTTCTCAATACTTTCACGTGCCAAACTTAGTTTCATCCCTTTGAGGAGTAGCAACATGAAGGATTCTGTTCCAACGAAGATTTTCGAGGCTCTAGGTATCGGATGTCCCGTTTTTCTTCTTGCAGAGGGAGATTCGGTAGACATTTTAGCCGAAGCAAAGCTTGGCTATTCCATTTCCCCGGACGATACTGATAGATTAGTTGATGTATTTGACGATATGATCGACCACTATGACGATTTTGATGCTCACATAGATAAAGCGATTCGAATCATGCATGATAAGTATTCCAGACAGAAGATTGCAATTGATTTTGAAAAAAAGTTGCGTAAACTATGTGGAAAACAAGCCTCTATGTAACACACCATCACAACTGCCACCAAGCAACCTCTCGAAAAGTTCGTAGAGGGAAGTGAATACCTATTAATGTGGCAAACACAATTGGACTTAGATGCATTGGTCTGTACCCTGCGCTAATGATGGCTTCTTATGCTATAAAAAGTTGTTGGCACAAACTTTAACACAGTACTAGGCGTTGCTCTCAATACGAGAATGACAACTTTTAAAGAGAAATGAGGTAATGAGAGTTGAGTAAGATTTCACTTTACTACCATACGATTAGATCATTGAAGAAGAGTCAGGTGTTTAATCGCCTCCGAATTTTTTTCGGATTGGGATGCACGTTAGGGGTATCCCCTTCAAAAAACATTACATCTATTCAGATGCTTGAAAGTCCAAAAACTTTAGATTTTGATCCTGCATTCCTTGCACGTTTTCCTGTGAAAGAACTGATGGAAAATAAAATTACTATTCTCCATAATAGTAAAGATTTTGATTGGCGATCCAGATGGGAAATTACAGACAAGTCAGCTCTATGGAATTTTAACCTTCATTATTTTGAGTTTCTTTTTCCTCTGGTAAAGGTGTGGAAAAACACTAGTGAAAAGCGGTACCTAAATAAAACAATAGAGATGATTTGTGGCTGGATAGACAACAACCCCAAGGGAAGCTACCCTGGGTGGGCATCTTATACAATAGCCCTCCGAATTGTCACTTGGATAAGTTATTATGGATATGTTGCGGAGGCATTGTCGGAAGATTTCAGAAAAAAGTTCTTGTTCTCGCTACATGATCAGTATTTGTATCTATCAACACATCTTGAAAAGGACATCCTCGGCAATCACTATTTTGAGAATTTAAAGAGCCTCGTATTTGCTGCTCTGTTCTTTAAAGATAGTGCTGTAGTTGATAAGGCACTGATGGATTTCAAAGATGAATGCAAGGAAGAGATTCTGACTGACGGTATGCACTTTGAACTCAGCCCCATGTACCACAAGATTATATTTGAGGGAATGCTTAGAATTGCAGCGGCATTGAGAGGTGTGGGACAACCAGATAAGGATATTGAGTCTTATCTTCAGTCAATGTTGGATGTGGCGTATAGTTTTGAGAAAGGTCTCGACCGTGTTCCTTTATTCAACGATGGAGGAAACAATGTGGCGAAAAGTCTAGAGGCACTCGTTGCCACTGCAGAAATGTACTTCGGACTGAAACCGAACTTCAAAGACAGGTTTGAAGCCAGTGGATTCTACATTTTCAATATGAACTCTGACGGAAAGACATGGAAGCTTATTGTAGATGCAGGACAACCGGGGCCTAAATATATCCCTGGTCATGCACATTGTGATACGATGAGCTACGAGCTATTCTGTGACGGTACACCTGTTGTGGTTAATTGTGGTACATATGCATACCAATGCAAGGAAAGGAGTTTCTTCCGATCTACAGCTGCTCATAATACAGTAATGGTAAATGGAAAAGAACAGTCGCAGTGTTGGGGAGCGTTTCGCGTTGCAAAACGGAGCTACACAAAGGTAAATAGCGTTACAGAAAATTCCATTACGATGGAAATGACGGATGCATACGGTCAGCGATGTAAACGAACAATTAAGATACGCCCTGATCAAATAGAAGTAACGGATGAGTCGCCGGGGGCAAAGCTCGATGCGTATGTCCATATTGCTGCTCCGATAAAGCTGGATGGTTCCGGAGATAAGGAAGTGAGCGAACAACCATATGCGCCAGATTATGGCCTAAAACAGAATATAATCTGCTATAGATTCCGCGGAATAAATAGAGTCGTGCATACTATCGAACTATGAAAAAAATAGCAAAAAACTTGGAGAATGCAAATGAAGCAAATGTTTCTTATGGTCAATGATGGGTCTGTAAAACTTATGGAGGCGCCAGCACCGAAAGTAAAAGAAAACTTCGTTATCGTAGAGACAATGTACAGTGTTGTCAGTGCTGGCACAGAAAGAGGACTTACATCATTTGGCAGAAAAAATCTCATTCAAAAATGCCTTGAGCGCCCTGATCAAGTAAGGAAGGTTACGGAAAAAATGTCCACTGATGGAATTCTTACTACCGTGGAATCCGCTTTTAATAAGCTTGCCGAACCTATGCCTATGGGTTATTCGGGTGTTGGTAAGGTTGTTGAATGCGGTCGTGGAGTTACGAAGGTTCAAGCTGGTGACATCGTGGCTATGGTTGGCCAGGCTTATCACAGCGAAGTCAACAGAGTCAACCAGAACCTAATTGTGGAGATTCCTCAAGGCGATAAGGACATCCGCCAGTATGCTTTTGCAGCGCTAGGTGCCATTGCACTAACAGGGATCCATCAGGCTGAGGTTGTTTCTGGAGAGACAATTGCTATTATAGGCATGGGTCTTCTTGGGCATATCACAGCGAGAATTCTAAATGCATACGGGTGCGATGTTATCGGATTTGATATATCCGACAAATCTATACCTGGAACAAAACTGAAGGCATTTGTAAACTCTAGGGACGATAACGCTGAGCACATTGTCAAATCACTTACTATGGATAGGGGTGTTGACAAAGTCATTATTACAGCATCCACAAACAGCAATGCACCTATGGATCTTGCGGCAGCTATCGTTCGGGATCGCGGAATCATTTGCATGGTTGGCGTCACTCAAATGAATATTGATCGTCGTCCTTATTATGAAAAAGAGCTATGCTTCAAACTGTCCCGTTCTTATGGTCCTGGAAGATATGATACTGATTACGAAGAGAAAGGATTCGATTACCCCCTCGGCTATGTTCGCTTCACTGAAGGAAGGAATGTTGAAGAATTTGTCCGTCTAATCAGCGAAGGCAGAATTCAAATCTCGGATATTATCACCCATGTGATTGACTTCGATAAAGCTCAGAATGCCTACGAGATCATAACAACGAACAAAAACCAAGAACGCTATATTGGAATCCTTCTAAAATATAAAGATTACCCGGGAAAGTGGGCATCAAAAATTGATCACAAGGTTTCAAAAATTACAAAGGACGGAACAATAAATGTAGGACTTATAGGTGCCGGGAACTTTACTAGGTCAACATTGCTTCCTATTATGAGCGGAACAGGGTTGTTCCATTTCCGTGGAATAGCTACGACCGGCGGCATTGGATCTTCTCAAGCGACTTCATACACTCCGTTCGAATATTCAACGAATGATTATCAGGAGTTACTTAAGGATGAGAGTATTGACCTAGTGACCATAACCACAAACCACAATACTCATGGCAGGTTTGTGGTAGAGGCTCTGAAGGCAGGAAAACATGTGTACTGTGAAAAACCTCTTTGTCTCACAGAGAAAGAACTTAAGCAAATTCAAGAGACTTACGAACAGAGCAATGGTGAACTATTCTGTGGGATGAATCGGAGATACGCACCTCTGATTCAGGATATCCGTAAGCAGCTTCACACAACAGAGGTTCCGGCAATATACGACTACATTGTTAACGCAGGCATAATCCCGAGTTCACATTGGACACAAGATGAAAGAGTAGGAGGAGGTCGCATAATTGGCGAGGCAATCCACTTCATTGATACGATCCAGTATCTTGATGGAAGCGACCTTACAGATGTAAAATTGTCTTATCTAAGCAATCCAGCATATCCAAACAAGGATAATGCTCTGATTACTCTTCGATTTGCATCTGGCGCAGTTGGCAACATCGTGTATTCTTCAATGGGTTCTAAAAAGTACCCCAAAGAACAGCTTCGAGTGTTCTCCAATGGTTCAGTCTACGAGATGAACAACTACGTCAAGATGCACAAGTATGGTTCCAGCAAGGTTTTGAAATTAAAGCTGAAACAGGATAAAGGCTTTACAGATGAGTACAAATTCATCGCAGACGTTATTAAGGGCAAGACAAAGAATACGGCCATTTTTGATGCATTCCAAAGCCACAGACTCCTGATTGCAGCAAAAATGGCAACCAAACGAGTTTGATCTAGAATTTCGATTAATCCTGTAGATTCTGAATGAACATTATGTTCGGAGACTATATTGAATTCTAAGTTTTCCTTAGAAGGCATTTGATAAAATGATATTCCAAGAATGTGAGACATAAGAGTGAATTTCGATTTCGATAGAGTTGTCATATTTACACCAAGTTTTGAGCAAAGAGTTTCAAAGCAAGCATATAGCTTTGTAAAACGAGGCCTGTTTACAACAGTGTATGCAGAAACTGCTGAAGTCTCTAAAGAATTCGAGAACTACATATGCGACGTGAACTATGTTGAGATACCTGTTATAGATAAAATAAAAAGGACGCCGCTTGGTATTGGCAGAAAAAAGCTCATAAAGAAAGCGCTATCCAAGGCTTTTTCCGAAGGAGGAAGAACCTTAATAGTTTCACGTGATGTTAATTACGGTTATATCGTAGGTCGAACCCTTCAATCTTTCGATAAGGACAAGTATTACTACATCACGGACATTGCTGACAACTATGATTTGTTCTATGGTTCATTCAGCAACGTACTGAAACGTGGAATCTTTAAGGTGGGATTCGGATTTTTAACAAGGAGATCCTATCAATATTCTGATGCTGTGTATATTGTAGCCAGTATTAACCGTGAAAGGATTCTACAAGCATTCCCGAATGAGCTGAAAGGAAAAAAGATTTTACTGCTCCGCAATCTTCCCATGCACATAGAATACATACAAAACCCGAGGAAGGTTCCGAACTCAATGGTATACGTTGGAAAGATTGATGAAATATCAAGAGATCCATTCTATGTTTTGGAGAAACTGAAGGAAATGCCAGATTTCTCTCTTCATCTCTTCTCTGAACAAAAAAAGGCAACGATTAAAAAAATGAAAGTTTATATTTCAGAGCATGGATTGCGGGACAGGGTTGTTTTCCATCAGAGAGTTAAATACGATGAGCTTGCACAGACAATCAGCAAATATCAAATCGGACTGGTTCCTCACAAAAGGGGCTTAATTACTGACTACACGATACCGAATAAAATCTATGATTACAAAAGAAGCGGGATTATAACGGTTATGTCGGATTGCCCGTCTCTCATCGACGAGAATAACACGTTCCAGTTTGGTATGGTATATAGCAAAGAAAAGGATAGCTTTGTTGAAACTGTTAAAAAGGCATTGAATTATAAACTTGATTTCAATGTGTGCATACCGGAATGGGATGAGGAATTTGAAAAAACGTTTAACGAGATTAAGACGTTATAACAACAGAGTTAGGTGACAAAAATGTCAAATAGAAAATTGTTTATGCGCAAAAGAGACGCTCTGTTATTCGTAGTCTGTATTGTGGCGTCATTTTTGATTTTTTCAAGTGACACTCATAAGTTTAATAATTTGTTATTGTTTCTGCCTCTAATATATGGATTATGTTATGTGTTGATTCTTGCGCCCTTAAGAATCAGGACAGGATCAAAAACTGTTTTTTGGTTCGCAATAGTTGAATTCATTAGGCTTGTGTTTGTACCATGTTATGAAGCCTTAAACGAATATATTGGGTTTTATGGATTTTCTACGCAGGACACCTCTCTTTTGAAACGATCTGTATTACTGATGTCATATGAATGCGTGTTTGTTTCATTTTTCCTTCTGATAGCATTAAGAAATATGGTAAAGGAAACCGACAAAGAGGGAATCGATGTAATGCCGTTAGGAAATGATGCGCTTGCGTTAATCATCGTGTTACTGCTAGGAGTTCTGTTATACCTTATAGTTCCTGAAGTTAATAAATCATTGAACTTTATGTTTCTCGAACCAAATTCCACAAAAGTCAGAGCGTTGACTACTGGCTCACAATCATCATTATCCGTTGGCTTGATAAGCTTTACATATTATGCATTTTTGTGTGGTTTTATTATCGCTTTAGACTATACGAAGAGGCGATACGATATTTCGGGAAGCACTCAGTATGTTTTCATGGCGACCATCGTCGGTTTAATAGCTGTTAGCATTATCAATGGCGAAAGCCGTTCAACAACAGTATACTCCTTATATGCTATTACACAAAGCTTATGCATATGTTTTAAGAAATATAGGAAGATCATAATTCGAATACTAGTAATCAGCGGTGTGGTTGTTTTGTTGGGAATTACGGCTTATCGTTTATTCGCTGTCTATAAATATAGTTCATATAGTTCGGCTCTTCAGGGAGCTTCTCTACGTAAAAACTACTTGCCATCATTTATTGAAATGTATTTATTAGGTCCACAATCTGTTGCCTGTGGAATTCATTTTTCAGATCAGATGCGAGAAAATTTTACCATTGGTACATTTTTTTATGATATTTTCCGACCTTTCATGGGCTTGAATTTTATCGCAAAATCTTTCAATAGTAGCACCTCGATAATGATGTATAACTCCTGGTTCTCCGGAATTGAGGGAAAAAGTAATGGTCTCTTCCTGCAAATCTCAAATCAGGGATACTGCTATTTCGGGCTTTTGCTTGCTCCTGTATATGCATGCATTTTCTTAGGAATTGCAATTTTTATAGAGAAAAAGCTCAAACAAACAAAGATGTTATTCCTGACTTTTTTCTATAATTATGTGTATATTCGTGTAGCAACATGTGTAACAGCGGGAACCATGAGTGGGTATATTTCCACTATCAGCATGACAGTGATAATGTGCGGAGCAATTTATCTGTTTCAAAAACTTTTTAGTTCAACAGGAACTAAAAAGGCACGAATTTTACAACACTAGCTTATGCCTTTACCGTCAATGAAATATCGCGCAAATATATGAACAAAAAATACAAGAGTTTAATTGGCGACATAGGCATATTTGCCCTTGGTGCATTGGGCTCAAGGTTTGTTCTATTTCTATTGTTGCCACTATACACCCATGTATTAACTAATAGCGAATACGGAATTGCAGATCTGGTTTTTACTATAGGGGACTTATTGTTGCCATTTGTATCCCTTGCGATTTTTAATGGACTCTTGAGATACGGATTAATTAGCGAAGAAAAGAATAACTCTTTACTCTGTGCAAGCATTGTATTTACATGTGGAAGTATAGCAACGGTTTTACTGACACCTGTTGTAGGATTGTATAAACCTATCAGTGACTGGAAATGGTATGTGTGTGCTTACGTAATTACACATTTTGCACGTTCAAATTCGCTTGTTTATTTAAAGGTTAAGAATAAAAACAAGTTATATTCCATTTTGAGTATTGTGCAGGCACTTTTTCTTGTCGGATGCAATGTCCTCATGTTGATAGTCTTTAAGCTTGGTATTCGAGGTTATCTTTTTTCAACAATCCTTTCGAATACCGTACTAACAATTCTGGCTTTTTTTCTTGGCGGGATATGGAATAATCTCAAAATTGCATCACTTAAGAAATCATTGTTAAAGGAGATGATCGCATATTCTGTTCCGTTTATTTTTAATGATGTCTCTTGGTGGATTATTAACTCTTCAGATAAGATAATGATTGAATGGATGATTGGCGGTGCAATGCTAGGTATATATACAGCAGCATCAAAAATCCCTTCATTGATCAACTTTGTAACATCCATTTTTTCACAGGCATGGGGTCTAGCTTCTATAAAAGAGTTTGATTCTTCAAATGATACTAACTTCTATTCTAATGTTTTTCGATATTTTAGCACATTGATATATGGAATTGCTATTACCATTATCTCTATTACAAAACCTTTCATGAGTATCTATGTAGGAAAAGCATTTTCAGAATCATGGCGCTTTGTTTCACTGTTATTGGTAAGCGCAGTGTTCTTGGCTATTGCCAGCTTCGCAGGAAGTTTATATGGGGCATTAAAGAAAAGCAAATTTATAATGACAACATCCATTATCGCGAGCGTTGTGAATATTATTTTGAATTATGTATTTATTAATATGGTAGGAGTGTACGGAGCAGTTATTGGCACTGTTTCAGCATATTTTATCGTTGCAATTTTACGCCTTATTGATTTAAGAAAAAGAATGAACGTAGATTTCCATCTAAAGAAAATTGGATTATTAACTGTCATAGTACTCGCGCAGGCAACCATGGTAGGGCTCGATTATCATATTTATTTGGTTTCAATCGTTGCAATAATTATATTCTTCATTGTAACTAGAAAAGATATAATCTCTATCGTGTTGTTATTCAGGCAGAAGCTTCAAAGTAGACAATAAGAGAGGTTAATTGAATTATCATAATTTTTTACCAAGCAGAACGTTGAACTTCCAGATGTGTTGTTTCTGAAAGCAAACGAAAAAATGAGCCAGATAATCAATGCGCACATCAATATAAGGAGAAAGGGTAGAATCATTTTTCTACTTCGGGAGATGACAATGAAAGTTCTTTTAGTAACACTACATAGTCAGAACAACAACTTCGGATCTGTACTTCAAGCTCACTCTTTATACTCTTATCTCACGGAAATGGGTTTAGACGTTACAATATTGGATTACAGGCCATATTATTCAAACGGTATTAGGGATATGAAAACTGCACTAAAAAAGGTTTTGGCAAACACTATTTTTTTTCCTCAGTACATAATCAGGTCATTACGTTTTTCCAAGCTGATAAATACTGCGAAACTAACAAGAAGGTATACCAAATACACTGAGTTAGAGGTGGCTACGGCAGGATTTGATGTGTTTATGATTGGAAGTGATCAGGTTTGGAATCCACGTTATTTGTGCGGAAAAGATCCCACATACTATCTTTCATTCACAGATTCGCCGAATAAACTTTCTTATGCTTCAAGCATCGGTACTTCATCAATTAGCGAAACGGAAATAAGTGATCTTATCAAAAACACACTTCAGTTTAGGAGCATTTCATTAAGAGAGAAAGAATCTGTACTAATGCTACACAGACATGGTGATGATCGCCCTAAATATGTACTTGATCCAGTATTTCTACATGATATTGGGTTTTACAGAAGCATACAGTCTAAGACTTCAGAAGCTGGATATGTCTTGGCTTATATAATGCAAAAGGACTCCTTTATCGCAGAGGTAACAGAGGCTATTGCAAAGAGATTAAACAAGAAAGTAATTCAAATTGGAGGATTTGCTTCAAAATGTAAATACGATAAATATCCACGAGCTGCAGGTCCAGCAGAGTTTTTGGCATTAATTGACGGCGCTGATTTTATCGTCACTAGTTCATTCCATGGAACCTCATTCTCCCATATTTATCATAAACAATTCGTCGTTGTCCTTCCTAAAGGGAACACGATGCGGATTAGAGATATTTTAAAGACAGCAGGAACTGAAGACCGTATTATCAAATCGATAGATGATATACGCATAGTAGATAAGCAGATCGATTACGATGTTGTGGATATAAAAATAAATAGCATGAGAAAACAATCGTATGATTTCTTGCGGCAATCCTTTGCTCTATTTAACAAATAATTATTTAGCACTCATTGAGGTAACAGTTGTATGGAAATTGTAACAAGTTTTGATAATAAAGTGATAATCTTGGATCGTGTATGTGAGAGGCTTAAATGTACAGGATGTGGTGCATGCAGTATAGTCTGTCCTATGAATTGTATTGAAATGACTACCGATACAGAAGGTTTTTATTATCCCGAGATCGATACGATAAAATGTATTGGGTGCAAAAAATGCCAGAATATATGTCCGTCTCTGACAAATATGGCTACTCAACATGAATACTTAACAGATGCATTTGCATTTATTAACAACAATAAAAGCGTTCTTGCAAAGAGTTCTTCCGGAGGTTTTTTTTCTGCAATTGCCGAATGGACTTTTGTAAATAATGGAATTGTTTATGGTTGCGAATATGATGAGCATTTCAATGCGGTTTTCCGAAAAGCGGAATCTACAGAAGAGCTCGTTGCGATGAGAGGATCCAAATATGTTGAAAGTAAAGCGTGGCCGGTGTTCTCGATAATAAAACAGTCTTTAAAAAACAATAGGATTGTCCTTTTTATTGCTTTGCCATGCCAAATTGCAGGTTTGCTTTCGACTTTAGATGAAAGCGAGAAGCAGAATCTCATTACGGTTGACATTTTATGTCATGGAGTTCCAAGCCATAAGCTGTTTGAATCTTACATTCAAGAGCTAGCTTATGAAAAAGGACCAATTTTAGAATATCATTTTCGAAACAAAAAGTATTGGGGTTGGGGTAGCTGGGGCACCTATTCATATAGAACAAACGGAAAAAACAAGGAGAAGAAGTTGCTTGTGGCTAATGATTACTATTATAGTCTTTATTTTAAGGAAAATAATTATAGAGAGAGTTGCTATAGATGCCAATACGCATCTTTGCCTAGGTTATCAGATATAACCATTGGAGATTGCTGGAATATTGAAGAGATAGACTCTACTATAAAAAGTAAAGATGGAGTTTCGTTGATCCTTGTTAATTCAAACAAAGGAAAGAAGATATTTGATGAAATTAGAAGCTTTCATTTCTCGTTGCCTATTCGGATGGATGATGCAAAAAAGTATAACAAGACTATTACATTGCCTGCGAAAAGACCGGATCAGAGAAATGATTTTTATTCTGAATTTAACAAATTGGGCTTTAAAAATGCAGCTAGCAAGTATTGTAAATTAAGACACATACTGCCAGTAATAGCAAGATATCTGCCTCGGAATCTAAAAAAAAGGATTAAAAGAATAATAAAAGGGGAGTGATAAAATAGAAAAAGTGTTGTGTGTATTCTGTGTATGACAGGAGACAATCAGGATTGGCAAGCTATTTTTTCAAATCATTTTCCACCCGACACAGTTGGCTGCGAATCACTTTAGAAATGAAAAAAAGACATTGCTGTCACCTACATAACGAAAACACCTTCATTGACGCTATGCAACTACAGGGAGGCAGATTATACCAATCCAGAACTTGGGCGGTGACAGCAAGCTGACCCAAGCGCGCTCATAGGGAACAAGCTATATATCGTTCAGAGCCATTTGCCTCGTCCTTGACAAGAACTTGGAGAACATAGTTTACTTGTTCCTTGTGAATCCTTAATGACACAAGGATGTAGACAATGACCTTCACGAGCGCAACTTCAATACAGATTATCGATTGTCGCCATTTTGAGGTCAGATCTTTCCTCTGTTTAGCCTAGCCTATTCCGATGGAATCCATGAAGAGTGGCTGAGTGATAGCATGCTTGTCTTTGTAATAAAAGACACTACAAAACGGATGGTCACGTAGACTGATGTTCGCAACTTGAAAATGGAATAAAGCAAGCCATTGGGGCTCCTATAGAATGTTAATTGCAAAAAAGACATTAAGGAGGCGCAACCAATGGCTCAAAGAAAAGATAGCACGAACTTGACAAAATTACTATGGGAATGTTTAGGGGCGGCAGATCCGATGCTGCATATGCTGGAGTGGCTATGCGATCAGCTAATGGAAGCAGAGGTAAGTTCACAGATAGGCGCTGACAAGCACGAGCAGAGCAGCGAGCGGAAAACATCTCGAAGCGGCTACCGTCCACGGAGACTTGACACAAGGATGGGCACACTCTACCTGATGGTACCGAAGGTAAGAAACGGCGGTTATATACCTTTTTTCATCACCGAGAGGAAGCGTAGTGAAGCGGCACTTATTCAAGTCATACAGGAGACCTACGTCCAGGGAGTGTCTACGAGGAAGATTGAGAAGTTGGCGAGCAAGCTTGGAATTGAGAACATTTCCCGTAGTCAAGTAAGCGAGATGACGAAAGGTCTGAATGAGCAAGCAGATGCTTTCCGAAACCGGTCTTTAGAGGAAGAGAACTACCCCGTGGTTTGGGTTGACGCTTTATACGAGAAAGTACGATATGGTGGTCACGTGGTGAACATGGCTATATTGTTGGTCTGTGGTGTACGAGAGGACGGCCACCACGAGGTTCTGTCGATTGAGCCGATGCTTGAGGAATCCGCAGCAACGTATGGAGAGCTGTTTGCCAAGCTGAAAGATCGAGGTCTTAGAGGGGTACGCCTCGTGGTGTCAGACGCGCACAGAGGGTTGGTAACGGCCATTGAGCGCGCCTTCCCCGGTGCTAGTTGGCAACGCTGCAAAGTTCATTTTATGC
>JGI24710J26742_10003260_pt1 | contig 13847 bp, 6 predicted proteins | sample BioPla2DNA2_FD_26742 | JGI IMG/M metagenome (IMG submission 26742) | reverse complement strand
AAATATTTAAATTATAGGTTCCATAATCTTCTATTTATTGGATTGACGGGGTGCTGCATTTTACTTGTCATTTTGTTGCATTTCCTATTGACAAAACACACTGCCTTTTACTAAAATTAACAAAAACGTAATAATTAATCAGGCTCTTTTGTGATATAATAATAATATCATCTAAAAAACAATTCAAATGAAGAAATCTATAACATTTTTTCATACACAACCTTTTATTTATAAGTTATGGGGGTAGATAATTATTTTATCTACCCCCAAGCTATGTCTCTAATTTACTGTCTCAGAGCCTTTTTGATATTTATACTTCAAACTCTAATGAAAAACAATACTTCCGTTTTCAACATCAACCTCTATAGTGCTTCCTTCCTTATACACACCCTTAAGATACAGGTCGGTAAGCTCATCCTCTATATATTTTTGTATAGTCCTCCTCAACGGTCTTGCACCATATTTGGGATCATAGCCCTTTTCAAGGATAAATTTCTTAACTTCATCACTGAAACTAATGTTCATATTTTTATTTTCTACCTCATCAACAACATCCTTCAGCATCAAGTCAATTATTTGCCTCAACTCTTCCTGGTTGAGCTCATTAAATACTATTATCTCATCTATTCTGTTTAGAAACTCAGGTCTGAAGATCTCCTTTAAGACATCCTTTATTTTATTCTCAAGAGCTATATAACCATCATTGGCAAAACCAATACCGTTTGCCTTAAGGCTGGTACCTGCATTGGATGTCATTATCAATACTGTGTTTTCAAAACTTACAGTTCTTCCATGGCTATCAGTAGCCCTTCCATCCTCTAATATCTGTAGAAGCATATTAAATACATCAGGATGAGCCTTCTCAATCTCATCTAACAATATTACCGAATAAGGCTTTCTTCTAACCTTTTCTGTCAATTGACCACCATCATCGTATCCTACATATCCTGGAGGTGACCCTATCAATTTTGATACCGTATGCTTCTCCATATACTCAGACATATCAAGCCTTATAAGGGCTTCCTCGCTTTCAAAGAGCTCAACAGCCAGTGCTCTGACCAACTCTGTTTTACCTACACCGGTAGGACCAACAAATATAAAGGATGCCGGCTTTTTCTTCTTCTTGAAGTCCGCCCTGTTCCTTCTTATGGCTTTCGCCACACTAGTTACTGCGTTATCCTGTCCAATAACCCTATTATGAAGCCTTTGCTCTAAGTTAAGCAGTTTTTTTGCCTCTACCTCAGTAAGACGCTGAACAGGAATCTTTGTCCAGGACTCTATAACATATGCCACATCTTCCAGTGTCATTTCCATATCCTTATCCTTATACTCAATTTCCTTTATCTGTTGGAGAAGTTTGCACTCTCTTACTTTAAGATCAGCAGCCTTCTGATAATCCTCGATGGAATCTGCCGAAATAGCATTTTCCTTCTCCTCCTGTACTTTTTTCAGCTCTTCTTTTAATGCTTCAAACTCTACAAGTCCAACATTTTCTATATTAGCCCTTGAGCCTGCCTCGTCCAATACATCTATTGCTTTGTCCGGCAAAAACCGGTCAGTAATATACCTTTCGGAAAGCACAACAGCAGCCCTTAATACCTCATCAGAAATTCTAACCCTGTGGTAACTTTCATAATAATCCTTAATACCCTTTAGTATTTCTATCGTTTCATCAATTGTAGGCTCATCTACCAAAACAGGTTGAAATCTTCTTTCCAGTGCAGAATCCTTCTCTATATACTTCCTATACTCCTTTAGGGTTGTAGCACCTATCACCTGAACCTCGCCCTTGGCAAGAACAGGCTTTAAAATATTGGCAGCATTCATAGCCCCTTCGGCTTCTCCCGCTCCCATTATATTGTGAAGCTCGTCTATAACCAGAATAATGTTTCCTAACGTTTTGCATTCCTCAATAATGCCTTTCATCCGGCTTTCAAACTGCCCTCTGAATTGTGTTCCTGCCACTATGCTTGTAAGATCTAAAACATAGACTTCCATATTGAACAACTTTGCCGGGACATCCCTTTCTGCAATTCTTAATGCAAATCCCTCCGCAATAGCTGTTTTTCCTACTCCGGGTTCACCTATTAACACAGGATTATTTTTATTTCTTCTATTCAGGATCTGAATTACCCTGTCAATTTCCCTTTGCCTTCCGATGACACGGTCAATTTTCCCTTCTTTTGCTTTGGCTGTTAAATTTATGCCGTATGCATCAAGAAACTTTTTCTTTTTTGGTACCTTTTTCTCTTGGGTTTTTGTCCTTGTGCTGTTGTTTTTATTGTCTTTTTCCTCCTTATCTCCATCCTTTAAGTCTTTTGAATCTTTTAACCCTAGGTTATCACCAGACTTTAAAAAAGATTTGTTAATAAGGTTAAACAATGGATTGGTGTTATTTGGAACATCTATATCAGACCCCTCTTCATCTTCACTGTTTATGTTCATTTCCTCAAAAAAGCTGCTCATCTGTTTATTTAAATCATCTATTTCATCCTCGGAAATACCGGTTTGTTCTAATATCTGATTTATTGGCTGAATTCCCCTTTTTTTAGCACAAGAAAAACACAGCCCTTCTTGAGTTTGCTTACCATTTACTATTTTTGTTATAAAAACAACGGCTAGGTTCTCCTTGCAAATTGAACACTTCATCATAGCTATCATCTCCTTTTCTTAGCCAGTCTAAAAGCACAGTATAAAACAACTACATATCTAATTTACAGCAATATCACACATAATAATTGTAATAATCCCCTTTATACAACAGCAGTAATTACTTTCATTTGCCTTCAACAAAAATACCACTATCTACACTTTTAATATAACAAATTTCTTGCTTTTTTAATGTCAAAATTCATTTAATATATTTATGGCTCGCTTCAAATAATGAATACTGATACGGTATATCCGTAAAATATCTTAACTAAAGTATAACATATATTTATATTTCCGGTCTAATAATATTCAGTTTCTTTTTAGCCTTTATTTACAAATAATTCTTATATAAATCACTATAAAGGGTTACATCTTTGTTTTTTACCACTATATAGTTTATGCTCTTATTAATACAATTACATCATTATTCCATAGCCCAAGTTCCTTATCTATACTTTTCAACCTACTCCAACATATTTTTTAGAAACTGCCCGGTATATGACTCCTCAACCTTTATTATTTCCCCCGGAGTACCTTGGGCAATTATCATGCCACCCTTGTTACCGCCCTCAGGACCTAAATCAATTATATAATCGGCGGTCTTTATGACATCAAGATTGTGTTCTATTACCAACACAGAGTTGCCTGCATCCACCAGTCTGTGAAGAATGGTTATAAGCCTGTGTACATCAGCAATGTGAAGTCCTGTTGTCGGTTCATCCAGTATATACATTGTTCTTCCTGTACTTCTTTTTGAAAGCTCAGTAGCGAGTTTAACCCTCTGTGCCTCTCCACCGGAAAGGGTTGTAGAAGCCTGTCCCAACTTTATATAACCAAGACCCACATCATACAAGGTCTGTATTTTATTCTTTATTCTCGGTAAGTTTTTGAAATACTCAAGAGCATTCTCAACCGTCATATTGAGAACATCTGCTATATTCTTACCCTTATACCTTACTTCAAGGGTTTCCCTATTGTATCTTTTACCCTTGCAAACCTCACAGGGAACATAAACATCCGGTAAAAAATGCATCTCAATTTTTATTATTCCGTCTCCTTGGCAGGCCTCACAACGCCCTCCTTTTACATTGAAGCTAAACCTCCCCGGCTTGTAGCCTTTCATTTTTGCCTCAGTAGTGGAAGCAAATATCTCTCTTATAATGTCAAAAACCCCTGTGTACGTTCCCGGATTGGATCTTGGTGTACGCCCTATAGGCGATTGGTCAATATTTATTACCTTGTCAAGATTCTCAACACCAACGATATTGTCATGATCACCTGGTACCTGTCTAGCCCTATTAAGGTCATTGGCAAGTTTCTTATACAAAATCTCATTTACCAAGGAACTCTTTCCTGAACCTGAAACACCAGTTACGCATGTAAACACTCCAAGAGGTATCTTTACGTCTATGTTCTTAAGGTTATTCTCCCTAGCCCCAATAACCTCCAGCCACTTACCGTTGGGTTGACGCCTCTTTTGGGGAATCTCAATCCGTTTAATTCCACTAAGATACTGTCCTGTTATAGAATTGGGATTTTGCTTTATTTCTTCAACGGTTCCTTTTGCAACTATTTCTCCGCCATGGCTTCCTGCACCGGGACCCAAATCTATAATATAATCAGAGGCATACATGGTGTCCTCGTCATGCTCGACAACCAAAAGAGTATTTCCCAGATCCCTCATTTTCTTAAGAGTTGCAAGAAGCTTGTCATTATCCCTCTGATGAAGACCTATACTGGGCTCGTCCAATATATATACCACTCCCATAAGACCGGATCCGATTTGAGTTGCAAGCCTTATCCTTTGGGCTTCTCCCCCGGACAATGTCCCGGCAGCCCTTGATAGAGTAAGATAGTCCAGACCCACATCCACTAAAAAACCCAATCTTGCATTTATTTCTTTCAATATCTGACGGGCAATAAGCTTCTGTCTTTCTGTGAGCTTCAAGTTGTCAAAAAACTGTTTTAATTCACTCACAGGAATAGTGGATATTTCGTATATGTTCCTATCTCCAACAGTAACCGCAAGACTTTCTTTTTTAAGCCTGGCTCCCCCGCATTCAGGACATGGATTATTACTCATATATCCCTCATAATACTGCTTCATACTCTCAGAATGTGTTTCTTTATATCGCCTCTCCATACTGTTTATAACGCCTTCAAAGCTGGTCATGAATGAACCCTTTCCATACTCCCTTTCATAATCTATTCTGATTTTTTCACCGTTATTTCCGTATAAAATTATATCTACAATTTCCGGTGGGAGCTTTTCAACCGGCGTATCCAAGCTGAATTTGTAATGCTTTGCTAAAGCGTTTATATACATCCGGGCATACCCGTCCCCATTTGATATATTCCATCCTCCAACACTAATGGCACCTTCTGCTAAGGACATTCTTCGATCGGGTATCACAAGATCGACGGAAATCTTTAACAACGAGCCTAAACCACTGCAAATGGGACAAGCCCCATAGGGATTATTGAACGAAAACATTCTCGGAGTGAGTTCTTCAATGCTGATACCACATTCGCTGCAAGCAAAATTCTGACTGAATAAAAGCTCTTCCTTGCCAACAACATCAACAATAAGCACACCACTACTTAAATGAAGCACCGTCTCAATAGAATCCGCAAGCCTTTTTTGAATATCCGGTCTGACCACAAGCCTGTCTACCACAATCTCTATGTTGTGCTTTTTATTCTTCTCAAGGGTTATAGGTTCATTTACGTCCATTACCTCTCCATCCACCCTGACCCTTACATATCCGCTCTTTTTTACATCCTCAATAAGCTTATGGTACTCACCCTTTCTCCCTCTGACCACGGGAGCAAGAAGCTGAATCCGGGTACCTTCCTCAAGCCCCATAATTTTATCTACCATCTGATCCACCGTTTGCTGGGAAATTTCCTTTCCACAGGAGTAGCAATGGGGAATACCTATTCTTGCATATAATAATCTCAGGTAGTCGTATATTTCCGTCACCGTGCCAACAGTGGAACGGGGATTACGGCTGGTAGTCTTCTGGTCTATGGAAATAGCCGGCGATAAGCCGTCAATGTAGTCAACATCAGGCTTTTCCATCTGACCCAAAAACTGTCTTGCGTAAGCAGATAGCGATTCAATATAACGCCTTTGTCCCTCCGCATATATTGTATCGAAGGCTAGAGAGGATTTGCCCGAACCACTGATACCGGTAATAACCACAAACTTGTCCCTGGGAATCTCAATATCTATATTCTTTAAATTGTGCTCTCTTGCACCTTTAACAATAATACTGTCTCTTTTCATAATAAACACCTGCTCGATTCTAAATTTAAAACAGCTTTTATTATACCAGATATATTACGAAATTCAAACATTTGTTCGTAATTTTTTTGATGATTTTTGAGTGCTTTTCATAAAAAAATAATAAACATTTGCATATTTCCCATTTATCGTATAATTTGTTCTTTAAAAGGAAGGAAATTTTTATTATAATAGATTATATAATACACACATATATATACTATTTTTTCTTTTAAGTCATCAAAACGTGCTTGTCGTGGGGGGTATTATTATGAAAAAAGAAAACTGCATTATGTTTAATTCTCGATTCATTAATAATTATTCAGAAGGTAATATGAAATATCTGCCGGTTTTCTTAACAGAAGAAGGCATAAAGAGTCTTAACTACCCTGAAATCCTCGAAGAAATTCTTATAAAAGCAGATCGTTTGACATTAAATTATCCTGAAGTGCTTGAGGAAATACTGAAAAAAGTTGATGCTTCTGTTTTTTCTTCCAAATCAGGTTCTGCTCTGGCTGCACTAAAATCCTATAGTCATTCTTTACTTGATAACAACAGCATTAATCTTAAAACCATTGCAACAGGATCTGCCATGGCACTTCTGCTTATTTACGCCAGTAAAGGCCTAAACAATAAATCTCAACTCGAGATAAAAAACAGCTTAATTAATTCCATGAAATATGCTCAATTAACGTCTAACGATTCGAGTTTTCAAGAAGGTAATTTTCAAGAAATTGAAGAAACGATATATGAAACAATAAAAAGTGCCCCTCTGCCAGATAACCTTATTTGTTCTGCTGAAATTCCTTTTGATGCAGATATTAAAAAGCCGGCATATGATACACCTACGCTGGCATCACGAGGCAGTTCAAAGCCTGAAGTCAAAAACAGTACTTCCTTTTCGGAATTGAATAAAATGAATGCTTCAGAGTTAATAAAACTAAGCAAAAGAAAATTTCATATGACAGCCACTGCATATGATTTATCCTATAAAAGCTGCCGCAAAACAAGAGAACATCCTGCATACGGAATTACCGCCTCGGGAGCCCGTGCCACAGTCGGTAGAACCATTGCTGTTGATCCAAAAGTCGTCCCGTTAGGAAGCAAGGTGTACATAATCTTCCCGGAAAGTTACAGTCACATGAATGGAGTATACGTTGCGGAAGACACTGGCAGTCTTATTAAAGGAAATAAAATTGATATCTTTTTCGGAGAAGACAATCCCGGAGAGATGGTCGTCAACAAAAAGGCTTTAGAGTTTGGAATACAATTGGTTGAAGTCTACCTGTTGGAGTAATGCAAAGCCCTCGAGGAAGTGCACACTATTTAAAAAAACCAAAAGATGCATTGCAAAGCAATCTATTCTATTTTCTTTTTAAACTCACTGATTTTATCCCTTAGCTCTGCTGCTCTTTCAAACTGAAGCTGGGCTGCAGCACTCTTCATTTCCTTCTCTAGCTTATTGATAATACTCTGGATCTCTTCCTTGCTCATGGATACTTTATCACCCCGGATAAAGTATTTGGCATCCTCTTCCGCAACCTTCGAAACCTCAATTACATCCCTGATGCCCTTTTGAACACTCTTTGGAGTAATTCCATACTTCCGATTATACTCCGATTGTATCCTCCTTCTTCTGTTAGTCTCGTCAATAGCCTTTTTCATTGATTCGGTCACAGTATCAGCATACATAATAACCTTTCCCTCGACATTTCTGGCAGCTCTTCCTATGGTCTGAATCAATGAAGTTTCCGAACGCAGAAAACCTTCCTTATCAGCATCTAAAATTGCCACAAGAGAAACCTCCGGCAAATCTAATCCTTCTCTCAAAAGGTTTATGCCCACGAGAACATCAAAAACCCCGAGTCTTAAATCACGGATTATTTCCATTCTTTCAATGGTATCAATATCCGAGTGAAGATATTTAACCTTAATATCCAACTCATTCAAGTAGTCTGTAAGATCCTCTGCCATTTTCTTTGTAAGGGTGGTAACCAGTATACGCTGCTTTTTTTCAGTTCTTTGGTTTATTTCCCCGATAAGGTCATCAATCTGCCCCTTAACCGGCTTTACTACTATCTCAGGATCCAAAAGTCCTGTAGGCCTGATTATCTGTTCTGCCATTTGCTTGGAATGCTGCTTTTCATATTTGGCAGGTGTCGCACTAACAAATACAATCTGGTTAATTCTCTCTTCAAACTCCTCAAACTTAAGGGGTCTGTTGTCAAAAGCCGACGGAAGCCTGAAACCGTAATCTACCAACGACTCTTTCCTCGACCTGTCTCCATTATACATTGCACCTATCTGAGGAACCGTAACATGGGATTCATCTATAATCATCAAATAATCATCGGGAAAATAATCAATAAGGGTATAAGGAGCACTTCCAGGCTTCCTTCCGCTAATATGCCTTGAGTAGTTTTCTATCCCCTGACAAAAACCTATCTCCTGCATCATCTCTATATCATATCTTGTCCTCTGTTCGAGTCTCTGTGCCTCTAAAAGCTTGCCTTCGGATTTAAACTCCCTCAGGCGTTCCTCCAATTCCTGCTCTATTGATTCAATGGCTCTGTCCATTTTTGCCCGGGTTGTAGCGTAGTGGGATGCCGGAAAAATAGCGGCATGGGATCTAACCCCTGTAATTTCTCCTGTTAGAGAATCAATCTCCGTAATCCGTTCAATTTCATCACCAAAAAACTCTATTCGAATAACCTTGTCGGAAGAGGATGCAGGAAATATCTCAAGAACATCTCCCCTCACCCTGAACTTTCCTCTCTTAAAGTCAATATCGTTTCTTTCGTACTGTATATCTACCAACTTCCTTATGACATCATCTCTCTCCCTAGTCATACCCGGTCTTAAAGAAAGCATAAGATCAGTATAATCCTCGGGGTCACCCAATCCATATATGCAAGATACGCTAGCAACTATTATAACATCCCTTCTTTCAAACAAAGCAGCCGTAGCAGAGTGTCTTAGCTTATCAATCTCATCATTTATGGAAGAATCCTTCTCAATATAGGTATCCGTGGATGGAATATAAGCCTCAGGCTGATAGTAGTCATAGTAGCTGACAAAGTACTCAACACAGTTATCCGGGAAAAACTCCTTAAATTCACTACAAAGCTGGGCTGCCAGTGTTTTATTATGTGCTATCACAAGGGTAGGCTTCTGAACCCTCTCTATGACATTGGCCATGGTAAAAGTTTTACCCGATCCTGTAACACCTAAAAGGGTTTGTGCCCTATATCCCATATTTATTCCCTCAACCAGCCTATCCACCGCTTCAGGTTGATCGCCGCAAGGCTTATAATCAGATACAAGCTTAAACTCATGCATAATACACACCTCAATCCTAACGTCCCATTTAAGAAAAGATTTTATAGTTGAACAAAGGTGGAGAAAAATTTCCCACAAACTCACGTTTCTTTCATATCCCCCCCTCTTTCTCAGGCAGCAAGAAGGCTCTTCTTTTATAATTCAAGTTTTACCTGCTATAATTCAAATTTTACCTGTCCATCCTCAGTGTCTTCACCCTTCAGATAGCAACCTATTGCTGGGATGTTTTTGGTTCTGTAATAATCAAGATCCTTAAAGGAAACCTCATTAATCCTTTTTACTTGGGTCATAATACTGCCCTTTTTTGACTTTAAAACCTGAACTCCCTGCGAATCCCTAGTGGACTTTGAATTTATTCTACCGGTATTGAAAATCAAAACCTTTTTCAAGCTACTAAACGCAACTAATTCTTCATCTTCAATAATATGGGATATGTAAACAAGTCCACACAACCCACAATACGCATTGGAAAGCTTCTTTCTATTTGTCTTTGTAGCATAGCTGCTCAAATCAATCTTTGCTACTTTTCCATTTTCATAAGCAAAAATCATATATCCCTTATAATCATCCGTTGCAGCCATATAAATTATTTCTTCTCCATCTTCCATTCCCAAAAGATTCGCTAAATACTCCCCAAGACTGCTTGCCTTACAGTCGTCAATTTCAAATATCCTAAGCTTGTATACCGTATGCCGGTTTGAAAACAGCAGCAGTTCAGCCTTGTTACGGGTTTCAATTTCCTGCATGATAAAGTCGTCATCCTTAAGCTTATGATCAGGACTGTTTCTTAAAGACGTTAAAGGAATCTTTTTTAGATAGTTTTGCTTTGTAAGGAACAGTTTCAGGTTATAATCCTCTATCAGGTGGTCACTGGTAACTTCCTCAACTTGCTCCTCATGAATAATTTCAGTACAACGGGGTTGCCCATATTTTTTGGACACATATTCCAGTTGTTTTATAATAACTTTTTTAATTTTTTTCTCACTGCTGTATAAATCCTTCAGATCCGCAATTTCTTTCTGAAGGTTTTCAATCTCGCTAATCCGGTTTAAAATGTATTCCCTGTTAAGATTCCTCAGCTTTATCTCTGCAATAAACTCAGCCTGCACCTGATCTATGTCGAAGCCTTTCATCAGGTTAGGAACAACAAGGGCTTCCTGCTCAGTATTTCTTATAATGCTTATTGCTTTGTCAATATCAAGAAGTATCTTTTTTAATCCCAGCAAAAGATGAAGCTTATCCGATTTTTTTTCTATATCAAACAGTGTCTGTTTTTTTATGCAGTCTACCCTGAAAATAATCCATTCCTTTAGGATTTCCATAATCCCCATTACCCTGGGACGACCGTTAATCAATATGTTAAAGTTACAGCTAAAGCTATCCTGTAATGGCGTGAACTTATAAAGTTTATTCATTAACGCATCGGGATCGGTATTCCTTTTTAGATCCAGTGTTATTTTAAGCCCGTTTAAATCTGTCTCATCTCTTACATCTACAATATCCCTAATCCTGTTGCCCTTTACAAGCTCTATGGTTGCATCAATAATAGCCTCGGAAGATGTTGTGTAAGGTATCTCAAATATCTCAATACAGTTATTATCCTTATCATATCTATATCTTGCCCTTACCTTAAAACTTCCCCTGCCGGTATTATAAATCTCCCGCATGTCCTTTTCATTAAATATCAGCTGTCCTCCCGAGGGTAAATCCGGTGCCTTCAAGTGCTCAAGAATATCCACACTCTCATTTTTAATATACTCAATTGTAGTATTGCACACCTCAACAAGATTAAAACTGCAAATATTACTGGCCATACCAACGGCAATACCCTGGTTCGCATTGACCAGAATACTGGGAAAAGTACATGGTAAAAGAACCGGCTCTTTCAATGTTCCATCATAGTTGTCAACAAACTCCACGGTATTCTTGTCTATATCTTTAAAGAGCTCTTCACACATTTTATCCAGCTTCACTTCAGTATAACGGGGTGCAGCAAACTTCATGTCCCTCGAATACTGTTTTCCAAAATTCCCCTTAGAGTCCACATAGGGATGTAAAAGTGCGTTATTCCCCCGGGTCAACCTAACCAATGTCTCGTAAATGGCCATATCTCCATGGGGATTTAGCTTCATAGTTTGTCCCACTACATTTGCGGATTTGGTTCTTTCTCCGTTTAATAGCCCCATTTTGTACATGGTATAAAGGAGCTTTCTGTGCGAAGGCTTGAGTCCGTCTATTTCCGGTATTGCTCTTGACACAATCACACTCATGGCATAGGGCATATAGTTCTTTTCAAGAGTATCAACTATCTTCTGCTCGACCAAATTATTCGATGGCATATCAATACTTCACCTTTCTGTTTGTCTAAATTTCAAAAATCTATCAACTTACATCTATCATATCAAGATATTTATAACCATTTTTCTCAATATAAGATTTCCTTCCCGGAAGATTATCCCCAAGAAGAAGATCGAAAAACTCTTTGGTTTTCTCAGCATCATCAGGAAGTACCTTAATAAGCTTTCTGGTTTCGGGGTTCATCGTCGTTTGCCACATCATATCNGGTTCATTTTCTCCGAGCCCTTTGGATCGTTGTATGGTGTACTTCCCCTTCAACTTAGAAACAATTTCATTTTTTTCCTTGTCGGAATAAGCAAAATATGTTTTATCCTTTGACCTAATCTCAAAAAGAGGTGATTCCGCAATGTACACCTTTCCTGCATGTATCAGTGTAGGAATCAGTCTGTATATCATTGCAAGTATCAGGGTTCTGATCTGGAATCCATCCACATCGGCATCGGTGCAAATAATTACCTTGCTCCACCTGAGATTGTTTAAATCAAAGGTGTTGAGATCTTTAATATGCTTGCTCTTAATCTCTACACCACATCCTAAAACCTTTAGCAAGTCAACAATTATATCATTCTTAAAAATACCGTCATAACCTGCTTTAAGGCAGTTTAAAATCTTACCGCGAACAGGTATTATCGCCTGAAACTCCGCATCTCTGCCAAGCTTACAAGCACCAAGGGCCGAATCCCCTTCCACTATATAAATCTCTCTTTTGTTAACATCCTTGCTCCTACAGTCCACAAACTTCTTTACTCTATTGGAAATGTCAATATTGCCGCCAAGCTTTTTCTTTATATTAATCCTAGTTTTCTCCGCCGTTTCCCTGCTCCTTTTGTTTACCAAAACCTGCTCTAAAATCTTACTGCCTTCCATTTTATTCTCAATGAAATAGACCTCTAACTGCTGCTTCAAAAAATCAGTCATTGCTTCCTGAATAAATCTGTTGGTTATGGACTTTTTGGTCTGGTTCTCGTAACTGGTAATAGTAGAAAAGGAGTTTGTTACAAGAATAAGGCTGTCTTGAATATCCTGGAATGTTATCCTTGACTCATCCTTATTGTATTTGCCTTCAGCCTTAAGACACCGGTCTATCTCATAAACAAACGCATTTTTTACTGCCCTGTCAGGAGCTCCCCCATGTTCCAAAAAACTTGAGTTGTGATAATATTCAAGCAAATTAATCTCGTTATTAAAGCAAAACCCTATTTGAATTTTCACTTTGTATTCCGGTTTATCTTTCCTGTCTCTTCCCCGGGTAGTCGTTTCATAGAACTGAATATCGGTAAATCCCTTATCCCCGGAAATCTCTTTTATATAATCAACTATACCGTTTTCATAGCAAAATTCAAAAGTCTGTCCTGATTCTTCGTCGTTGAAAATGAACTTCAAACCTGCATTTACAACAGCCTGTTTCTTGAGCATATTTGTATAGTATTCTAAGGGTATATTTATATCTGTAAAAACATCAAAATCGGGCCTCCATTTGATAATGGTACCGGTGCTCCCATAGTCGCATTTTTTCTTTTTAAGCCCGTCCTTGTTCTCCCCCTTCTCAAAATGCAGCTCATACTTCATTCCATCCCTATATACGGTTACATCCATGTATTCAGAGCTGTACTGGGTTGCACAACTTCCTAGGCCGTTCAATCCAAGGCTGAACTCATAGTTTTCACCGGAATTGTTTCTGTATTTTCCACCAGCATAGAGCTCGCAAAACACCAATTCCCAATTATAACGCTTTTCATTTTCATTATAATCTAAAGGTATTCCCCGACCATAATCCTTAATCATAACAGAATAATCTCGGTATCTTGTGACCTCAATCACCTTCCCGAAACCTTCCCTAGCCTCATCTATTGAGTTTGACAGTATCTCAAAAACAGAGTGCTGGCACCCTTCTATACCGTCGGAACCAAATATTACAGCCGGTCGAAGCCTTACCCTGTCAGCACCTTTAAGAGATGTAATACTATCATTTCCATACTTATTAACTCTACCTTTCTTTGCCATTACCATAACCTCTAAGTCACTCCTGTTATTTTCTCACAACACTGCGTGGGTATCCTAAAAATCAGCTTACATCAAACTTATGTTCGTGTCAAGATATACGTGGGGACTTAACACGGTAAAAGCATGAACCCATCTCCTGCCAATACTCTCACAAGAGAGTTTTTTAAAATGCCATTTCAGCATTTAATATTCAGGCAAGAAAATCATT
>JGI24710J26742_10003259_pt1 | contig 13861 bp, 17 predicted proteins | sample BioPla2DNA2_FD_26742 | JGI IMG/M metagenome (IMG submission 26742) | reverse complement strand
AGAGAAATCACAATCGAACAATATAATCTCTAAAAAATTAACAGCAAATGAATGGCATTATGTTGTAGGTGTTTATTCTAACAAAACTATGTATTTATATGTTGATGGAAAGTTGGAGGGAACAAACAATTACTTTAGTTCGAATCCAACTGTGAAATTTAAAGAAAATATAGCTAATTTATTCGTTGGGGGAACTATGGACTCTACGTTATATGATTTTAATGGATCAATAGATGATGTTAGAATATATACAAGGGCATTGTCATCATCCGAAATCAAAAACAATTATAATATTAGTAAGTATAAAATAAATTAATTATTGAAAAAAAGTCGTTTAATTGATATAATTTTAATATGTTAAGTAAGTGGAGGTAAGTATGATAAAAAAGACTATTGGCTTAATAGTTGTCATAACAGGTATTTTAATATTATTATCTAATTTTGATGTTATTTCTTTTGGTGATGTTTCGGGCTTAATTTTTTCTTTAGGAATAGTTATAATTGGTATTGTAGGGATGATTGAAAAGAGAAAATTTGACTTAATATTATTTACTTTTGCAGTGTTAGGAAGTTTATATTTCTTATCCAATTTAGGAATTCTTAGTAAAGATGTCCTTGATCTGTTGCTTTTTCCAATCATTGTTATTTCTATAGGTTTATCTTTAATTTTTAGTTGTACTAAAAAAAGTTTTAGTAATAAATCTAACACTTCATATGTGGCAATATTTGGTGGTGTTGAGGATAAAAATATAAGTGATGAATATGTTAGCAGTGAAGTTGTTACAGTTTTTGGTGGGGCAGAGGTTGATTATCGTAAGATTAAAATTAAAGGCAATAAAGCCTATATAGAAGTTACTGTAATATTTGGAGGAGCAACTATTTTTGTGCCTGATGATGTTAAAGTTACAGTGAAAGGAATACCTATCTTTGGTGGTGTGGATAATAAAGCAATTTCAAATGATAAAGCTAAAAAAGAGTTAATTGTGAATTATACAACAATCTTTGGTGGTTTAGATATAGTTAATTAAAAACAAAGAACAAGAGGATTAAATAATCTAATTATAGAGACTTAGTGGATGGTGGAAACTAAGATGAAGTTATTTAATTGTAGCTTGGGAGTTTCATATTTGAAATAGTAGTAGGATATGACGGTAATGCGTTATAATATTAAGAGCATAATTATTATTATGAACTAAGGTGGTACCGCGATAAATCGTCCTTATTATAGGATGATTTTTTTTGTAGAAAGGATATGTTATGGAAGAAATAGTTATAAGAGATGTAAAATTAGAAGATGTACCAAGTATGGCTGTTTTAAGACAAAAAATATGGGATACTACTTATAGAGGAATATATAAGGATGAAGTAATTGATAATTTTGATTATAAGAGGGCTGAAACCAATTTTAAAAATTATATCGATCAACCAAACACTTTATTTAAAGCAGCTCTTTGTGATAACAAAATAATAGGCTATATATGTTTTTCTAAAATAGATGAATGTTATAAAGATTATAGATATATTATTAATTATTTTCATATTTCAAAAGACTTTCAAGGAAGAGGACTAGGTACAAGATTTTTTCAAATGATAGTTAGTTATTGTAAACAAAAAGGAATCGATAAGTTTTATGTAACTTGTAATAAACATAATTTAAAAGCTCGAAAATTTTATGAAAAAATGGGTGGTATAATNGATTATATCGATGATAATTTAAATGATTTAGCAAAAGAACAAGTAATTTATATTTATAAAGTAGAGGTAGATAGAAATGATAGACATTATAAAAGCGAAGAAAACATTTGATAAGCATATAAAGAAGTATGATATGAATAATCCAAAGATTATGGTTAAATATAAACATTCTCTTAGAGTATCAGATTTATGTGTAAGACTTGCAAAATCTCTTCATCTTGATGAGGAGAAAACATCGTTGATTGCTCTTATAGGGCTTTTACATGATATTGGAAGATTCGAACAGATTAAACTTTATAATACTTTTGATGATCAACTATCAATAGATCATGGTGGCTTAGGTGTTAATATATTATTTGATGAAGGATTAATTAGAGATTATATTAAATCAGATAAATATGATGAAATAATTAAAAAAGCAATATATAATCACAATAAACTTGAAGTACCTGATACATATAGTGAAGAACAGGCTTTCTTTTCTAAAATAGTTAGGGATGCTGATAAAATTGATATTTATTATATAGTATCTAATCGAGATAAAACATATAAATATGATGATGAATCAATTACAGAGGAAGTGCTAGATTGTTTATTTAGAAAATCATTGATTGATAAAACTCTTGCTAAAACAGATTTAGATAAAATGCTTATTACAATAGGTTATTTATATGATCTTAATTTTACATATAGTTATGAGATAATTAGAACTGGTGAGTATGTAAGTTCTTTGTTTAATGCTTTAGAATTAACAGAAAACAAATCAATCAAAGCATTTAATTATATTAGACAAAGTTTGAAAGATGATTTTAATATTTAGAAGAAGGTGAATTTATGTTAGATAAAAAATATAATTTTTTAGAAAAAGAAGAAAAGTGGTTAAATTATTGGAAGGAAAACCAAACTTATAAGTTTAAGAGGGATGGTAGAGAAGTATATTCAATTGATACACCTCCACCAACAGTTTCGGGAAATATTCACATTGGACACATATTTTCATATTCTCAAACTGAAATGATAGCTAGATATAAAAGATTAAGGGGTTATAATGTATTTTATCCTTTTGGCTTTGATGATAATGGGCTACCTAGTGAAAGGTTAGTAGAAAAAGAACAGGGTAAGAAAGCTCATGAAATAGGAAGAGAAGCTTTTGCTAAATTATGTTATGANACAACTGATAAATATGAAGATGAGTTTAAAAACTTATTNAGTAGATTAGGTGTTAGTACTGATTGGGATATTGCATATAAAACAATAAGTCCAACTACTACTAAAATTAGTCAATTATCGTTTTTGGATTTGGTAGATAAGGGGCATTGTTATCATAAGGAATCGCCATCTTTATGGTGTACTGAATGTTTAACTTCTATAGCACAAGCTGAACTTGAAACCAAAACGATTAAAACGACTTTTAATTACATTAAATTTAAGACAGTTGATGAAAACGAAGAATTTATAATAGCAACAACTAGACCCGAATTACTTCCGGCTATCGTTTGTGTATTTGTAAATCCAGAAGATGATAGACATAAACATTTAATAGGTAAGTATGCAAAAATCCCAGTTATAAATGTAGAGGTTCCAATCATGGCAGATGACAAAGTTGCTATTGATAAAGGAACAGGTGTTGTTATGTGTTGTACTTTTGGTGATCAAACAGACATCGAATGGTGGAGAAAATATAACTTACCACTTAAAAACATTCTAACTCCTGATGGGAAAATTGTTGATGATGTTAAAGATTACGGTGGATTAAAGATTAAAGAAGCTAGATCTAAAATTATAGAAGATTTACAAAGTCAAAATTGCATTCTTAAGGTAGAAGAATTTGAGCATGAGGTNCAAACACACGAAAGATGTGGTAGAGAAGTTGAATATTCAGTAATAAAGCAATGGTTTATAGATATTATGAATCATAAGGATGACTTTATTAAAATAGGTAATGAGATTAAGTGGCATCCAGAGCATATGCAAAATAGATATAACGAATGGGTTGAAAACGTTATGTGGGATTGGTGCATATCAAGACAAAGGTATTTTGGTATTCCTTTTCCTGTTTGGTATTGCAAAGACTGTGGAAATCCTATTTTCGCTTCTGAAGAAGACTTACCTGTTAATCCATTAGTCGATCATCCAACTACAAATTGTGCATGTGGGTCAAAAGAATATACCCCAGAATCAGATGTAATGGATACGTGGGCAACTTCATCAGTAACGCCACTAATAAATATGAGATATGGTGAANAAATTAATTATGAAGATATCTTAAATCCAATGTCTTTAAGATCAAATGCATCAGACATTATTAGAACATGGGATTTTTATACTATTGTAAAGAGTTTTTATCATTTAGGTAAAAAACCATGGGATAATGTTATGATTTCAGGTTTTGTTATGGCAGGTAAGGGAGAGAAAATAAGTAAGAGTAAAGGTAATAGTAAGAGTGAACCACTTGAAATAATAAAAGAGTATTCGGCGGATGCAGTAAGATATTGGGCAGGTTCTGGAAGACTAGGTACTGATATTGTATTTAGTGAAGAAACACTACAAAGAGGACGTAAATTAATTAATAAATTATGGAATGTTTCTAAATTTATTGAAATGCATTTACAAGATTATGAAGATAAAGAGTTTAATGATTTTGAATATATCGATAGATGGATTTTAGGAAGTTTTCAAGAAATGGAAAAAGGATTCTTAAAATACTTAGATGAATATGAAGTGGGACTTGCTTTAAATCATTTAGAAAAATTCTTTTGGAATTTCTGTGATAACTATATTGAAATAGTAAAACATAGGTTATATAGACCTGAAGAGTTTGGTGAAACACCAAGATATTCCGGACAAAAAACAGTCTATACTATTCTTTATAAATTATTACAAAACTTTAGTATTTTCTTTCCATTTATTACAGAGGAAATTTATCAAGCATTATATCATGAAGAAAAATCAATACATCTAACTGAAATAAAACCATTAAATTATGATTTTGAAGAAGAAATTAAAAATGGAGATTTAATGATTGAGATTATCAGCCAAGCAAGAGGTGTTAAAACNAATAATAATGTATCACTTAAGACACCAATTAAAAATCTAGATATTGGAGTAAGCAATAGTTTATATTACGCTATAGAAAAATCGTCTAAAGACTTGAAAGCTACTTTGTTTATAGAAAATTTAGATATGAAAGAAATTGCTGAAGATTACGAAATATATAATATTGAACTTAATTTAGATTCTATAGAATAATTTTTAAATCAATAAACTTCTACTTGCTAGTAGAAGTTTTATTATATTTGTCTTTTCTTTACAAAACTATAAATGTCAATAAATGTAAAAAAAGACAATCCTATATAAAAAATGTAGTATAATAAATAGTAGTAAATCAATTATGATTTATATGATATAATTTAATATATAGTAAATTGATATTGGAGAAGTAGATATGATAGAAAAATTTGAAAAAGAACCTTTATTTTATGATTATTATTTGACGGATTTTACAGAAAGGTGTTCTAAAACTTGTTATTCTTCCTTTTTATATTTTTTAGTACATGAACTTAAAGCTAATAACCCTGGTTTTANTTTCAATCAAGCTGATTTAGATCATCTTAGAAGAAATACTCTTGAAAGTACTCAAAATGCAATGCATTATCTTTTTAATAGTACGGACAAAATAGAAAGACTTTATCCACATCATATTCAAAAAACTGCTGAATTAATAAATGAACCTGCTGGATATTCTTATGGTTATCGAAAAACAGCTGTTGCTATAAATAGAAGTGTTAATTTTAAACCGGCAGATGCNGTNCAAATACCATCTANAATGATGTCTTTATTGGATAATTATTATAATGTTTGGAATCAAAATGATTTGTTTGAAAGNGAAGCAGCATTTCATCTCTCTTTAGTTAGGATTCAACCTTTTGAAGATGGTAATAAAAGAACAGCTCAAATAATTACAGGATTTAATCTGTTACAAAACAATTNTGCTCCAATATTATTTNCCGAAGAAGATAAAAATAAATATATAGATTTTATTGATAACAATAAGATTAAAGAATTTGCAATTTTTTTAAGAGAGAAGAGTGCTCTTGAAATGAAATATATAGATGAATTGTATGATAAATTTACTTTAGAGAAAGTAAAAGCAAGGTAAAATTTAAAGAAAGAAGGCGAAGGTTATGAAGCTTAATAATAATTTTTTCTATACTTTAAGAGAAAACGCTAAGGATGAAGATTCTATTAGCAGTAATCTTTTGGTTAGAAGTGGAATGATAAAGAAGATAGCATCGGGTGTATATATATTTATGCCTCTAGGTTATAAGGTGCTTAAAAATATTGAGAAGATAATTCGTGAAGAAATGAATAAAACAGGGGCTTTGGAATTATATATGTCTAATATTCTGCCAACTGAAGTATTTGAAAAGTCAGGTCGTTTAAATTCATTTGGTTCTAGTCTTTTTAAATTAAATGATCGCTTTGATAAGAAATATGTTCTAGGACCAACACATGAAGAGTTTTTTGCGATGGCGTCTTCTATGTATGTTAAGTCATATAAAGACTTGCCTTTTTCCTTATATCAATTTCAAAATAAATTTAGGGATGAGGCTAGACCTCGTTATGGGCTTATAAGAGTTAGAGAGTTCATTATGAAAGATGCATATTCTTTTGATGCTGACTTAGAAGGACTTGATAGATCATATCAAAAGATGTTTGATGCTTATAAAGCATCTTTCGATAGGATGGGAATAGATTACAAAATAGTAAAAGCTGACACCGGTGCTATGGGAGGTTTGCTCTCTGAGGAGTTTCAAGCAATATCTGACATTGGTGAAGATATTTTGGTGCTTTGTGACTCGTGCTCTTTTGCTTCAAACATTGAAGTTAGTGAATGTGTTGTAGAAGAGGTTGTAAATAATGAAGAACCATTAGAAAAAGAACTTATCGAAACTAAAAACGCTAAAACTATTGAAGAAGTATCTGTTTTTCTAAATGAAGATAAGTCTAAATTTGTAAAAACACTTATATATGATGTAGATGGTAAACCTCATGCTTGCTTAGTTAGAGGAGATGATGAGGTTAATGAAACCAAACTTAGAAAACTTCTTAATGCTAATGAAGTAACATTAGCGTCTAATGAAGTGGTTGAATCAGTTACTAATGCTAAAGTTGGATTTGCAGGACCAATTGAACTTAATATACCAGTAATTGTAGATAAGAGAATTACTACTATGACTAATTTTGTAGTAGGCGCTAATAAGACTGATTATCATTATAAAAATNTTAATTTAAAAGATTTTAATCATGATTTTATATCNGATATAAGAAATATAAAAGAGGGAGATATTTGCCCACAATGTGGTGGAAAAATATATTTCAAAAAAGGTATTGAAATAGGTAATACTTTTAAATTAGGTACTAAATATACAGAGGCTTTAAATGTTAACTATCTTGATAAAAATAATGTTTTACATCCTGTTGTGATGGGTAGCTATGGCATTGGGCTTGGTCGCTGTATGGCTGCTTTAGTAGAACAAAACAATGATGAAAAAGGTGTTATATGGCCTTTAGAAATCGCTCCTTATAAAGTAGGAATTGTACTTATTAATAGTGGAGANGAAAAGCAAGTAGAAGTTGCAGAAAAGATATATAACAACCTTCAAAAGATAGGGATAGAATGTTTGCTAGATAATAGGGATGAACGAGCTGGTGTAAAATTCAACGATATGGATTTGATTGGAATTCCTATTAGGATTACGGTAGGTAATAGAATAAAAGATGGACTTGTAGAAGCAAAACTTAGAAATAGTGATACTATACGTGATATAGAAGTAAATAATATAATTGAATATATAAAAGATGTTATAGAAAAAGATGAGTAAAACTCATTTTTTTTGACAAAATTATCTAGTTATCATTGNTAAAATAGAAACAGGTGACTAAGATGAAGAAAATTCTAATGCCAATTATAGGTGCTATTGTTATTGGTCTAATTTTAGGAAAGGTTTTATTTTCGCAATATGAAAAAAAGCTAGATCCTGTATTTGAGGAGAAGGAAAAAATATATGTGTTACAACAGGGNGTTTATTCAAGTGCGGAAAATGTAGAAAAATACACAACTAATCTGGATTACTATATAGTAGATAAGGATAATGAATATTATCGTGTTTATGTTGCTATAACTCATAATAAAGATAATGTAGAAAAACTAAAACAACATTATAAGTCTAAAGGAAATGATATTTATGTTAGAGAATTAGATGTAAAAAATCTTGAATTTTTAGAGTTAATAAAACAATATGATTTGTTGTTAGAAAGTAGTGGTGATAATGAGATAGAACAGATTGAAAAACAAGTAATAAGCAAGTATGAAGAACTTATAACAAGAGGTGAATAGTCATTTATAATCGTATTTTAAATTAGAAGATAAAACTTCTTTTTTTATTTAATGTTTTACTAGAAAGAAAAGATTGTTACTTTGTGGAATGTTAAGATAGAAGGAAGGTAATCACTATTAAAAATACAATGATAAAAGATATTCCTGATGATGAAAAACCAAGGGAGAGGCTAATTAAATATGGAATATCTAATATTTCTAATGAAGATCTACTTGCAATAACAATAAAAACAGGTACCAAGTCTTTTTCTTCTAAAAATATAGCTAATTATATATTGTCTAAAGTTAAAGATATAAGTGAACTTAAAAATTTTAGTGTAACTACTTTTTCAAGTATAAAAGGTATAGGTATGGTAAAAGCTATTGAGTTAGTTTCGGCTATTGAATTAGGAAGAAGAGTATATTATGAAAAGAAGATTGATATTAAAACTAAATTGAATAATCCACATAGTATTTATGAATATTTTAAATATAAAATAAATGATGCAAAGCAAGAATATTTTTATTGTATATATTTGGATAATAAAAAGAATTTAATTGATTATAAATTGTTATTTATGGGAACGATTAACATGAGTATTGTTCACCCAAGAGAAATATTTAAAAATGCATATCTCTTATCAGCTTCTTCTATTATATGTTTGCATAATCATCCATCAGGAAGTAGTGAGGCTAGTTGTGAGGATGAGAAGTTAACAGATAATTTAGTTCAAATTGGTAAATTACTGGGAATCGAAGTAATAGACCATATTATTATCTCTAATGAGGGATATTATAGTTTTTTTGAAAATAATAAGATATAATATATATTATAATGGTGGTGAATTAAAATGAAACTTAATAGAAGAAGAAAAAAGATGGAAGGTAAGTACTTGGTGTTGATAATTGTTCTGGTTGTTTTTATCCTTATTGGGTTTATTTCTTTATCTGTNAAAGATGATAGGGGACAAACATTTATTGAAAAAGGACTTAAAGATATTGGCTTAAACATTCAAAATATTTTGTATACACCATTTAGATTTGTTGGTAATAAAATAGATAATTATAATGATATGAAAAGAATTTATAAAGAATATAAGGCATTAGATGAAAGTAAAAGTAAAACTAATCTTTTAGAGGNGGAAAACAAGGAGTTAAAGAAGAGTGTTGAAGATTTAAAAAAACTATTAGATTTAAAGAATTCTATGAGTGATTATGAGCTTGTAAATGCTACTGTTATTAATCGTAATGTTGGAAGTTGGTATAATACTCTAACTATCGATAAGGGCNCTAAAAATGATGTTAAAGTGGGAATGGTTGTATTAACTGGNAGTGGTTTAATTGGGAAAGTGATAAAGACTAATTTTTATACTAGTGATGTTAAGCTTATTACAACTATGGATTTGAATAATAAAATATCAGTTGGAATATCAACAGATAATAATATGACGTATGGATTATTATCTGGTTATGATTTAAAAAGAAAAGAATTATTGGTTATAGATATAATTGATGATACTATAATCAAGGAAGGAGATACAGTTGTTACATCAGGTCTTAGTGATGCATATCCAAAAGGTATTGTTGTAGGGGTTGTATCTAAAGTGGAGAATGATGATTTTGGTACTTCAAGAAGAATTAGAGTTAAACCAGCAACAGACTTTAACTATTTAAATTATGTAACAATACTTAAAGGGGAGATATCATATGATTAGTTTAATTATATCCCTTTTTTTAGATGGCTTGCTTTCTGTTTATGAGAAAGTGTTACATATTAGACCAATGTTTAGTATAGTAATTTTATCCATCCTTTTTATTAGAAATTATAACAATATTTCTTTTTACTATAAAATTTGCTTGTTTGCTGGTTTTATATATGATCTTTTATATACAAGTACGTTTCCACTTAACTCTCTTGTTTTTTTACTTCTTGGTTTTATAATTAGTAAACTATATCAAATATTTAAAAACAATCTATTAACTGGTGTTCTTATTAACATCTTCATATTATTAATTTACAGGAGTATAACTTTTATTGTTCTTTCAATAANTGGTTATTTGCCATTCTCATTTAATCTATTTATAGATGATATATTAAGTATTGTTTTAACTAATACTGTGTTTTTCCTTTTTGTATATATAATTTTTAAAGATCATAAAAGAAAAATAACAAAGTATGGCTTGTAACATATTTTATAATATATTTTCATATAATATACCGGTGATAATATGGATATCGAACTATTAAAAAGACAGATGAAGGAAAAAAGACATAACAGGTATTTTGAGCAAGCTAAGGAAACATTTACTGCAAAACCAAAGTTATTTTACTTTGTAATAAAACTAATGGTTCTGNCTATTCTTTTTTTAGGCTCTTTAATTTTTACAAAATCTTCAACTAACAATAAACAGTTATTTTATGATGTTGTTTTTAATAATAATATATCCTTTGCCCCTATTAATAATTTTTACAATAAGTATTTAGGTGATATTATTCCATTTAAGGATTTAATTAAAGATAATAAGCCGGTATTCAATGAAGGACTTACTTTTAGTGAGAAAAGTATTTATAAAGATGGTGTTTCACTAACAGTTTCAAAATCTTATCTAGTCCCGGTGTTAGATGCTGGAATAGTTGTGTTTATTGGCGAGAAAGAAGATTATGGAAAAACCGTAATAATCCAGCAAACAGATGGTGTTGATGTTTGGTATGGTAATGTTGATAATTTAAATGTAAAAATATATGACTATGTAGAAAGTGGTGCCTTACTTGGCGAAACTAAAGATGATAAGTTATATTTGGTATTCAAAAAGGAAGGGGAAGTATTAGATTATAAAAAGTTTATTGAGTAAAGTTGAANTTCACCCATTATTTCTTTTTATTGCCTTATCATCAGTATTAACAGGTCTTTTTAAAGAATTTATTATTATGTTTTCTATAATCATTATTCATGAGATAGGTCATTTAATAACGGCTTATTATTACAAATCGAATATTAACAAAATCTATTTGTATCCTTTTGGTGGTTATATATCATTTGGTGACAAAATTAATAAACCTCTTAAAGAAGAATTTCTAATATTAATAAGTGGTCCAATACTACAAATTATATATTTTTTTATCATGTTATATTTAAATTATATATCTGTTATAAGTTTAAATNCTTACAATATTATAATTAATTATCATTACACACTTTTATTTTTTAATATGTTACCATTATTCCCGCTGGATGGTTCAAAACTAATAAATATATTATTATCTAAATTAACATCTTTTAAATTAGCGCACAAAATAATGTTATATATATCATATATAGGTATTATATTTTTTTTATTTACTACCAAATATATTAATTTTGGTATGAATCTATATTTGATGCTTTCACTTCTNTTNGTNAAAGTTGTAAAAGAGAGTANAAATCATAAAATGGTTTGTAATCGCTTTTTATTAGAAAGGTATTTGTATAATTTTAAATTTAATAAATTAAAAATCATAAGCGGGTCTAATCTGTCAAAAATGATGCGTGATAGGCGACATCTTTTTATAATTGGTGATAAAAAGGTTACTGAAAAAGATCTACTTAAGCAAAGATATGGTAAGAAGGGTAAAGACTTTACAAAAAACTAGGTCTGTATTAAAATAATGATTATAGATGCAAGAGTGGCGGAATTGGTATACGCGTACGCTTGAGGTGCGTATGGATTTTTCCTTGAGGGTTCAAGTCCCTTCTCTTGTACCAANAATTTGATACTAATTAGGGGGTCAATTATGTTTGATAAATTAATATCTAAAATAAAAAAATATAGAGAATTATCTAAAGAACGACGTGAAATTGAATTAAAAGAGAAAAAAGATTATTTTATTAATTTATTAAATAGAGATTGGACAGATGAAGAAGTATATAGAGAAAATGAAAGTTTAATTATTGATTCAGCTGGATGGTTAGGTGGAGACTATACTGAATATGATTTTAAAAAAAGAATACTTAGAGATTATCAGGAATACTTTACTAAAGAAGAATATCAATCTTTATATCAAATGATAAAAGAAAAGGAAGAATTATACTTAAAACATTTTTACGAAACGAAGGAGAATGTTATTAACGAATTAACTAAGAATTGGGAAAATGACTACGTAGATACAGAATGTAGCGAATTCGAATTTAAGAGTAAACTTCTTTTGGTGAATAAAAAATATTTTCATAAAAAAGAATATGAAGAATTGTCGAAGATGATAAATTATAAAAAGGCTCAACAATTAGTTAAAAAAAATAGATAGTTGGTTTGAACTATAAGGTTTAAGTTATAAAGTATATAGTAAATAAATAGGAGTTAATTAAAATGTCTAAGAAGATATATATGATAATTAAAAAAATTCTTAACAATATTGGAAAAGCTGAACTTGCTAAAGAAACCAGTGATAGAGAAAGACTTTTTGCTTTTTTAATGAGGGATTGGTCTTGCGAAGAAGTTGATTTTTATTATAATTCTATTGTTAATGAAGATAATATATATGATTTATTACCAAATGAATATGATTTAAAGAAAGAGATTTTAGAATGCAATACTAATAAACTGTCTTGTGCAGAGAAAAAATTTGTAATTAGAATAATAGAAAATAGAAGTTCTAGAAGAAATATATGTAAATAAGGTTTGTAGCATATGAAATATACAAGTATTTGTTTGACTTGCATTATGTTCTGTGTTACAATTCTTGATAGTTAGACCTCGGTCTACAACCGCACGACAAAGGTTTTAAACATTTTTATGTACCTTATAGGCGAGTCTTAGTTAAAAGGGAGGTAAATTCATGAAAGCGATTATCGAAACTGGTGGAAAGCAATATTACGTTGAAGAAGGATCAGAAGTATATGTTGAAAAATTAGATGAAGCTGTTGGTTCAGTTGTAACTTTTGACAAAGTATTAATGGTTAATGGTGTTGCTGGAAACCCATATGTTAAAAATGTTGTTGTAAAAGCTGACGTTATTAAACAAGGTAAACAAAGAAAAATTACTATATTTAAATATCGTCCAAAGAAAAATTCGCATAAAAAACAAGGACATAGACAACCATATACTAAAGTTAAAATCACTAAAATTGAATCACTGTAGGAGTATTTAATGATTAAGGTTAATGTTCTTAAAAAAAATGAACAATTAAGTAAAATTAAAATAACAGGTCATGCTGGATATGATGATTATGGTAAAGATATTGTTTGTGCTGCAGTAAGTGCAACAGTTATTACTACTATCAATGGTATTTTGGCATTATCTAAAACAATTGAATACATAGAAAATAAAGATGGAGTAGTAATAGAAGTTATTAAAGAAGATGAAATAACTAATAAACTATTAAACAATATGTTATCTATGTTAAGTGAATTAGAAAAAGATTATCCAAAAAACATTAAGATAAATTGAGGAGGTGTATTCCGTGATTAAGTTTAATATACAATTATTTGCACANAAAAAAGGTCAAGGGTCTACAACTAATGGTCGTGACTCAGAATCAAAAAGACTTGGCGCTAAAGCTAGTGATGGAGAATTTGTAACAGGTGGTTCAATTATATATCGTCAAAGAGGAACTAAAGTATATCCTGGTAATAATGTAGGAATTGGGAAAGATGATACTCTTTATGCCAAAATAGCAGGTTATGTTAAGTTTGAACCAATTAGTAAAGGTCGTAAACAAGCAAGTGTATATGAAGCAAAATAATTATTTTGCTTTTTATATGTAAAAATAGAATACTTATATATATATATATAATCGTGCATTTGATATA
>JGI24710J26742_10003256_pt1 | contig 13864 bp, 11 predicted proteins | sample BioPla2DNA2_FD_26742 | JGI IMG/M metagenome (IMG submission 26742) | reverse complement strand
TTCGACAGATCAAATATCAATAATGTCAATGAACGTTGCGGTTACAGTGAACCAAGTTTATTTAATTTTTAATCGTCCACTTTTTTAGTGGACAGTAGTGACATTTAATATGTAATTATTATGAAAAAATTATTATATATAATACCATGCATGGTGATAATGTTAACATCATGCGATTGGTTTGTGCTTGACAATCAAAGTGACTATGACGCCTCAATCTACGGATCCATATTCGATTCCGGTACCGGTGCGCTTGTTCCCAATGAGTTGCCAACAAACTACAGCTCCATTACCGTTTATGAGTTGGGTTGGGATGCAGAGGTGGCGCAAAGCTGGAACATGAAACCTAATGGGACATATAGAAATAATCTCATTTTTTCCGGAGATTACAAATTCTATCCGGTTTTATCAAACTATTACCCTGAAGAACAAAATTTCACTGTCGTACCGGGGGAAAATAAGATAGATTTTACCGTAACTCCCTATGCGCGGATTGTTAATCCGGAATTTTCTTACGACGCCGCAAATGAGAGAATTGTTGCCACTTTCTCTGTTGAACATGGCGATCCAACAAGAACTTCGCGTATTGATACCAGATTATGTGTTTTTCCGGACAGATTTGTTGGCCAACAATTTAATTCATGCAAAAATGTGCCAGGATCTGCCGCCAATAATGTTGTTGCGGACGGAACTACCAGAATTACTGTATATGTGGACACCAATTCACCCCTTGCTGAAAATGACCAGTTCAAATATACCCGAACCCACTACATTAGAGTAGCAGCGGTAGCGACCGGGCCTGGAGTGAACACCTCGAAACGCGCCAATTTTTCACAGGTTTATGCTTTATCTTCAGACTTTAGTACAATTACTGAAGTTACGGATTGGTAATTTTTAAGTGAATTTTGTTTTATTCTGTTAAAGTCTCCCGATCAGGTTATACGACAAAATACCTGACGGGAGATACTTCAGAATTTCAATAAAAAACAGCAATAGTTTTATTGCGAAATTTTCGGATAAAATATTTAAAACAATTTCTATCAAGCATTTCAATAAAAAGTAAAAAATACATAAAAATTTGAGACAATTGTGGAAATTGAACCTGAATTTTTAGAGAATAACAGCCCTTGGGTTAGTTGTTTTATTAATTGGTATCTTGTTATTGGAGAAATTGGCCGACAAATTCGGCCAGTTCTCTCCAATAATTAATTTATTAAATACATACTCATGAAAAAATCAGATGTAAAATTTTTGTTTACGGTTGCAGTTTTAATGCTGTTTGGATCATTAATTCTAACCGGGCAAAAGCTTAAACCGGGGCCACAGGATCTAACCTTTTTCTCTTCAGTAGATGAAACAAACCAGCCCTACTCAATCTATATTCCAAAAAATTTTGACGAGACGAAGGAATATCCCCTTGTGATTTTTCTTCATGGAGCCATGTCGAATAACCGTCTTGGACTTCGTAGGGCATTTGGTTTGGGGAATATTCAGGGTACAAGTTTCACCGAGCCGGGATTTATCCATAAGGAAGATGATCTGGAGGCATCGAGATACTGGCCAGAAATGCCCGATATAGACTACATTGTAGCGGCGCCATTGGCACGGGGCACAGCCGGTTATCAGGGCATACCTGAACAGGATGTGTACGATATGCTTGACGATATCAAAAGTCGTTTTAATATTGACGAAAACCGCACATATCTGACCGGACTTTCAATGGGCGGTGGAGGAACTTTGTGGTTAGGTTTAACACGACCGGATATATGGGCCGCTATCGCTCCCACATGTCCCGCTTCCCCCGAGGGAGCAACCGATATCTATATAAACGGCTCCAACCTTCCTGTCCACTTTTTTGTAGGCGACAAGGATGGTTTAATGCAAGGTACCATAGAATGGAGGGATAGATTTATATCCATAGGTGCGCCTGTAGTTGACTACGTGGAATATCCCGGGATAGGACACAACAGCTGGGAATACTCCTACAAAGATGGTTTTATATTTGACTGGTTCGCCCAGTTTGAGCGCGACATGTTTCCAAAAGAGGTCCAATTCAGCACAAAACTTTTCAAATATAACAAAGCATATTGGGTTACCCTTGATAATTTGACACCCGGAACTTTGGCCGTAATTAAGGCAAAGTTTACCGGGAACAATGTTATCGAAATAACAACGAGCGATCTGCTGGCATTTACTCTAAAACTAAAGGGACACCCCATGTTTGATGCCGGAAAATCGGTAAAAATAACTGTTGACGGAAAAAGTTTCTCCGCGAAAAGTCCCGATAACATTTCGTTCTCCAAGGAAAACGGAACATGGAAAAACAAAAAATTCACTCCCGGCCTGACATCCAAACAGAAAGGGGCTGAGGGCATACTTTTCTCGGCAGTCAGCAGCAACCATATCTATGTTTATGGGACAGCGGACAATCCCTCCAGCGAAGAACTGGCAAGGAGAAGAAATCAGGCCAATGAGGCTGCCAACTGGGCGATCAATGCCGGTTACTATATGGGAACCCCGCTAATATTTCCCAGAGTTGTTGCCGATAGAAGTATCAGGCAAAGCGATTACGACCTGTGCAACCTTGTACTCTTCGGGACAAAAGAGACAAACTCGGTCATCGCGAAGTACGCCGATAAGCTTCCTATGCATCTTGATACTGATGCTGAAGACTATGGTATGGTTTATATATTCCCAATGAACCAACATTATGTTCTTGTCAACTCGGGTTTATCGTGGTGGACCGCTCCAAGCTCCGGAAGAGTGGGCTCATCGATGATGGCGGCCGGAAAATCTTCAATGTTATCAAAGACTGAAGATTTCTTGATTTTTAAGAACACATCCGATAATGTAGTAACCAGGGGAAATTTCGACAATAACTGGAAACTCCCCAATGATGCGGTAAATCTGCTCAAAGCTACCAATGTGGTAACTTTTGGCGGCCAATAATTATCAATAAAAAATCCTAATTATTCCCCCGCAACTCACATTAAATAAAAAACAAACAGTAACTTTAAGGTCTTAACGACAATGATTAAATGGGATTTTGAACATTTTTATATTTATATTCTTTATATTTATATCCTTTTTCTATAAAACCTTATTCTTAACAAATCTAAACTATGAGAAAAAAACTACTACTTTCATTCATTTGTTTGTCAGTTGCTTTTGTCTCTTTTGGACAGGAACTGGCAAACTTCAGAAGGGTTGCCGTTACCTCCCCTGAAATAGGAGAGACAACGGTTACTTTCAGATTTTCGGCGCCTAATGCCAAACTGGTAAGGCTATATGGTTCATGGATGACCAGCTATGACTCATCAATCAATATGATGAAAAACGACTCCACCGGGGTATGGTCGGTCAGTGTCGCCAAGCCGGCCGTAGAACTTTATACCTACAACTTTATTGTTGATGGTTTCCCCAGCACCGATCCCAACAATGTTATAATGCAAAGAGACGGAACCAGGTATCTAAGCGTATTGCTGATTCCGGGAGAATTGACCGAGAACTACTTCGAGGCAAATCAACGGGGAAATCTCGAAAAGGTTTGGTATGACTCCCCAACAATAGGAATGTCGCGCAGAATGTTTGTGTATACTCCTTATGGATACAACACAAGCGGCCAGAAATATCCCGTACTTTACCTGTTGCACGGGGGTGGCGGCGATGAAGACGCATGGAGCACTATGGGCAGAGCATGCCAGATACTCGACAACCTGATTGAAAAGAAATTGGCTGTTCCAATGATCTGCGTTATGCCCAATGGTAACCCTGGACAGGCTGCTGCCAGAACTCTAATGATCCCCGAAAAAACTATTGACAGGAACGATCCCAACAGCGCTAACTTATATGTGAACAGTCTTGTAAAGGATATTATACCCTATATCGAGAAAAACTATAGAGTGATTGCCGATCCTGACCACAGAGCTATTTCGGGACTTTCCATGGGAGGAGGACATACACTTAGTGCGAGTAATTTGTACCCGGGCACATTCAGTTATATCCTTCCTTTGAGCATGGGCGTTGGAGCGAATCAGACTGATATTGATAAGAATCTGCAAGGAGTTAAAAATGCCGGCTATAAACTATATTGGGTGGGTGTTGGCAGAGAGGACTTCGTATGGCAAAGCGCTCAAAACCTTGATGCGGCATTGACCCGCAACGGTTTGGAACATACTTTCTTTGTAACCGACGGTGGACATACATGGTCCAACTGGAGAATTTATCTGAACACCTTTGCCAGGCTATTGTTCAAATAGTATAAACCTTAATAATTGTATAATATTATGAAAAGAATTCTTGTCACTATATTTTGTCTAAGCCTGTTTTTTGGCTCCTTTGCGCAAGAACTGGCCAATTTCATGGGATCCGCCCCAATTGTCTCTCCTGAGATTACAAATAGCGGAATAACCTTCAGAATTTCCGCCCCTTATGCGGATAATGTTAAACTAAACGGATCGTGGGGAGCATCGGTGGAAATGACCAAATCAGCAAATGGTGTATGGTCAGTTACCATCCCCACTCCCACTCCCGAGCTTTACACATACAGTTTCAACGTGGATGGCATATCTTATAACGATCCCGCCAATGTCTTAATGCAGAGGGATGGAACCAGATATCTAAGTGTATTGCTGGTGCCGGGAGAAGCCACCGCGAACTATTTTGAAGCAACGCAGAGAGGAAATCTTTCACAAGTTTGGTATGATTCGCCTACACTTGGAATCAACCGCCGGTTATTTGTTTACACCCCTTATGGATATAATAAAGGTACCACAAAGTATCCGGTATTATATCTGCTTCACGGTGCTGGCGGAGATGAGGACGCCTGGAGTACTATGGGCCGTACCTGCCAGATTATGGACAATCTTATTGAAAAAGGTCTGGCAAAACCAATGCTTGTGGTGATGCCTAACGGTAACCCAACACAACAAGCAGCCAGAACAACAATGTTGCCGGAGGTTCCGATCGACAGAAACGCCCCTAATTACGATCCAAACGGATATGTAAACAGTATCGTAAAAGATATCGTACCCTATATTGAAAGCAACTATCGGGTTATCGCCAATCCCAATTCAAGAGCTCTTGCGGGATTATCAATGGGTGCGGGACATACGATTAGCTGTACAAATCTATATCCGGGTTTCTTCAGCTATATCTGTCCATTAAGTAATGGAATTAGGGTAACCGACGAAAATAAGGCCACTTATGAAGAGCAATTCAAGGCACTTAAAAAAGCTGGTTATAAACTTTATTGGATTGGGTGTGGTGAAGACGATTTCCTTATTGAAAGCGCCAGAACACTTGATGCCACTCTTACATCACTGGGCCTGAAACATACATTCTATGTCAACTCAGGTGGTCACACATGGACTAACTGGAGAATATACTTGAATAAATTTGCTCCGTTACTTTTCAAGTAGGGAGCACCAGTTTTGTTGTTATTATGAGTCTGTCCAACTTCAGTGGACAGACTCATAATTTTGTATATATCAAATGTTCTTACAAATTGAGTTTACCTTATAACACAAACCATAAACCAACAAATGATGGAAACAATAAAAAAACTATCGGTTACTATGCTCTTTTTATGCGCTGTAACTCTTTTAAGCGCGCAAAGCAATAGCCAATCAAAGGTGACCCGGTTGCCGCTTTTTGACGTGCATGTTCATGTTTCAAAGGTAAGGCCCGGTTCATCTCCATTGTGTCCCTGGTTCTTGACCAGTATGCCCGGTTCTGATCCAAACGAAGAAAGGATATCATTTTTTAATTCTGATTGTACGGACCCTTTGATGCCGGCGAAAGACGATGAGGAGATGAAAAATGAGATTGTCAGGAGAATCAAGGAGATGAACCTTACGATGATAGCATTTGGCGATCTCGGTATCATGAGAAGTTGGATGAAAGAGGTACCTGAAGGAAGAATAATCCCGGGAATAGGGATTGGAAACCTCACTGTTGAACAGTTCCGTGATTCACTGGAAAGTGGATTTTACAAAGTGATGGCTGAAGTTGCTCCCCAGTATCAGGGAAAATCACCGAGCGACATGGAGTTTGATCCATATTTCGCCGTAGCGGAGGAACTGAATATTCCTGCAGGTATACATATGGGTACCGGTGGAAATGGAATGGCAAATATAACCTCTCCCTCATTCAGGGCATCTTTGGGCGACCCTTTCCTTTTAGAGGATCTTTTGGCACGACATCCAAAACTTAAGATATATGTTATGCACGCCGGTTATCCGATGGCAGAAAATATGATCGCACTTATGGGAGCCCACGCCTATGTGTATGTCGATATTTCCGGAATGATCTGGAGCTATCCTCTGGATGAGGTACACGCTTACATTAAAAGGCTTGTTCAGGCTGGATTTGGTAAACGAATAATGTATGGTACCGATTTCATGACATGGCCAAGAATGATAGAGACCTCCATGGGGGTAATAGAACATGCGCAATATCTATCCGAAGACCAGAAGAGGGATATACTTTTCAACAATGCCGCGAGATTCTTTCGCCTGGACAAGAGCTATTTCGATTGGCCCGAAGAATAATGGAAAGTTATTAGTTCCTTAAAGGCTTTCCAAACATCTTTGTCCGGTTCCGAGGCGACAATAGATATTGTCTCTTTACCAACAGGATGGATGAATTCCAGTTTTTTCGCGAAAAGACTTATACTTCCATCTCCGTTAGACCTAGGGTAACCATATTTAAGGTCGCCTCTGATCGGACAACCTATATTCGCGAGTTGCGCCCTGATTTGGTGGTGCCGGCCCGAATGCAGATCCACTTCAAGTAAATAATAACGATCCGACCTACCCAATATTTTATATGATAAAGAGGCTTTTTTCGATCCTTTTACCTCATTATCATACACATATGTTTTATTCTGCTTTTCGTTTTTTTTCAGATAATTGACCAATGTTCCCACATCTTGCGGGGGACAATCCTTAACAACAGCCAGATAACTCTTTTTCACGTTGTTATCCCTGAACATTTGGTTTAACCGGCTCAAAGCTTTTGACGTTCTGGCATAAACTATGACACCTCCTACCGGCCTGTCAAGTCGGTGAACAACCCCCAGAAACACATTGCCCGGCTTGTTGTATTTTTTTGCAATATAGGCTTTTATCTCATTATCAAGAGATTTATCGCCGGTTTTATCACCTTGAACAAGAGCAGTAGCCAACTTATTGACGGCAATAATGTGATTATCTTCGTACAGAACATCGAGCATGATCAATACTGTTCCATTTCATTGGGAAAATCAAGTCTTTTTACATCATTGATATAACTTTGCACCGCCCCCTTGATTTCGTCGTGCAAATTATGGTATCTTCTCAGAAACCTCGGAGAAAATGATTGCGTTATTCCCAACATATCGTGAAGCACCAATACCTGGCCATCAGTATGCGGTCCCGCCCCAATGCCGATTACGGGAATTTTTACCTTTGAGGTCAATTCCCCTGCCAGTTGGGCCGGAATTTTCTCCAATACAACAGAGAAACAACCTGCCTCTTCCAGGGCTAAAGCATCTTTAATAAGTTTTTCGGCCTCTTCATTCTCTTTGGCTCTGACCGCATATGTTCCAAACTTGTATATCGACTGGGGTGTCAAGCCCAGATGGCCCATAACAGGTATGCCGGCAGATAAAATCCTTTTAACGGATTCAACTATTTCCGTTCCACCTTCAAGTTTTACGGCATGGGCTCCTGTCTCTTTCATAATACGTATCGATGAAGCCAGTGCCTCCTTTGAATCGCCCTGATAAGTACCAAAAGGAAGATCCACAACAACCAGGGCTCTTTTAACTCCCCTGACAACAGAAGCCGCATAACATATCATATTATCCAACGTAATAGGCAAGGTAGTCTCATATCCGGCCATAACGTTGGAAGCGGAGTCGCCTACAAGAATTACGTCTATTTCAGCTTCATCCAAAATTTTGGCCGAAGAATAATCATATGCGGTCAACATCGCGATTTTCTCGCCCTTAAGCTTCATCTCATGAAGCACATGGGTGGTAACCCTCTTTATAATCTTTTGTGCCATAATGTTAAATTTATAACTATCCACAAATTTAATCAATTATGTCGATGGGTCAACAATATTAACTCAAATTGACAAAAGCATGGCTATTTCTGTCGTTTTGGCAGACGTCATCCAATACATTCATTATCCAATATGTCATTATTGCCAAAAATTTAAGCATCATCACCTATGGCATAATCATTGTTCCCTTAAGTGAGAAGTTAAAAACAAAAAAAACAAAAATTTTAAACTATAAAATATGGGAAAAATAATCGGAATTGATTTGGGCACAACAAACTCTTGTGTAGCTGTCATAGAAGGCAGCGAACCAGTTATAATACCAAACAGCGAAGGAAAGAGAACTACACCCTCAGTCGTGGCATTTGTTGACAATGGAGAGAGGAGAGTTGGAGACCCCGCCAAACGTCAGGCTATAACAAACGCCGAAAAGACCATCTATTCTATCAAAAGATTCATGGGCGAGACTTACGACAAAGTCAGCAAGGAGGTCAACAGGGTAACATATAAAGTAGTTAAAGGAGACAACAATACTCCCAGGGTAAAAATTGACGACAAACTATATTCCCCGCAAGAGATCTCAGCTATGGTTCTCCAAAAGATGAAACAAACTGCTGAAGACTATCTGGGGCAAGAGGTTACCGAAGCTGTTATTACGGTTCCGGCCTACTTCAGCGACTCCCAGCGTCAGGCTACAAAGGAGGCTGGAGAGATTGCCGGATTAAAAGTTAAACGTATAATCAACGAACCAACCGCCGCTTCACTTGCTTACGGTCTTGATAAAAAATCACAGGATCTTAAAATTGCGGTATTTGACCTTGGAGGAGGTACTTTTGATATTTCCATTCTTGAATTGGGAGATGGTGTTTTTGAGGTAAAATCCACCAATGGAGACACCCATCTGGGCGGGGATGATTTTGATCAGGCTATTATAGACTGGTTAGCTGAAGAGTTTATTAAAGATGAGAATATAGACCTTAGAAAGGATCCTATGGCCTTGCAGCGACTGAAAGAGGCCGCTGAAAAAGCCAAAATTGAACTGTCAAGCTCTACAACAACTGAGATAAATCTTCCTTATATTATGCCGGTGGACGGTATACCAAAACACCTTGTCAAAACCCTTACAAGAGCAAACTTTGAGAAAATTTGTGATAAGTTGATCCAGGCCTGTATAGTTCCATGTGAAAAGGCACTTAAAGATTCAGGTTATAGTAAGTCTGAAATTGATGAAGTGTTATTAGTTGGAGGATCAACACGAATTCCGGCTATTCAGCAACTTGTAGAGAGATTCTTTGGCAAGGCACCTTCAAAGGGAGTTAACCCCGATGAGGTTGTGGCAGTAGGAGCCGCTATACAAGGCGGAGTTCTCACCGGAGAGGTCAAAGACATACTCTTACTTGATGTTACACCTCTCTCTTTGGGTATAGAGACCATGGGAGGCGTGATGACAAAACTTATAGAGGCAAATACCACCATTCCTTCAAGAAAATCGGAGATCTTCACTACTGCCGCGAATAACCAGCCATCTGTTGAGATCCACGTTCTCCAGGGCGAAAGGCCTATGGCCGCTGGAAACAAAACTATTGGTCGATTCCACCTCGACGGTATTCCACCCGCTCCAAGGGGAGTGCCACAGATTGAAGTTTCCTTCGACATCGATGCTAACGGTATACTTAACGTAACCGCCAAAGATAAAGGAACAGGCAAAGAGCAGAAAATCAGAATTGAAGCCTCTTCAGGCTTAACCGACGATGAGATAAAAAGAATGCGCGAAGAGGCAAAAGCCAATGAAGATGCCGACAAAATCGCCAAGGAGAGGATAGATAAGATCAATAGCGCCGACAGTATGATATTCTCCACGGAAAAACAGTTGAGCGAATATGGAGATAAACTTCCGGCCGACAAAAAAACGGAGATTGAAGGAGCATTGGCAAAGCTAAAAGAGGCCCATAAAAATCAGGATGTTGACGCTATAGACAAAGCAATGGCGGAGTTGAACTCTATTTGGCAATCCGCTTCGGAAGAGATATATAAAAATACAGGAGGGGAAGGTCAGCCAAATGCCGGGTTCAATGGCTCCGGCCAGCAATCTGATGGTAGCGCCAAAGGCTCAGGAGATGAAGAGGTAACTGATGTTGATTTTGAGGAGATCAAATAATTCCAACATATAAAAAATCAAACCAAAAAAATCCCAACATTTACGCAATGTTGGGATTTCTTATTTTAAACGGGAGTAGGTGGAAAAAACGCTGATCACCGAGTAGCAAACAACATTACCTTCTCTTTATCTTGGATAAAACGGATTATTGGATTCATCGTACTTACCGCCTTCGGCCAATATCGGATATATGGCCGCAGGGAAACACAAACTCTGGTAAATTGTGAATTCGCTTTGTGATATCGCATTGATATTGTCGATGTAAATTCTTTCCCTTGGTGTCTCATTTCTTACTATCGCGGGATAACTTTTACCACTGTTGGTCACGAGTCCGGGACCAAATATCAGAATGCCGGGACGAGGTCCCCAGCCCTGCTCTATTGTATAGGCCGATTCCCTGTCGTGTGGATTGTGTACCCTGTTAAACCCTAATCCGGTCATAAAACACTTGCCCAAAGGATTTAAACCCAATGCGTAATCCATCATCTGACTGACCGCGTTTATATATTTTTGTTCCCCGGTCAACCGCCATAGCATAAGTATAGGGAAAGAGTACTGGCCCTGAGCCACATTACTGCCCCACCACCTAAGGCTCAAAGGCGTACCTACAGGGTATGCGTTTCCTTCCAAATATCCCAATTGCTTATCGACAGTGGCTTGAAGCGCTTCCGTAAAAATTTTTACAACCCTGGCATCGGTAGGGATATTTTTAGCGATTATGTAAGAATAAAAATAAGATACCAACCATGCCTTATTCGCGAAAGCCTCAGTTCCCTGGTTGTAAGTATTTGCCAGCTCCCTGACATCATCTGCATGTTCTTTGATATAAGCATGGGCAGACTCATCTCCGGTAAGAAGGTATTTTTCCACAGAGTAGTACATTCTATGGTTGGGCGTGATATTATCTCCGGCCGCTATAAACGCCTTTTCAGCTCGCTCTACAAGTTCCCTGGTTCTTTCCGGCTGGTAGGGTTCAATTATGCGAGCCAGGTGCATAAACATCCCGGAAGCCCAGGCGGCCGTACGGGGATCGATCCTTTCTGAACCGAACAGATGATCTTCCTTGTCGTACGTGGTAAAAGGCGAGTAACCCAAGGTCTCGGTCCCCCAGGGGATTTCACCGGATTCTTCCTGAAAATACTCCCAAAACATTGCGCCCCATGCGGCCTCGTCAATAATATCGGGAATTCCGTTCCCCTTGCCAATTATATAGTAGTTCTCGTCGAATATATCGGGAATATTGAACTGATCATCGGTAAAGTATTGAGGGAAAGCCTCAAATGTTGTTAAAAGAGTGGAGGTCACGTCCATATGATAAGTTCTACGGTCAGCATCACCGGCATCATGATATCCTCCCCAGACTTTAATGGTTGGTTCCGTTCCTTCAACCTTCAGACTGGCCTCCGCGATTGGCGCATATGTCTGGTAAACTATCTCATGACAGGGCTTCATCCTGATATTCCAGGCATAAGGCCACATAATCTGAATCCCACAACGCTGGTGGTACAAAGAACGAAAACTGGTGTGACCCAAACGACGGGAGAAATCACCACCAACACCAAATGGATAGGAAGATCCATACCCATTTACGGTAATCTTATAAGGTCCCCCGGCGGGAACATCCGACAAATCAATTCTATAAACAAAATCACCGGAGGAGACATCTTCTCCAATCTTGACAAGAACTCCGGAAGCAATCTTTTTCCCGGTTGCCTCTTCGTAAACTGAATATGCGGGCAACGCGCCTTCGATCTGTTTAACTCCTCCATCACCTGTCCAAATCGCGAAGTTGGCATACCTGACATCTGACAAGGCACTGTATCCTACCTGATTGGTTTTTATGGACTCGCAAAAAATATCGGTATCCTTGAATGTAAACGCAAATGTTCCATACGGAGTTTCCAATGTGTACCTGTTCCCGTTAACCAAATCGGGAACACCCAAATAGATGTAATGATCGCATTTATTGCTTTCCGTAACAAATTTATTGATCGATTTGACACCTTTCCCGTTCAATTTCCATTGAGAAGGATTTGAGATGTCTACCTCATCCATATCAATAATGTCACTTTTGAAGAACACTACCAAAATATCTTTTGAAGCTGTTCGGATCTCCTGAAAAGAGAGGTTTGCGTTTGCTGTTACGGATAGCAACAGGCCCACAATAAGAAGTGATAGTTTATTCATTTTTTTAGTTTATTAAATGTGTATAGAGGTATAAAGAAGTACTCCCTTCTTTATTGCCACAACTTAACAAATATAAGTTTTTTTTGTAATGATGATGTAATTCCGATGTTAGATGACGGATTGGCGGTATGTTTTTATTGCCGATTTCGGAGTACGTTCCTATCAAGTTAAAATTACTTTTGATACGGGCTTTACCGCTCGAATATCCACTGAACCGACAATTAATTGTACCGCGAAGGCTATCAATTCCCTTTATTTATAAAAGAAGTCCTAAAACTGTCCGGTTTTGTTTTTTTGGTTATATATTTGATACAATTCCTAACTTATGGCATACTATGAGAAGATTTGGCATTTTCACAAGATATACCGAAAAATATTGGCATACTTTTGGAAACGTTACAGCCTTTAAGTCACGACAGAGGTAACCGCGCATTGATATACCAGTATTCTATCGGTGATTTGAGCAGTTTGTCCAATGAAGAGGCAAAGTTAGTTATTAATGAGCTTGCAAAACGTGGAGTTGGAGTGATTACCTTCTGGAAAAAAGGAGAAGCAATGGAAACCTGTGTTAATGAAGGTATTCGTATCGCGAATCTTCAAAAATGTGTTGATCATTTGAAGTGTAATCTATTCAATAAGGTCAGGCATGGAGTAGAGGGTGAGCAAAAGATACCATTAAAAATTTAACATCTTTTCAGTACAATCTAAAAATTGGGCATATATTTGAACTATAAACATTATTTTTTTTGTGTAAATTAGGTTTTTTCAAAATAGTTGTCCAAATGATTCCTTACAATAAGCATTTTTTCTTTTCTCTTATATTCACAGCTCTTTCTGCCCTCTCCTCTATGGGCCAATCCATGGAAAAAATCAATTTGGTTGACGAAAACAACAAAAAACAGGGAACCTGGATCAGTTATCATTCGAATGGGAACATCCGGTACAAAGGAAAATTCAAAGACGATCAACCAATGGACACAATGACCAGATATTATGAGAACGGTATGAAAAGATCTGTGATGATTTACAATGAAAACGGTCGGGATGTTTATGCGTATATTTACCACACCAATGGTTTTCTTGCCTCAGAGGGGAATTACAGGGATCAGATGAAAGAGGGAAAATGGAAATTCTTCTCTTCAACAATTGATGGGTATATGGTAACAGAGGAACACTATACCGAAAATATCAGGAACGGAAAATCCATAAAATATTTTGAAAACGGAAATATTGCCGATATTACCATGTATTCTTTTGGAATAAAAGAGGATAAATGGTTGCAATATTACTCCAACGGAGTTCCATTTCTGGAAGCCAACTATTCCAACGGAAAGCTTGACGGCAAATTTGAAACATGGTTCAATAATGGAAATCCGAAATCTGTGGGTTTGTACAAAGATAATCTTAGGGAAGGCAAGTGGCTAATTTACAATGAAGACGGTTCATTAAAATATGAAGCAAACTATGTAAGGG
>JGI24710J26742_10003255_pt1 | contig 13867 bp, 9 predicted proteins | sample BioPla2DNA2_FD_26742 | JGI IMG/M metagenome (IMG submission 26742) | reverse complement strand
CCCCCACCATTTCCAGAAGCTTTAGTAGATGCTTCTTTTATAAGAGCACCACAATCAATATTTGCAGCTATGTCTTGATGAGCTTTAGCTATAAAATTAACATTATTCTCTCTTACATTAGCTATAAATACAAAACCAACACCAATTTTTTCACTCAAACGATCAACTAATTGTTTTAAAAAAGGTATATCGTAATCTTGCGTTCTAGTAACAATGTACTTGTAACCATCTTTTTCAACTACTTCATCATCAAATGAAGATAAGTCTTCTAAAGCTTTTGCATTTCTTGCATTTTCGTATGCCTTTTCTAAATCTTTAACCTTTTCCCTTACATTAGCAACCTCTAATCTATTATATATAATATCTGCATATGATGTAGGAGCACTATTATCAATATGTACATCAAAGTTTAATGTGATACCTTCCCCATATGCTTGAGCTATAATCCTTTTTGCTTTTTCAAGTAATCTTTTCATCTCTTCGTTGTAAGGATCAATAACGCTATATAATTCAATTTCAATATTCTTATCTGTTGTTGCTTCTATTCTAAACACATTTGAGCCTTTCGATTCGAAGGTTTTAATAGCAAATCTGTTTATATCACCTACATTTTTAACATGAGTTCCACCACACAATTCAATTGCATCATATAGCGTAACAACTCTTACTGTATTTTCATATTTTTCCTCAAATAAAGCTACAGCGCCCTTTTCTTTTGCTTCTTCTAGTGTCATAGTCTCAATTATAGCATCTGCTTTAGTAGCAATTTTTTCATTCACAAGCTTTTCTGCTAAAACTATTTCTTTATCACTTATATTATTCTGATACGTAAAATCAAATCTCAACTTCTTATCATCAACACTAGAACCCGCCTGTGTAACAGACTCCCCTAGAGCTTCTTTTAAAGCCTCTTGTAGAAGATGTGTTGCACTATGATTTTTAGCTATTTCTTCTCTTCTTTCAACATCTATTTTAGCTTTAACTAGATCGCCCACTTTGACTTTACCATCTGTTTTACCATAATGTAAATGCTGGTTGTGAGGAGCTAAAGTAACATTTTCGACATTAAAATTTAAATTTTGTCCTTCAATAATTCCTGTATCAGCAACCTGGCCTCCCTTTTCTGCATAAAATGGGGTTTTATTTAAAATTATATAACCTTCTCCAGTTAACTCTGATACCATTTTCTCGTCTTTTATTAAACCTATTATTTCTGCTTCTGTTTCGTATGATTCATATCCAATAAAAAGACTTTCTTCTTTGAAATCTAGCAAATCTTTATTTTGTGTTTTCATACTTTTTTCCTTCCCTCTAGCTCTCCTAGCTCGTTCTTTTTGTCTTAACATACAAGCGTCAAATTCACTTTTATCCATCTTATAGCCTTTTTCCTCAAGGTACTCCATTGTTAGTTCACAAGGAAAGCCATATGTATCATATAATTTAAAAGCATCATCTCCCGATATAACATTAGATGTAGCAGACTCAATCATTTGTTCTAACCTCTCCTCACCACAAGATAAAGTTTTTCCAAACAAAGTTTCTTCTTTTAATATTAAATCAGAGACTATTTCTTTTTTATCTTCTAAATTAGGATAAGCGTCTTTCATAATTGATATAACTACAGGAACTAAATTATAGATAAAAGGACCTTCTATACCTAATTTTCTTCCATAACGAGCTGCCCTACGAAGTAACCTTCTTAAAACATAACCACGCCCTTCATTTGAGAATGACGCACCGTCGCTCAAAGCGAAAGTAAGTGCCTTAACGTGGTCTGCTATTACTTTAAAAGACATATCGTCATTATATTCTTTCCCACTTATCCTACTTATTTCCTCTATAATTGGCAAATATAAATCAGTTTCGAAATTCGTTTTAGTATTTTGAATAATAGACGTGATTCTTTCAAGTCCCATTCCAGTATCAATATTCTTACTAGGCAGTTCTTGATACTCTGATCTATCAACACCTTCTTTAGCATTATACATACTAAATACATTATTCCATATTTCAACATAACGGTCATTTTCTGTTTCTTCTTTTAGTAGAACTAGTCCTTTTTTTTCAGGATCATATTCCTCACCACGATCATAGAATATTTCACTATCAGGNCCTGATGGACCTTCTCCTATTTCCCAAAAATTATTTTCAAGTCTTATAATATGACTAGGATCAACTCCTTGTTCTATCCATAAGTCATAAGTCTCATCATCATCTGTATAGATAGTCATATAAAGTTTATCTTTATCTAAATTAAAATACTTCTCACTAGTAAGAAGTTCATATGAGTAAGCTATTGCCTCTTTTTTAAAATAATCTCCAACCGAAAAATTCCCAAGCATCTCAAAGAATGTATGATGTCTAGCTGTTTTACCAACATTTTCGATATCATTTGTTCTAATGCATTTTTGACTACTTACCATTCTTCTATTTTTAGGAACAATTGTTCCGTCAAAATATTTTTTAAGTGGTGTTACCCCTGCATTGANCCAAAGCAATGAAGGGTCATTTAGAGGTATTAAAGAAGCACTAGGAATTATTGTGTGTCCTCGNTCTTCAAAATATGTTAAAAACATTTTTCTTATCTCATTACTGCTCATTTTTTTCATTTTACATGTTCCTTTCACGAACGATTTCTGTTAATTTCTTGTTCAAATCATCTAGTGTTCCGTCATTGTGAATATAATAATCAAAATCATCATAATGATCAAAACCTGTTTCAGTAATATCCTGTAATTGTTCTTTAGTAAGACCATTATCAAAGTTATCTCTAACAATTCTAATCGTTATAACATTATCAAATACTGATTTAGGTTTTTCTACTTCGATTTCTAATCTTGCATCATCTATTATTATTACATCAAAGAAAAACGAAAGAATTTCAATATCATCGATCATTCTATTAACAAAAAAATCCTTTTTTCCTAATTTACCCCTAATTAGATCTGTTCCTAGGGTTTGAAGTAATTCTCTTGGCTTTGTTGATTCACATCCGTCCCAGCCAAAATGGTTTTTAGCATAATCTTTGACATGCTCGCCATATGAAGCTATAGCTACTTTTTTGCCCATGTTTTCTAATTCTTTCTTCAAAAAGCGGGCTGAAGTGGTTTTGCCGTGTCTTGCTTTACCAGTAATTATATAAATAATAGGGTTTTTATTAATAAATTCCATATTTATTCATGATCCTCTTCTTTAAATCTTAGTATCTCAAATTTCTGTTCAGCAAATAATAATACAGATTTAATAACTGCAATTAAAGGAGTTGCTATAATCATACCAACAATTCCAAAGAAATAACCAAACAATAATAATCCAATTAAAATAGTAACCGGATGAAGTTTCATCGTTTTGCTCATAACTAATGGTTGAATGAAATTTCCTTCAATAAATTGAATAATAACAACTGCAACAAGGACAACAANACCTGTTGCAATATCCTGGGTAAACGCAACTAAAACAGCAGGAAAGGCACCTAAATAAGGTCCTATATAAGGTATAACATTAGTGATTCCGCAAATCAAACCAAATAATAACGGCGCTTGTAAACCTGTTATTGTAAATACTACTGAACTTAGTATAAATACTAAAGTCGATACAAGAAATGTACCTTTAATATAATTAAATACTGAATCATTAGCATTTGTAAATAATGCAAGCGCGTCCTTTCTAAAAGCTTTTGGTATCATCGACATTAACACTTTTCCAACATTATCAAAATCAAATAATAAATAAAANCCTATCATAAGCCCTACGGCAACAATACCTATAGTTGAAAACATTGCCTTTANAAAACCAATAACAGTCATTGGAATATCTGTAGTAAGTGAACTAACGAAATTGTTAACTGAAAGAACTAAATCAGCTTTAAACGTTTCAATATCAATAAAACTTAGATCACTAAATCGATTCACAAAACCATTTAACCAGTCTGTAATACTACCAAAAATGTTTGGTAATATAGTAATGAAATCATTAACTTGCCCTAGCAATAATGGGAAGATAGTAGTTATAACCAAATACAATATTAGTAACATCACAATATAAACCAATGCAGTTCCAACCACTCTACTTATTCCACGTCTATGTAAAAATTTAACACAAGGATCTAAAAGCCAAGCAATAATAATTCCTATAAAGAAAGGAGATAAAATCTTTATTATAAGCAGTAGGAAAGGCAAAATCTGCCACTCTTTAAATATAAGTGTTATAGAATAAATTCCTACAATAACTAATAAAACATATAAAATTTTTAATATCTTACTTCCTAATTTAATTACTTCATTTAAACTTTTAGTATCTACTTTTTCATTATTAAACAAATTTCTCATGCGATACCTCCATCACATAAATTATATCACATATTACCCATTGTAATATAGTGTTCTTACCTTCTTAATCGCGATTTCTATTATTAATTAAAAACAATCTTAATATCTCAAGCATATTAGAGATAAGAGATGCAACATATGTTAAAGCTGCAGCTGTAAGCATATTTTTTACAGGTTGCTTCTCAGACGTTTCTATCAATTTCTCTTTTTCTAATATTCTAATTGCTCGACTTGATGCATTAAACTCAACAGGAAGAGTTATAAGTTGAAAAACTAAAGTAGCTGCTAGTAGGATAATTCCAATAAGGGCGACATTAAAAGCCGATGCTAGTATTCCTATTACAAGTACTACGTATCCTATACGTGATGCTAAATTAACAACAGGCACAATTGTATTTCTTATCATTAAAGGAGCATATTTTTTATTGTGTTGTATAGCATGACCACATTCATGAGCTGCAATAGCAACAGAGGAAATTGTTGTACCATGATAAACTTCACTAGATAACCTAACTACTTTACGCCTTGGATCATAATGATCAGTCATTTTACCTTTAGTTTCCACTATTGTTATATTCTTAAGTCCGTTTCTATCCAATATTTCACGAGCTACATCAAAACCTGTTAATCTCTTCTTATTTTCTGTAGTACTATACTTACTATAAGTCCCACTTACTAGCAATTGAGCACCTAATACTAAAAGAAAAGAAAGTAAAAGCAATCCTAATTCCATATGTTATCCCTCCTTAATTTCATATGTGGTACCTTCTCTACTATCCTTTATAACTATTCCCATAGATAATAGATAATCTCTTATCTCATCAGCCTTAGCATAATCTTTTCTAGATTTTGCCTCATCTCTTTCCTTTATCATTTCTTCTACTTTGATAACTAAATCATCATCTAAAACCATCTCTTTTATATTTAATAAGTCAAGTGATAAAACTTTATCAAAATCTTCTATTAATGAAAGTTTAGTATTATTGTTTAAATCATTTGATTTAATAACTTCAAACAAAATAGTCAATGCATTAGCAGTATTTAAATCATCCTCTAACGATTCTTTAAATCTTTTTTGATATAGGGAAAACTCTTTTTCCATAATTATACTGTCATCTTGCTTTATGCTTTTAATCCTATTTAATAATTTTTCGTATGACAAAGAAGCCGTATCAAGTGATTCATAACTAAATACTAATTGATTACGATAATGAGACCCAAGGCAAAAGAAACGATATGCCAAAGGTTTATATCCCTTTCTTTCTAAAAGCGATAAAGTTAAAAACTCACCCTTTGATTTACTCATCTTGCCACTTTGATCATTTAAATGCTCAGCATGTACCCAATAATTACACCATTTATGGCCTAAATAAGCTTCACTTTGAGCAATTTCATTTGTGTGATGAGGAAATATATTATCTACACCACCACAATGAATATCTAAGTTCTCTCCAAAATGTTTCATGCTTATACCAGAGCACTCAATATGCCATCCAGGATATCCAACGCCCCAAGGAGAATCCCATTTCAAGGCTTGATCTTCAAATTTTGATGATGTAAACCAAAGTACAAAGTCATATGGGTTTCGTTTATTCTTATCTTCTAAAACATCTGACCTTGCACCAACTATTAAATCTTCCTCGTTACGACCCGACAACTCATAATAACCATCAATTTTATTGATATCAAAATATACATTGCCGTTTGCAACATAAGCAAAATCTTTTTCTAACAATGTAGAAATAATTTTTATATACTCATCAATTAAGTCAGTTGCCTTCTCTATAATGTCAGGTTTTTTAACATTAAGTTTCTTGGCATCCTCAAAAAAAGCATCAGTATAGAAATCTGCTATTTCAAGAACACTTTTCCCTTCACTTTTTGCACTCTTTAACATTTTATCTTCGCCAGTATCAGCATCTGACGTCAAGTGTCCTATATCTGTTATATTCATAACTCTTTTAACATTATAACCAATATAATTAAGTGTTTTTTCAAAGATATCCTCAAATATATATGTCCTTAAATTACCAACATGGGCATAATTATATACCGTTGGTCCACAAGTATACATCTTAACTTCATTTTTATCTATTGGCATAAATTCCTCTACCCTTTTGGTAAGTGTATTATATATTTTCATATATACCTCCTTATTTTTGTAAACGATTTAAAACAACATCTTTACCTAATAAATATATCGTATCAGGAAGTTCTGGGCCATGCATCTGTCCACTTACTTTTATTCTAATAGGCATGTATAATAATTTTCCTTTAACATTAGCTTTGTCTTTAGTGTTGTTGATAGCTAAAGTAATATTATCCAAATTCCAATTATCAATATTTTTTATCTCTTCTTCAAACACTTTTAAAACAGTTTCAATAGACGCATCACTTTCCATAAATTCTTTAGCTTCGCCTTCAATAACAATATCATCATTAAAGAAAAGCGATACTAAAGAAACAATTTCTTTACCATAACTTATGTGCTTTTGATATAGTTTTACTAAATGATTTAACCACTCTGTACTTTTGTCTTCTATATTATATGCATCTTTCAAATGAGGTATTGTTATCTCACAAAGTTTTTCAATAGGTAGTTTTTTTATGTAATGAGCATTCACCCAATTTAATTTTTTCACATCGTAAATAGCTGGTGATTTACTAATTCTTTTAGGATCAAATATCTTAGCTAATTCTTCTAAAGTAAATATCTCTACATTATCAGAAGAACTCCAACCAAGAAGCGCTAAATAATTTACAATTCCTTCTGGCAAATAACCATCATTATACAAATCCATAAAAGATGCATCACCATTACGCTTGCTTAACTTTTGACCATCTTCACCCAACACCATTGGCAAGTGAATATATACTGGCCTCTCCCATCCAAAAGCATCATAAAGCAAATTGTATTTTGGAGTAGACATCAAATATTCATTTCCTCTTGCAACATGCGTAATAGCCATCAAATGATCATCAACTACATTAGCAAAATTATAAGTTGGAAAACCATCTGATTTTAATAATATCTGATCTTCTAAAATTTTATTTTCAACGCTAATATTTCCAAAAACAACATCTTCATAAGAACTTATGCCTTCTTTAGGCATCTTCTGCCTTATAACATATTTTTCACCATTTTTAATTTTATTAGCAATTTCTTCTTTAGTTAAATTCTTACAATACCCATCATACAAAAAAGCTCTCTTTTCAAGTTCTGCCTGATGTCTTAAATCCTGAAGTCTTTCCTCAGAACAAAAACAATAATATGCCTTTCCTTTTTCCACTAATTCATGAGCATATTTACTATATATATCTAACCTCTCACTTTGAGTATACGGACCATATAAACCAGGGTTGTTAGGCCCTTCATCGAACTTGAGTCCACAAAGTTCACAAGTTTTATATATAAATTCAACTGCACCATCAACCTTCCTAGTTTGGTCAGTATCTTCAATTCTTAATATAAAATCTCCATCATCATGTTTAGCAATTAAATATTCAAATATTGCACTACGTAAATTACCAATATGCATAAACCCCGTTGGACTAGGTGCATATCTTGTTCTTATTTTTTTCATTTCATTCACCTATCTTTATTTTATCATTGTTTGCATGTTTTTTCCATACAAATAAGGAGTGTTACATCTAATATTGACGGAGTTTAACAAAATTATTTTTTGAGCAAATAAAAAGCACCTCTGCTTTAATAAACAAGGTGCATACTATTTGTTATTAAACATTAAGTGGCTCTATCATCGATAGGCTAACTTTTTTCTTATCTAAAAATATGTCATCAACATAACACTCAACAATATCTCCTACATTAAAAAGGTCCAATGGATCTTTAACATAATTTTTGGAAAGTTTAGAAATATGTGCCAGGCCGTCATTTTTAAGTCCAATATCAATAAATATACCAAAAGCAACAACATTTCTAACAGTCCCTTGTAATTTCATACCTTTTTTCAAATCTTCAATTTTTAGAACATCACTACGAAGTAATGGCTTTTCAAAGTCATCCCTTAAATCCCTATTCGGTTGTTTAAGTGATTTAATAATGTCTTCTAATGTATATTTATCAGTTTCTAGTTCTCTTGCTACATCTTCAACATTTATGTTCTCTAACTTTTCTTTTAAATCATCAGTACCTATATCGCAAGCTTCTGAATCAAGAGATTTTAAAAGTTCCTTTGCAACACCATAACTCTCTGGATGAATACTTGTTTTATCTAAAACATTATCCCCATCAGCAATTCTTATAAAGCCTATTGCTTGTTCATATACCTTAGGTGTCAAAATTTTGTTTTTCTTCAATTCTTCTCGTGATTTTATTTTCCCATAAGAATCGCGATATTCAAGTATCTTACTTATAACTTTTTTTGATAAACCCGATACATAAGTGAGTAGTGATGAACTTGCTGTATTGATATTTACTCCCACTTGGTTAACAACTTTACTTACGACGAAATCAAGCGATTCATTTAACTTTCTTTGCGGTACGTCATGTTGATATTGACCTACCCCTATACTTTTTGAATCAATTTTTACAAGTTCACTTAATGGGTCTTGAAGTCTTCTAGCTATACTTATTGCACTTCGTTCTTCTACATGAAGATTAGGAAATTCTTCTATTGCAAGAGGACTAGCTGAATAAACTGAAGCTCCAGCCTCATTTACAATTATATACTCTACTTTTCTGTTCGTTTCTTTGATTACTGAAGCTATAAAATCTTCACTTTCACGAGACGCTGTACCATTTCCTATTGCAATAATATCAACATTGTATTTATCAATTAAATTTAAAATATGCTTTTTACTTTTTTCATATTCATTTCTTGGTTCATGTGGATATATAACACTAATATCTAAATTTTTGCCTGTCCAATCAACGACCGCTAATTTACAACCAGTACGATAAGCAGGGTCGAATCCTAATACTATCTTATCCTTCATAGGGGGTTGTAATAAAAGTCTTTCTAAATTCTTTGAAAATATTTCAATAGCATCATCTGATGATTCAGAAGTAAGTTCTGATCTTACTTCTCTTTCAACACTTGGAGCAATAAGTCTTTTGTAGGCATCCGCAATAGCTTCTTTCACATATTTATAACCAGCATTATCCTTACCTTTAATAATCTCTTTCTCTAAGTATGACAATATGTCATTAGTGTCAACTTCAATCTTAACACTTAACACATTTTCTTTTTCACCACGATTAAGAGCTAAAACGCGATGTGATTTTATACTTTTTATAGCTTCCTTATAGTCATAATACATCTCATATACTTTTAGTTCGTCTTCTGCATTTTTCTTTAAATTAGAGACAATCATTCCAGTTCTAAAATAATATGCTCTTATCCATTTTCGGTATGTTGCATTATCACTTACATCCTCAGCAATTATATATTTCGCACCCTCTAATGCTTCATCTTCTGTTTTTACTTTATCATTTAAAAAATCCTTAACATTTAATGTTTTTGGAAAAGACATGATAATTTTAGCAAGTGGCTCTAATCCCTTTGCAATAGCTTCACTAGCTTTCGTTTTTTTCTTTTCCTTATACGGTCTATAAATATCTTCAACTTCAACTAATTTAGAAGCATCCATAATCTTTTTCTTCAATTCATCTGTCATCATACCTTTTTCATCTATCAATCTGATAACATCTTCTTTCCTTTTTAAAAGGTTAACTTGATATTCATATACATCACTAATTTTTCTTATTTGTTCTTCATCTAAATTATTAGTTGCTTCCTTTCTATATCTTGCTATAAAAGGAATTGTGTTTCCTTCACTTAATAATTTTAAAGTATTTTGGACTTGTATTTCTTTTACCGCAAGTTCAATTCCTATTTGTTTAATAATATCGTCGTTCATTGTATCCTCCTACTTTGTATATACAATCTTATTATAAGATAATTGTTTAGTCAATAAAAAAACTAAGTAAATTATTACTTAGTTAAGTACATAGATTCTATTTTATTTTGGATTTTTTCATCATTTAAATATTCATTAAACGATATCTCTTTTGAAAAAACTCCAGTATCTGTTATTTCAATTACTTTATTAGCTATAGATTCAACAAAACTATGGTCGTGAGATGTAAATATTAAACATCCTTTGTATGCTACTAATCCATCATTTACGGCCTGAATAGATTCTAAATCCAAATGATTAGTAGGTTGATCTAAGATTAATACATTAGCACCACTCAACATTAATTTTGAAAACATACACCTTACTTTTTCACCACCAGATAAAACATTAACTTTCTTAAGTGGTTGCTCACCAGAGAATAACATTCTTCCTAAAAAACCTCTCAAATATAAATCAGTTGTATCTTTAGAATACTTAGCTAACCATTCTATTAAATTAAGATTGGAATCATCAAAATATTTGGAATTATCAGCAGGAAAATAATCGCATTCAACTGTTTGACCCCATTTTACGATTCCCTTATCTGGCTTCATTTCGCCAGCTAATATCTTTAACAAGGTTGTTTTAGCAAGGTCATTCCTACCAAGAAGGATTGCTTTGTCCCCTCTATTAATAGTAAATGTTACGTTATCAAGTACCTTTTTACCATTTATCGTTTTAGATAATCCTTCAACAGTTAATATATCTTTACCCAAATCCCTATTTAAAGTAAAACCAATGTATGGATATTTTCTACTGGATGGTTTAATTTCATCTAACACAATTTTTTCAAGACTCTTCTTCCTTGAAGTAGCTTGCTTAGACTTAGAAGCATTGGCACTAAAACGTGCTATAAAATCTTCCAATTCCTTTATCTTCTGCTCTTTCTTTTTGTTAGATTCTTTTGCAAGCTTCAAGGCTAATTGACTAGATTGATACCAGAAATCATAATTACCAGGATATAGTTTAGCAGTATTATAATCAATATCAAGCATATGCGTACAAACCTTGTTTAAAAAATGCCTATCGTGTGATACAACAATTACTGTTTTATCATAATCAATTAAAAAATCCTCAAGCCAATTTATAGCTTTAAAGTCTAGTCCATTTGTCGGTTCATCCATCAATAATATATCTGGATCATTAAATAAAACTTGCGCTAAAAGAACCTTTACTTTATCTGCTTCAGGTAATTCACTCATTTTTTTATCAAAATATATATCCTTAACACCTAAATTACTTAATAATTTATGTGCATTGTACTCAGCTTCCCAACCATTTAACTCAGCAAATTCAGCTTCAAGGTCACCAGCTAAAATACCATCCTCATCAGTAAAGTCTTCTTTGCTGTATAATTCTTCTTTTGCTTTCATAATATCGTATAATTTTTTATGACCCATTATAACTGTTTCTACCACATTATAATCTTCAAATTCATAATGGTTTTGTTTTAAGACCGCCATTCTTGAATTAGGATCAATATAAACATTACCCTTATTAGAGTCAATTTCACCCGATAATATTTTCAAAAAAGTTGATTTACCAGAACCATTTGCGCCTATTACACCATAACAATTACCAGGTATAAATTTTACATTTATGTCCTCAAATAACTTTTTATCCGAAAAATTTAAACTTACATTATTTACATCAATCATAAATTACCTCCGCTCATAAAAAAACTACTCTATTGAAGTAGCACTACATTCATTATAGCCTATTTATTATAAATACGCAAACTATTTATTAGTAAACTCATACATAGCAATACTAACTGCAATAGGTAAGTTTAAACTATCAATCTCTGAACTATGTTTAATAATTACTGGCGTTCCAAGACTTAAATATTCATCTGGTAAACCACTAGCTTCATTACCAAAAACTAAAGAAAAAGGTATAAGCTTTTCAACCATATTAAGCTCTTTGTTCGCTTTTAACATAAAAGGATATAAATTATGATTAGAGTTCTCTTTTAAATAATCATTAAACGAATCATAGTATTTTATATTTACTTTAAATAAGGCACCCATTGAAGCTCTAACGACTTTAGGGTCAAATATATCAGTTGCAGGTTTAATAATAGCAATGTCAGTTATTTCAAATCCTAAAGCACTTCTAATGATAGTACCTAAATTACCGGCATTAGATGGATTTACTAATACCAATTGATTCTTAGTGTTATCTATTTTTCCAACATATTTAGAAAATTCACCAATAACATAGCAATTTTCCTTTTGACTTAAAATGTTAAAAACTTTATCATTCTCTTCAAATGATATATTGTTATTCATACACAGTTTGGATATCTCTTTATAAGTATCGTTTTTATCAAACTTAGAATGATAGAAAACTCTTGTTGCTTTATCAATTTTAGATTTCAGAAGTTCAATTGTTACCGTAGTTCCTAAGGTATACGAGTAATTACCATTTTTATCATATTTTTTCATCAAAATCACCTCGTTAATTTTGTTTTTATACATTATCTAAAATTATACCATAATCTATAACTAAAATAAAAAGAGCTTTTAAGCTCATTAATTAGTTTTTGTTATATACACGTTTGTTTAAATCAATACCACATAATTGCAACTTAATTATAATTTGATTGATTTGAACATCACTTAAGTCGAACTCTTTTAAATCCATTCTCGTTAGTTTCCATAAATCTTTTATAATATAAACTTTTTTGCTGTGCAACTTTTCTAATATATCAGCATCAAGTTCTAATTCACTTACATTTTTATTAATAATAATACTTCTCATAATACACCCTTATTCCTTTACCCTACAAGAATAACCTTTATCACTCAATATTTCCTTTAAAAACATTTAAACCATCTCCTTAAAATAAAAAACAGCTATTCAACCGGACTTATGCCTAAATAGCTACTCGCTGATATAATTAATATAACATACTTTTTGCTCTTTGTGAGACCAAACATTATTCTATCTTGGTGATTAAACAAAAAAAACAGTAAATCTACTGTTTTTTTGTTTTGGGTTTAAGACTTCGCCCACCTAAATTAGAAATATATTCTTTTTTTTGTTCTTTGAAAGACACCTACAATATTTAATACTGGTATTAAAAGTGATTTTAAAATTGCATTAGATGCTTCAGGGTTGATAAAGTAAAAATTGTAATGTCTACAACAAGATCTTTGTTAATAGTGATTAATAAAAAATAGTTTGAATAAAGGCATTTATATTAGTAATTAGAGTATGGAAAAATTTCTTTATTTTATTAAACTTGTTTTAAAAATATCTAATTGTTCTTTTATTTCTTAATGGTTATTCATATTTTTAACATTAATATCTTGATTTTTACCTTTTAATTTNTTCTTTAAGACATCTCTAATCCATACTCATTGTTAAATGATTCAATACATAACGCTCTCCTTTTGATTTCTTTTTTTNTAATATTAATCATACACACCATTCCTTTCTTAAACACANAAAAATCAATCTTTCGATTGATTTAATCAATTAACATCGCAACTGGTGCGACGATTTTATCTTTTGGAGCAGATGATGGGAATCGAACCCACGTCTCCACCTTGGCAAGGTGGCATTCTACCATTGAACCACATCTGCATGAGTGGTTATTGATATAACCACGA
>JGI24710J26742_10003253_pt1 | contig 13871 bp, 10 predicted proteins | sample BioPla2DNA2_FD_26742 | JGI IMG/M metagenome (IMG submission 26742) | reverse complement strand
GCGATTCGATCGAGTATCTGGACAACATTGCTAATGTGAGAGATAAGGGCAGGAAAAGAGGAATAAATCGGATAAAGCGACCTGATTGAGCAACAGAGTCAACTACACCACGATAGATGCCGTCAAATTATGATCCCCTCTGATTTGATGGCCTCTATGCAACACAGCATACCATGAAAAGTATTTTGATTATGCAGGAATAATCGTGCAGGAAGATAGGGTTCGGCAAATTACAGATAACTTGAAACACTACCAAAATGTGGTGGAAGAGTTGAAGAAGATAAGAGTTGGCGTGTTAATGGATGGTTTAGAATGCTCATCATATTTTTCAAATATAATTAATTATTTAGCAGAAGAATCGAATATCATGCTGTATCTCCTGTTGAATGACATTCACCGAAATACCAATGTGATTGATAAAATTACGCAAAATATCCAGGGCAATGATATCTCCGAGCTTATCAATAGCACTCTTTTTAAGATTTGTATATCCTTAGAACAGAAAATATATGCGATATCTATGCAGAATCAAGAATATTTCCTTGACACTAATCTAGATACTGAAATCTTCATGGATAAGATTTTGATTAGCCCTGTATTCTCAAGGATTGCTAGTTCAAAAAAAACGGATCTAGTCTCATATAGAGACACTGATATCCAAAAAATAAAGGCAATGGATCTTGACTTGATCTTACGAGGCAATGCGAGAGGAATCTTTCAAGGTGATATTCTCAGCGCTGCAAGAAAGGGAATTCTGTCTTTCTATCACATTGACAACCGATGGAATCGCGGAAACCCACTGGGGTTTTATGAAGTATATTTCAAGAAACCAACAACAGGTTTCGCTATACAAATCTTAAACGAGAGGCATGATGAAGGGGAAATAATTTTCAAGGGTGAAATAACTACTAAACCACTCTATGCATATAATTTGGTGAGACTTTACCAAGTGGCAGGTTACTTTATGGCACAGATCATAAAGAATTACGCTAAATCAGGATATCTTCCACCTGTATCGCAAAAAAATCCTTCTTTCAGCACACATTTGGAGATTCCAGGGTTTAATATAACTCTAAATTACTTTATCCAGACATATTCCGCAATCGCGTCCCTCTACCTAAAACAATGGATATTGAGACGACACGCACGGTGGTCGGTAGCCTACGTTATGTCAGATTGGATGAAAACAAATCTCTCAAGAGCAACGGTAATAAAGAATCCAAAGGGGAGATTCTTTGCAGATCCATTTGTAGTAACCCGTTCAAACAAAACGGCTATTTTTGTCGAAGATTATTATTATTCTAATAGAAAAGGGGTAATTTCGGCAGTTATAGTCCTCCCAGACGGAACATATGAGTTTATACCTAACATCGTTGAAGAGGAATTTCATCTTTCGTTCCCTTATATTTTCAAGCATGAGAATGACTTATACATGATTCCAGAAAGTCATGAGGCAGGAGCCATCAGGCTTTATAGATGTATTCAATTCCCTCATAGATGGGAGTACCTCTACGACATCATGAGTGGTGTTTCTGCGGTAGATACCATGGTCTTTGAACACTCAGACAGGTGGTGGATACTCACAAATATAGCTCCCCATGGATTATCTGAACACTGTACACAGTTATGCGCATTTAGTTCGGATAGTCCATTAAGTAAAGATTGGCAACCACATCTAAAAAACCCCATTTTTTCCTCAGGCGAATTTGGAAGAAATGGCGGTATTCTAAGGGATAGGGATGGGGCGATCTATCGCGTTAGACAAAAGCAAAGATTCGGTAGATACGGGGCTGCAATATCTATAGCTAAGATAACGAAACTTGATATGAACAGTTATTGCGAAATGCCTTGCTACGATATCGAACCAAAATCTCTACCTGATTCGATAGGTATTCATCATATGCACAGTGATGGGATTTTTACAGTGTTCGACTTCGTAAAGGAGGAACCATTAAGGTGAATCTACCTATGCATAAGGTCTGGAAAGATTTCAACAGAACCTTTCAATCAAACCAAGTGTAGGAATGCGGTACAAAAAAAACATTCTTGTGAATATCTAGGAGAGATTTGCAGGCAAATCAAGGGAGTGTCAAATGAACAATTCTGATCTTCGTGCTTCTTATGTTGGCGTATTAAGTTGTCCGATGGAGGAGGCAAATATTCACCCTTTTATAAATCTTGTAGGCTTATTGAGACAGATAAACCCTCAGCTTGAAGTTATTGCTGTTCGCGATGAACTTTCTTCTATAGATGAACTGAAGAATAAGAATGGCGATCTAAGCATATCTGAGATTATCTACAACCCAGGGCCAATTACCTCACCATCTCGCATAAGTTATTACTTAATGACTCAATTAAGGATTTCTATTAGACTTTTATTATCACCACGAAGTGACCTATGGATCTTTTATATAGACGATGGACTCATCCTGCCAATGATCACCACGAAGCTGCTCCGGAGAAGAACCCTGATCGTATTAGGTGGTTCACTAGAGCGGGAAGTAAAGTTAACAGGCAGTAAAATAGGAAAAATTGCATGCGTACTCGTAAAGATGAACCTTCGTTTATGCAATAGCATTATGGTGTATTCTCCTAGGTTCATCACCGCTTGGAACCTCGAACCTTACCGCCACAAAATCCTCATCGCCCACCGCCACTTCCTCGACTTCAACACCTTCACCGTCACCACCCCTCTATCCGCCCGCCCACCCCTCATCGGCTACATCGGCCGGCTGAGCGGAGAGAAAGGCGTTCAGCACTTCGCTCAGGCCCTGCCGACCATCCTCGCTGGTCGGCCGGACCTCCGGGCACTCATTGGCGGGGATGGAGCGCTAAAAGAGTCGATCGAAGCCTCTCTGCAGGAAAAAGGCATCACCGCCCGCGTCGACCTCCCTGGCTGGATCTCCCACGACAACCTCCCGGGCTACCTCAACCAGCTCCGGCTCCTCGTCCTCCCCTCCTACACCGAAGGTCTCCCGAACATCATGCTTGAGGCCATGGCCTGCGGGACGTCGGTGCTCGCGACACCGGTCGGGGCGATACCGGATGTCATCATAGACGGGAAGACCGGATTTATCATGGAGAATAACTCGCCGGAGTGCATCGCAGAGAACGTTATCCGGGCGCTGAACTCGCCGGCCCTGGATAAGATTGCAGAGGAGGGGCGACGATTTGTGGAGGAGAACTTTACGTTTGAGCAAGTTATTGAAAGGTGGAAGGAAGTGCTTGAGGGATTATAAAATTGTGGCAGAAAATATCATCGCTTCAATATAATATTGATAAGGTCGCTACGGTGGTTGGAGCTGTTGTATCGCTCTGGATGATCGCTGTAGGGGCAATTCATGGAAGAGCAGGGTTTCTAACCTTAGGTATTCTGGTCTTAAGTTCCTGCTTCATTTGGTTGTTGATAAGGGGTAACACGCCATTTGAGTTTCAATTTCCAGTAATGAAAACTAACTTTTATTTGTGGTCGATCTGCTTCTTTCTTCTGTACACCTTAAGTTTCCTTTCCATCTACTTTCGCCCTCACACATATGAGCGCCCGCTTCTTTACTTTGTATTAACATCTTTATCTGCAGGTACAATCGCATGTGAGATATTATTTGCGGACCGGCGGCATATCGGTTTGATACTGTTACAGATTCTTCTACTTGGGATGAGTATTGGTTGGTCCCACTTACTTATTGTTCCTGAAGTCATCGGTAAGGATCCCTGGTTCCACATGGGTTTTACTAACCTGATAATAAGTGAGCATCACATTTCGAGTAATTCTATTTACTCAGACTATGAAAAACTTCCCTTGTTTCATCTTATGATTGCTTTAACTTCACTTGTTACTGGCCTTCCATATAAGTATGCCACAATGGCATCAGTAAGCTTTGGGCAAATTGTTTGCAATACTGTATTTATTTTTCTTATTGCCAATTATATCTTTAAGAACTATAAGGTGGGATTGTTATCTGCCCTGTTTGTAGTTATTGCAAGTCATCATATTCTCATGAGTTATTTATCCATACCTAATGCTTTTGGTACGATATTTATCTCTATTATACTATATCTCATGTTCTCTAAGGTAATAGGAACGTCTAGAGCAGTAGGAACATCTAAATTAACTGCTCTACTTCTACTGCTAATCCTGATGGTTGCCATTATTTTTACACACTCTATTGTAGCTATATTTATGGCTATTCTTTTCTTTGTTATTTTAAGCATTAGTGTGATTGACCGATTTTCTCATCAACATACCACTCCAACCATTCTGTATCTGGAATTGGCAATTTTAATGATCTTTACAATAAGCATGCTAGCTTGGTGGACCTATTCCTCGGGTCATATAAGTACTTTAGTCCACTTTACGGAGCTTGGATTTGATAGCAGCTTGTTCGTGCGATACCCTGAACTTAAAATTTATCGTGCAGAAGCCCCATTTATGGAATCAATTTATAATGTACTTGGATTGCACGCCTTCTTAGCTTTTTCGTTAGTTGGGGTGTTATTTATGACTCTGCAAAAAGATCATTCTATTTCTTTATTTGCATTAATATCTATTACACCAACATTAATTGCATTTATATTCAACATATTCGGCAGTAGTATAATTGAACAACGCTGGTTTTATTTCAGTCAGATTCTTTTAAGCATTCCATTAATGTTAACCCTTTCCCTTGTGGGGGGACTAATAAGGAAACCGAAGTATCTATGTCTTCTGTTTTTTGGGTTTATTACGATTATGAGTTTTGTAACATTCACAGGTGCATTTGGTAGTCTTGACTGTAATACAATCACCCCTTCTTCAGTAAACACTCTTTATTATTCTCAATCGGAAATGATCGGGAGCGAATTTATTGGAAACAAAGCGGTCAGCGTGATTTCTTCTGACATAACCTACTGTGTAAATCCAAGTAGCAGTGTGTTTATGAATGTCTATAACATCAACAAGGAACGGTTGCAGATGTTAGATTTGTCGTATTTCACAGGTGAATTTGCGCGTGATGGATCAATCAAAGTAATAAGGGCCGCATATCTAAATGAGATCCAATTAAAAGGCCTTCTATCGAATTATATATCTCCCGATGCAAGCACCTATTTGTCAAGTTCAGGCTTCGATAAAATATATGATAACCATGCAATTACTGCTTATACTGATAAACTCAATGTAGCCTATGAACAGCGTAATTGAACACACTTCTACCATAGCATTCGGTTTAGAGAGGGGAAAAAAAGATGCTGGACGAAAGAAGTTAACGAAATACTAGGTGCATAACTTCCACGAAATCATTTTATTGGTATATCTATGAACAATTTCTCTGCCCGTGAAGACCATGAATATCTTCTGGTAAAACATTTTTGCGCAGTATCTCCAAGTTGAATACGCATATGTTCATTCTCGGACAAAGTTATCAGTGCCTCCTCCCATGAATCAATATTTTCCGGAGCGCATAATAGTGCACTTCTCCCATCCTCTAGTATCTCCCGCAAAACTGGAATGTCAGAGCAAATGATAGCCTTCCCTGCTGCCATATACTCGAAAATCTTTAGAGGGGACATCCATCTTTCTGTTGTACTAACACCATCACCAACCACAGATACTTTGTTTTGATACGGCGCGATCAGAACGTCACATCCAATACGATATCGCTCGGCTTCGGCATGTGGTTTAAAACCATGCAAATGTAAATTGGCTAAAGATGTCGTACCCATTCTATAGGCATTGATGTCTTTATCGGTTCCACCTATGATATGGAAATCTGCCCAAGGGCATCTTTCTGCTAATTGATAAATTACATCAATCCCTCTCCCTGAGTATAAATGGCCCACATAACCTACCTGCAGCTTTTCACCCTTATTAGGTAATACAATAGGCATTGCATCGTCAGGTACAGGGTCTGCCCCATCAGGAGCAACAACGATTCTATCTGAAACAAAAGGATATTGTTCAGAATAATAGTCCTTCAATGCATGGGTAATGACGACAAATTTCATTAATTCAGATCTTTGGATAAGTTTATTGAAGATTTTGCTGTAAACAAAACCTTCGATGGGGGCATGAGACTCAAAAATAACTGGCAACTCCAGTAACGTTGCAAAGAAACAGCCTGGCAGGTCTCGCCCATAGACTATATCTGGCTGTAATTCTTCCGCTTTTTTGGCTGCTTGAAATCCAAAAATTAGGCCCTTCCCCTTAACGGGAAGTAGAGGTAAATACAAAATCTCGAAACATCTCTCTACGCCATAAAAATCAAACACATCCCCAACATCGGGTTCGTAATTCGCCTGATTACCAGGGACGATCAATGTAGCCTCATGCTCATTTTTAGCAAACGCCTGGCACATCTTCATGACATGAATACTGTTTGCCGTGCGTGATGGGATGGTTGAGGTGGCAATGTAGACGATCTTCATGCTGGCATTCCTCACTCAAGTGGATTTTCAACACAATTTGCCGCCAGTCCGAGCAAGACAAGAAATGCATCCCCATGATCCTTCCTTCGCCGCATGTGCTCCTCCCGGAGCGCATCCAGATCCAGCCATGGCACAACCCGACTCTCCTTTAGGTACTCAAACGCAGCCCAAAGCGTTGCTTGATAATCCTCCCGGCTACGGAACATCTCATCGTAGTCCAGGTAATTTGCCATGAGCGAAGATCTGATCCCGAGCCACGGCATTCGTCTCTGCATCTGCGAACAGAGGAAGTAGCACCCCTTCCGTAGCATGGAGCGCACACCATGATCCCACCTAGTTCCGTAATTTGCCTTTCCCGGTAACGAGAAGAGTTCCGGGAACTTCAGATTAAGCATCTCCAGGTAAAGCTTCTGTCCTTTGCGCACTTCACGTGGTGCAGAGAGCCAGTATCCTGCCCAGGCGCTGTCAGCAAAGGGTGCAATCAGTTGGGCGCCGTTCCTCTCCTTACCGACAATTGATCCCCAGTTCTCCCACTTCTGGATGGGAAGGACGATTGGGGCGATGGCACATGCCTGTCGGATTCCGAGATCGAGGGCATCGCCATAGGTAATAGATAATTCCCGGTCAGGGTGAGGGAGGGCATCCGTAAATGAAAAATCTGGCGAGCATAATTGATGTGTTTTTCCACGCCGTTGTTTAGAGGAGAAACTGATTATTTGTTTACGAGGAAGGATTGGAAGTTCTGATAGGTGGCTTCCAGCAAGTGGGTCTCCAAGAAAACCGCTCCAGATGATATCAGAACTATTAGAGAACCTGTTCCGAGTAAGAGAGTTAAAATAACTATCCGGCACATAAGTCCACGGTGATGCAGCTACAGATTCCCTGATCGCATCCCAGGTGAAATCAACTGTTCGCAGATCAAATGCATGGTGTTCTACACCTACGGAATCAGCAACCATCTTTCCCAGATCATAATCCAGTTGGCCTAGCACGCCGAAGGTGACGGTTACTATCTGATCTGAATCAGTGCGTTCCAGCAATGCACCAAGGATGGCACGACTATCCCATCCGCCGCTGAGAGGGATGACGTGGCATCTAGATGAAGATTGTTCGACAAGAGCATCGAAGAGAGCGTCAAACCGGCCTGCTGCTTCGTGAGGAGAGTACTCATTGTCTGTTGCTGCTGGTGTTACACAGTCAGCTATCCAAGTCGGAAACTTGTCTGGAGGGAGGTAGCCGCACCAGAGATATTGATTAATCTGAATCGAGCTCATATCTTTCGCCTGCTCACCTAATAGCCAATCTCGGGTGAAGTTGTTGTACTTTGATTTGATATGCTAATGCCATCACCAACTAGCCACCTCTTTTGGAGCCACTGGCGCCTTTCCTTTCAAAAATTTGCGCTCTAATTCTATCATTATGTGCGTCCATAGAAGATAATAACATACATATGCAACACCTGCACCGACTAACCCCATCCACCCGATAAATATGAACAACAGTGGGAAATATGCGATTGTACTCAAGAGATGCACCCAAAATGTTGTTTTCGGTCGGCCCATCGATAGCATAGCTGGCTGTAAAGGAAAACCATAGATGGCTATTACCATCGCCAGCATGTACCAGACAAGAACTGACTGAGCAGCAACATACTCCACTCCGAAGATGAGCTGGATAAAGAAGGAGCCAAATAGAATAACTCCCAACCAGATTATCGTAGCCCCTCCCCCTGCAACTAGGCCCGAACGAAGAATGAGTTGCTTGAATTCTTTAATACTCCCTCTTGCCCATAGTCTCGACAAGTCAGGATAAATTGCCTGATATAGGGGATCGGAAACCATAGCTGGAATCGCCGCAATCTGCTTCGCGATTTTAAATAAACCTGCTCCTTCGACCCCTACGATACCTCCAACGATCATGGTATCAAGCTCTCGAGAAGTCATTCTGACTGAGCTGCTCAAGTTTGTTGATAATATAAATCCCCAGATTCCAGGATGCTGAGTTGAAATCCCTCCTATAGATGCCTTATATGTTCCTTCGAAACCCTGTATGTGAAGTTCACACCAACCAAGACCGAGCAGTAACAGTTGGCCTATAATTGTCGTTATCATCCAGAGGAGAAGAACGGACCATAAGTCTGCACCAACGAAAAACAGGATTACAATCCCTACGAACTTTATCGTTGCAGCTATGATATTCTGAACCGCGAATAATCGAAAGCGATTGAATAGCCGGAGTACTCCGGTTGGGGTGCCGCTTATATTAAACAGGATAACGAAACTATAGAACGCCGTCATCGGCACCATTTCGCTCTCCCATGCTAGCCATCGCCCAACCCATGAGACAGCCACGACAGCAACGGCGGTCCCGAGGATTGCTGTGGCTACATCCAGCAATGTGCAAAATTTTACAATGCTCTTAAAATCGTCATTGCTTTTTCTCACCAATGCTTCGGCCCCATACTTGATCAAAGCCTGCCAGGACTGGAAGTTCAATAGTTTATCCACGATGGTGACGTAGGTGGTAATCAGCACAAGTATGCCAAACTGTGTCGGCCCCAGGATTCGAGCAGTAATTGCAAAAGTAACGAGCCCCAATATCCAGGCAACCATGTTTCCGCTCAAAAGAGAGCCAGCATTCTTAAAAAGCAGCCTGAAAGAATCTTCTTGAAACCATCGATAGAGCGTGTTAAGGGAAAAGTTCTGAACTATGTTTAAAAAGGATTTAAGATTCATAGTTGTTGTCTAACCTATTGATTACCTGGGGCGCAGTGCCTGCTCTATTATAGCGCTAACAGATGCTCAATCCGCTATTGTTTATTTGTCTAGATTTTTCCTTGCAGCTATTTTGGAACATTATGCACTGCAAGGCGCTCTACAACGTACAATACACACACCCCTCCCTCACCCCGTCATTCCGTCGGAGCATCCCCGTCACGTCCACGATGATCGGCTTCCCATTACAGATCGAAACCACCGCATCCAGCGTCAGCCCCGCAAACACTCCATGCGGCGAATTAACAATAATACAATCCACCGGCCCCGCAAGCTCCCTGAGCGACCCCACCGGCCGCGCCCCGAACCGCTTGATCTCCGCCGGCCCAAGTAGCGGATCGTACCCCCACACATCCACATCGAACTCCTTGAGCTCGTGGATCATCTCCCCGACCGGGCTCTCCCGGGTGTCGGGGACGTTCTCCTTGTAAGTCAGGCCCATTATGAGAACTTTTGAATCCCGGATCACCTTGCCGGCTCGGTTCAGCTCCTTGATAGCGATATCGGCAACGTGCCCGGGCATGGAGTCATTGATCGCCCGGCCGGCCAGGATCATCTGCGGGTGGTAACCGAGCTCCTCGGCCTTGTAGACCAGATAGTAAGGGTCGACCGGGATGCAGTGACCGCCGACAAGGCCCGGGCGGTAGGCGTGGAAGTTCCATTTGGTGCCGGCAGCCTCAAGGACCGCTTTCGTGTCAAGCCCCATCTTCCGGAAGATGATCGAGAGCTCGTTTACGAGGGCGATGTTGATGTCGCGCTGGACGTTCTCGATCACCTTCGCCGCCTCGGCGGTCCGGATGTCGCGCGCGACATAGACGGTAGTTACAAGGCTGTAGAGGGCAGCGAGGCGCTCGGTGGTCGCATCATTCATGCCGGCAACGACCTTTGTGATCTTGTCCAGGGTATGTTCGGCGTCCCCCGGGTTGATCCTCTCGGGGGAGTAACCGACGAAGAAGTCCTCACCGCAGACCTTGCCGGAGGCTTCTTCAAGGGTCGGGACCATGACCTCCTCGGTGAGGCCAGGGTAGACGGTCGACTCAAGGACGACGATCGCGCCGTCTTTCATGTTCTGGCCGACGGTCTCAGCGGCCGAGACCACGTAGGAGATGTCAGGGTCTCTCGCCTTCGTCACCGGGGTGGGGACGGCGATGATGGCGATGTCGGCCTCAGAGATCCTGGCAGGGTCAGTGGTGGCGATGACCATGTTGCCCGATCTTGCATTGATCTCAGCAATCTTGTTTGCATCGAGATCATAGCCAATCGTCTTGAGATGCCGGGAGAACGCATCGGCGAGGGGACAACCAACGTATCCAAGGCCAACAACGCAGATAGTCATACCCATTACCAACCCCCGAACCATGAGGCAATCTCCTCAAGAGGCTTAATTGGTGCAGGGTATACCAGGGGTTATACTACTTGAATGTTGCTCATGCAGATATTATCAGGATGAGATGACTGTTGAAATCTGGATATCGCATTGTAGAATAATCTGCGGAGTTTTCTAGAGCGACCTATACTGTCGTGGTGATAGTCCTGCCATGTATGCATAGAACGGAAGTCACCCCGCTTCCAGCAACTGCTATGGATTACAGCGATATGTCAGTTGGTCTCTCACGCAAACAGGGAACACCAGGCATGTAGGCTGAAATTCGCTACACCCATTCTCGGAACCATGTCACCGCCTGCCGGAGCCCATCTTCGACGGTATATTGTGGCTCGTATCCGAATGCCTCTCTAGCACGACTGATATCAGCAAGAGAGTCCCTGATATCCCCAGCTCGGGGTGGTTCATAGATGGGTTCACACCATATACCAATGATCTCCATGAGAATAGATGCAAGCTGGTTCAGGCTGATTCGGCGACTTCCAGCTATATTGAAGACTCCCCGGGCGTCGCTCTCCATCGCCCTTATGTTCGCCTGCACCACATCGGCGACGAAGGTAAAGTCCCGGGTCTGCTCCCCATCGCCATAGATGATCGGGGGCTTGCCAGCAAGCAATCGCGTGATGAACTTCGGGATCACCGCTGAGTACTCGGACCCGGGATCCTGCCGGGGACCAAAGACGTTGAAATAGCGAAGAAAAACTGTTCTGATGCCATAGAGATCAGAGAAGACCTTCCCATAACACTCATCAGCGAACTTCGTGACCGCGTAGGGGGAGAGCAGGTTTGGGACCATATCCTCACGTTTCGGGAGAACCGGGGTATCACCGTAAACTGAGGAGGATGAAGCAGCAACAACGGTGGGCACCCCACAGTCTTTCGCCGCCACGAGCACATTAAGCGTGCCGGTCACATTCGCCTCGTTCGAAGCGAGGGGGTCCTTCACCGACCGGGGTACGGATGGGATGGCTGCCTGATGAAATATGGCGTCCGCATCCTGGAAGGCCTTCAGCAGAAGATCGCGATCTGTGATGCTCCCCTCGACAAACGTTACCCGGGGGTGGTCGAGAAGGTGCTCAATATTCTTCCACTGTCCAGTGGCAAGGTTATCGATGATGATAATATCATGATGCTCTGCCAGCGCATCTGCAAGGTTTGAGCCGATGAACCCGGCACCGCCGGTGACTATGTAGCGCATGGTTCATCTACGTGTCAGCATCCAGATTTAGTGTTTTCCCATAACCAGAGAAGGGATGAAGAACCGACCCGATAAATATTCTCCCTCACCCCAAACCGCTCCTTAGAAATGTGATCCTCGGGATCCCGGCAACAAGAACAAGCCATACCGGCACTTAAGCACCTCAAGGAAGATCACCACCATCTCTCATCACCATCCTCGCAGAGGAGCAGCAGATCCTGTCCGATCGCACGCAAAAAAAACAGATCTCCTAATCTTCCCGCCATGGCGGATTACGCTCTCAATGAGATTATACAAGAGGCTTTCTCACCAGCGGATCTGCGCAGGCGATCTAACAGTTACGCCCCTTCATCACCACAAAACCAATCACTCACACCCGGAACGCCCAGGTGCTGACCGCGACGATCACCTCCATCAGCATCACCCCGGCCGCCGGAGCGAGGATGGTGCCAGCACCAGGAAGCACACCGGCCCACCAGTCATCTCCGGGGAGAGAAGTAACCTCCTTACCCACCCCAAAAACCAACAACCTTTTCACCCCGCCGGCTACATCCTCTGCTACTACCAGACAACACAGAGCCACCACCATGAAAGCACTCATAAGAACCCCGGAAGGAGTCGAGGAGGTCAGAGACGTCGACTCCGACTTCATCATCCCCGGCGACATCCTGGACGACGGCTCGATCGTCCTCGACCTCTGGGATGACCTCTCAGACAACGACTACCTGGCGATCGGCCTCTACGACTGAGCAGTGGTGAGCCGGCCCACACCTCAGCCGCGAATACCACCCCTCGCATAGATCGATACGCCGCCCCGACCCTCCCCAGGAACCCTCATGACCAGACTCCCTTAAGTAGTTTAACACCTCAAATTCAATCAGGAAGGGATTGCTCACATGAAACTGACAGTGAAACTGCTCGACATCGCGAGCCGGGGGGTACTCCTCCACAGCACCAATGCACAATTCATCCGGGTCCGCGATGGTGACCGCGTCCAGATCGTCGACGAAGAGACAGGAAGGAGTGTTCAGGCCCACGTCGATACCACCGGCTCACTCGTCGAACCCGGTACCATCGGCGTCTACCGGCCGCTGAACGACGCGCTCGCCGCGACTGAAGGAACGCCCGTCGAGGTACGGAGCGCCGAGCGGCCGCCCTCCCTCTCGCACATCAAGAAGAAGATGGATGGCGGCCGGTTCACCAAGGAAGAGACCCTGGAGATCGTCAAAGATATCATCAGTGAAAACCTCTCGCCCGGCGAGATAACCGCCTACGTCATCGCATCCTACATCAACGGCCTCGACATGGACGAGGTGGAGCACCTGACACGAGCCACGGTCGAGACCGGGGAACGGATCGAGTTCACCCGGCACCCGGTCGTCGACAAACACTCCATCGGGGGCGTGCCCGGGAACAAGATCACCCTCCTCGTTGTGCCGATCATCGCCGCGAGTGGACTGCGGATCCCGAAGACCAGCTCCCGCGCCATCACCGGCGCCGGCGGAACGGCGGACCTCATGGAGGTTCTCGCACCCGTCTCGTTCCCGGCATCCGAGGTCCAGAAGATGACCGAGAAGGTCGGTGGCGTCATCGTCTGGGGCGGGGCCACAAACATCGCCCCCGCGGACGACAAGATCATCACATACGAATATCCGTTCCGGATCGACGCCCGGGGCCAGATGCTTGCAAGCGTCATGGCCAAGAAGTTCGCCGTCGGCGCCGACATCGTCGTCATCGATATACCGGTCGGCCGGAACACCAAGATCGAGGATGTCCAGGAAGGCCGGAAACTCGCCCGGGAGTTCATCGAACTCGGGGAGAGGCTCGGCATGCGTGTCGAGTGCGCACTCAGCTACGGGGAATCGCTCGTCGGCCGCACCATCGGCCCGAATCTTGAGGTGCGCGAAGCACTCTCCGTCCTCGAAGGGGCGACCGAACCACACTCCCTGATCCAGAAAAGTCTCTCGATCTCCGGGATAGCGCTTGAGATGGCCGGAAAAGCGGCATACGGCCAGGGATTCGATATGGCGGCCGAACTCCTCCGGAGCGGGAAGGCGCTTGAGAAGATGCACCAGATCATCGAGATCCAGGGCGGCGACCCGACGGTGAAGGC
>JGI24710J26742_10003247_pt1 | contig 13882 bp, 14 predicted proteins | sample BioPla2DNA2_FD_26742 | JGI IMG/M metagenome (IMG submission 26742) | reverse complement strand
TCCCCGGGCTGCCATACGCAGCCCGGCACCCCCAGTGCATATATACCACGCTATCGCAGAACGAGGCAGATCCCACCGACCTCCGGGCATCCGATCGCACCCGTTCACTTTCACCCCGCACTCCGATCCTTAATACCCTACCAGAGCAAACTACAGATTGGAGATGTAAGTGATGAATCTATCAGAAGTAACAGAGAGAATCTCCAGGAAACTAGAATCAAGTGGCGCACAGCCCGATCGCCAGAAGATCGAGTCGCGCCTCCGCCGTCTTGTCGAAGAATTCGGTGTCAACGTCGCCGAGGCCGAGCGGACGGTGACGGGCGACCTCGCCCGGGAACACAACCTCCCGAACCTCGGGAGCTCATCCTCCGACCTCCGTCCGATAAACGAGATCGCGCCCGGCGAATGGGTGACAATCGAGGGAAAGATCGTCTCCCTGACCCCATCGATATCTCCCTCGATCGCGCAGAACGGGATCATCGCGGACTCGAGCGGTGCCATGCGTTTCGTCGTCTGGAGCCGCGCAAACGCTCCTGCTATGGAGTACGGTCACTGGTACCGGATCGAGTCAGCGGTCGTCGATGAGTACAGAGGTTCACCGAACCTGAAGATCCACTCGGGCACGACCATATCGCAGATGGAGAAGGATGTCCCGCTCCTCCCTTCGATCACACCGTCTGCGGAGCTCACGCCCGGGGTGGGAAGCGTGCGCGCCAAGGTCATCCAGGACTGGGATGTCCTCCACGAACGGATGCTCCAGACCGGACTTCTCGGCGACGAGAGCGGCACCATCAAGTTCGTCATCTGGAAGGAAGAGGGCAAGGAGAAACTTGAACTCGATACCGTCTACAACATCTATTACGCCACCGTCGATGAATACAACGGCAGACTCTCCCTCACCCTGAACACTGCCATGTACATCGCAGATGAGGGTGATATCGAGGTCGGGCGTAATGAGACCGAGATCCAGGGTGCTCTGGTCCATGTTGCCCCGGGATCAGGCCTGATCAAGCGCTGCCCCGTCGAGGGATGTAACCGGAGCCTCTCCCGGCAGAATTACTGCCCGGTGCATGAGATCCAGTCGAACTTCCGGTATGACCTCCGCCTGAAGGGAGTCCTGGACGATGGAGAGCGTGCTCGAAACATCCTGATACAGCGCGACCTCGTCGAGAAGCTCACCGGGATCACGCTCGATGAGGCCATATCGATCGCAGAGTCTAACCCGATCGGCATGGACGAGATCTTCTACCGCGTCAGGAACGCGGTGCTCGGGCGTTACTACACCTGTAGCGGTGGCGAGTTCGCCGGCAGGATGCTCGTCGACTCCTGTGTTCCGGTCACGTTCAAGCCCGAAGAACTGGCTGCATTGCTGAACCGTGCCGGAGGTGAGGCAGCATGAGACCTCAGGCTACGTTCGAGCGAGAACCGGCGCGTCGGATCTTTGCCTCTGAGTTTCGCGAGACGCGCTACCAGTTCAAGGAGGATGACGATGAGAAGAGCCCGAACTACGTCATCTTCCCGACCGGCATCAGGAGCAACCGCATCTTCATCGTGGGAACCCTCACTGAGAAGCAGCGGCAGGGCGATCAGAACATCTTCTACCGCGGAAGGGTGATCGACCCCACGGGCACATTCTTCATCATGGCGGGATCCTACCGGCCGGAGGCGATGCAGCAGCTCGCCCGGATCGAAGCACCGGCATTCGTCGCCGTCGTCGGCAAACCAAACCTCTTCGTTACCCAGGAGGGGAACTGTCTGGTCTCGGTCAACGCGGAGTCGATAACGGTTGTGGACCGCGAGACCCGCGACCTCTGGGTGCTGGATACCGCACGCGAGACCCTGGACCGCCTGGATGCTCTCGGCACAACCGCAGACTCACGGAAGGCCCAGGAGGAGTACGGGACGCAACCTGAGATCTACAGAAAGATCGTCTACGATGCGCTCTCCCAGGTGCAGATGTAGAGACACGCTCTACCTCCGAAAACCTTTTTTTTGCGGGTGATTTCCCCGCTACCGGTGCAGGGATGAGGCATCCGCCGGCGACATAGTCACATACCAGTATCCGGCAACCACCACTACACCGCGATAGCATGGACATCGAACTCAAAAAGTTCCTTCTTTGAGTTCCTCTTCCGGATTCGCTTTATGTTACAACTCTCAAAGCCGATCTTTTCCATCATATCCCGAAAGACCCTCTCGCTCGGGATGATGGTATCGTAGTATTTTGAGTTGCCGATGATATAGTGGATCTCGCTTTCGGGTTCCATTACCTTCCTTACAGAGGTCAGATGGTACCAGATATCCTCGAAGTATTTCCCGATGTAGTTCGCTAGAACTTCACTCGATTTTGTGTCAGATTTTTTTACGCTCTCAATCACTTCAGTCAGGTACCCGGGGAAGTATGAGCTCTCATCTTTACACCAGTCATTCAACCTGCTGGTTGCTATGCCCCAGGTTCCCCCGATAGATCTCCAATCCAGTTCTCCAGCCTCTCTGGACTGATTTAAGTACCCCAGCCAATACATGTACGGCCTTAATTCTCGAATATAAGACATCCTGTTAGGATAAGGAGGAGAGGTTATCAGCAGGTCAAACTTTTCGTTGGTATAGTGATCCACATTTCGCGAATCGCCCTGGATAACTTCTCCGGGATCTCCGGGATTCGCAAAAGCTCCTTCGATCACAAAAGACAGATTCTCTCTAAATACCTGGATATCCACCTCTCGCGTTGTCGTTTCCAGGAGAGTAAGCTGTGTTTGTCCTCCTGTCTTTTTAAAAGACATCGATTGGTGGTTGAAAGCTGCGTTAGAGAGATTAATCAGGGTGCGACAAAACGCGATGTACAGTAGATCTTTTGGTGAGCTTTGGGCAGGGTACAATTCCTCAATTCCAGCCTTAACCAGGCAGAGAAACTCCAGGCGCTCTTCGCTCCACCAACGATTAATATTAAACAGATCAGGTGGTTTCGCGGCCTTGATTTTCCCGGTCCGGATTAAATCAATTATTTGTTCGGCGGATTCAACACACTCGCTAAGAGAGCTCTGATCATAACTCGCCAGCTTGACCTTTCCCAGCCAGACCAGGAATGGGTTGATCTCCATCCCGTAGCCAGCGTGGCCTTTCATAGCCGCACACAATGCGGTTGTGCTTGTTCCTGAAAACGGATCAAATACGCGCTGTCTTTCATCTTGCGACTCCAGTATCTCGTTTACGATCTTCAAAGAATATGCCGGAGTCAGCCTTATCCAACCATGACGGGATTTATCAATATTGTGCTTGAATGTGAGATCAGAGCGTTGTTTTAAGAGCTCGCGATCATCCCACTCTCGAATGCTCATGATCAATGGTCTCCACGCAGTAAGAGTTCCAGTATTCTATCCATCTCATTTTTCAAAGTGTTGCTGTGGCGATCGAAGAATCCCGCCAGATCGTAGCCAATGACTTCGCGCATGAAATCATAGGTCGAGGTGAGAGGTGAGTCATCAGAAATGCTACCTACCAGCAGAGCATAATTTCCAGAGCGATACCTGGTTACGATATCCTCATCAATCTGCATTGATAACAGAAGCATGCATGGCAGATAACCCCCCTTAGCATATGCTGCGGCAGCATTGGCGAGATCTGCATTTTGCCTCTTTGAATCTTTGCTCTTATACCCCTGTCGTACCTCAAAAACAACCCCTTTTAGATTTCTGGCGATACCAGGATCCACTTCCATCATCCTGGCAACATCTTCCATCCAGCTCCTGACAGTATTACGCTTATTTTGATCCCTTATATGGTCAAACTGAATTCTTCCATCAAGCTTGAGGGTTCTGGTTCCTCTCCCTGTCTCAATGGTGTACGACCAATTTGCCTGTTCATCTGTCAGGCCAAGTTCGTCTATAATTATCTCGCGGAATAAGTTCTCACCCCCTATCCCTAACTGGCGATATATACTTGTCATAGCACCTGCGGCTTTATGTGCAGTATACATTAGCGGATTGTATAATCCGAACCAATTGTAGAAGGGGTCAGCCCTGTAAAGCTTCTGGAAGCTTTCTAAATCCAGTGAATTTCGGTTTCCTTTACCCATTTTCGGTTTATAATCTGCACAAATCCGTATCGGAGTTAATATAGCATCTAAATATTTTTGATCTCTTTCGCCTGCCATCAAACCGATCTCCAGCCAATCACTGATATAGGCTCAACAATGCCTCCGAACAAGAAGAAAGCGTTACTGCCCTCCCATCTTCCAGAAACCGTATGTGCGATTTTTTCATCACATGCAGCTCGCGCATACACTTACCCTATTGAGGGCGGTAACACAAAAAGGTTATTCAGGTCTCATTTCGGCGGCATTCATTGTTTCATGCTCCAGAGTACATTCCTGTCGAGATACAGGTTTGCATTCAGCCAGGGGCATGGGCATCTCCAGGTTTTTGTGGCATGAAGGGCAGAAGGGGCGGCCGGCATCTTCTCTCTTCGGGCGAATCATTACAACCGGATTCCGGGGGCAGGGGGTTACCGGCCAGGTCATGGATCTCCTCAAAACATGGTAAGATCCCGCACGAACCGGCATCACGTCCTCAATCCACCTTCTGCTCTCCCCCCTTCCACGTCCCTTTCAGCTCAGGATAATCCGCGAGGATCTTACTGACCGTGCTCCTGCTCACACCAAACATCCGGCAGATCTGGCCGATGCTCGCCCCGGCCCGCCGTACCGTGATGAGGGCCTCCACCTGCCCATCGTTGAGCGCCCTCGGCCGGCCTATAGGGCGCCCCTCTTCTTTCTTCACCTTCTTTGGTGCCGGGGTGCGAGCAGCCTTCGCTCCCTCCCGATACCGTTCCATATACGCGATGAAGTCACTGATGGCCTCCCGCCGGAGATCCGGATCGTCCCGGGATCCGAAGAAGTCGCCGCATGCGAAGTAGACCATGTATTGTTCGTTGAGGTTTTTGAGCGTGGCAAGCCCGATATCCATATCCTTTGCAAGGCCGGCGAGATCATAGAGGATGATAGAAGAGCAGTCGTTGGCGGCACAGTACTCAAGCATTCCCATAAAGGCTTTCCTCTCCTCAGGAGGCGTTGCATCCTTCCGGTGATCATGAAAGACCTCGATGATCTGAAAACGATATTTAGAGTAAGTAGCGACCTCGTTCTTTTGCACCATAAAATCCCCCTTTCTTCTTGTATTCAGGTACGCCACGGCATCTTTCTTCATCGGTTTCAGGGTATTATACAATCGTATAAATGATTTTTGAAAATGCAGGAGCGCTGCCTTTCCGGAGTATCTCCCGGCATCTGGCGCCCTCCTGAGCATCACCCTGAGAATGTGTAGAAAAGGAGATCACGGGACAACTTTTTGCCGGAGTGGATCTGCCGGCGGCACCGGGAGCGATGCGTTGTCGCATGCCTATCCAGCGAGCGCTGCATGAGCCGGCGATGAGGATACCGGGGGAGTTCCAAAAAATTAAAACCCGGCCTGGCCGGCCGCAAAAGAGATGGGGTTACCTCTTCCCGACCCCGGGGGATTCCCACCGGTCGAGCACATCCTGCCCCTCGACAAAGACGAGACCATGCCTTTGTGCGTAGTCCATCGCGTCCTCCTTTGAGAGGGCAAACCCGGTCTCATCATCAAGCATCTCACAGATCGTCACCGCCGGGGTGACATTCGCCATGACCGCGAGCGCGATCGAGAGCTCGGTCTGCCCGCGCCGCTCATCGAGCAGACGGTCGGCGGCCCGCAGGAGCGCGACGTGACCGGGCGAGCGGAAGTGTGCCGCGAAGTTGTGCCCGCCACCGTTGAGCGACCGCTCCACCTCCCCGGCGACGGCGGTGACGGTCAGGGCGCGGTCGCGGTCGGTGATGCCGGTGTAGGTCTCCCGGTGATTCACCCAGAGCGAGAACGACGAATGGTTCTTCCGGTCGTACGGGATCTCACCGTCCCTCTCGACGATGCCGCAGTCACGCAGGAGATCGTGCGCGAACGGGAGGCCGAGCCTCGTCGCGGCTTCGGGATGCACCGCGGTGCAGATCAACCCACCACCGTCTTTACGCATCTGCCTGATGTGGGCGGGCGTGACCGCATCTGACCGGATCGCGAAATCGGTCTCGCGTTCCCGGTTGTCAAAGTCGTATAGCAGAATGAACTCGCCCCGTACCAGGGCCTCTATGGCTGCATCAATCATATGTAATCTCCACCTCGATCATATCGTTATCGTTCAGTTCCAGGATCTTGCGCAGTTCGCACCCGGAGATGACCTCGATTATGTCATTCCGGTAGTGGGTGCGGGATGGCTCGACGATCGCACAGACTTCACCCCTGATCCGGCAGGGGAGGGTTTTGACGCCGCCAAACGTCCTCTCGTCAGCAGTGAACCCGGAGACCTCGACCCACCTGAGATGTTCAAGATCCCTCCGGGTCTGGATGCTCGCCGGATCAAGCCTGATGTTCAGGGTGCCGGGGAAGGGTTCAAAACCGAGATGCTCATCGAACTGCGCTTTGTAGTGAGGGATGCTCATGTAGTAGCGCCCCTCGCCAAGTCCGCTGATCACGGTCCCGGTCAGGGAGTAGTGCTTGCGTTTCGGGTTGAATATCCTGATATAATCTGCATACTCCCGCCTCAGCTCCTCCTCGCCAGCCTTTGTTATGGCGACGTGCTGACCGTCGGGCTTCATCGATCTGACGATGAACTGCTGGCGCTCAAGCGCGATAAGGCGTCGTGAGGCGGTCTGGGGACTGATACCCAGTTCATTTCCAAACGACTGCGATGAGAGCCATATCGGACCGTTGCACCCGCCGAGCAGGGCGATCGCCTTCAGGGACTGCAGATCTTCCGCTTCAACCATTATATCATAATTGAGATGCATACTATATACGGGTTGCGTAATGGTACCGGATCGCCGATCTTCGTGAAATGTCGAAGACTAATACGCTAATTTTATAAGTCCGGGGAACATCCTTAGATGCATGAAATCCGGGGTGCGGCATCAACTTGCCGAGAAGATGGCAGGAGAGATCACACTTTCGGACTCACCGGGACAGGCCTTGAAGAAGTGGCGGCAGAGCTTCGATATCCCCCAGGGATTGCTCGCCGAGCGTCTTGAGGTCTCTCCCTCTGTAATCAGTGACTACGAAAGCGGAAGGCGAAAGAGTCCAGGAACCGCCATCGTCGGCAAGATTGTCGATACAATCCTTGCGATCGACGAGGATAACGGTGGCCGGTTCATCAAAAAGTTTGCAAAAATCCTGTACAGCGAATTTGACGATGATGTCATCTACGACATCCACGAGTATGCATCCCCCGTCGGTCTCCCTGACTTTGCAGGGACCATCGATGCGGCCACACTCTGTGGTCCGATGGACCAGACCATATATGGGTATACGGTGATCAACAGCCTCAATGCGATACTCCAGCTCTCTTCGAGCGAGTTCAACCGCATATACGGCTGGAGCACGGAGCGTGCCCTCATCTTCACCGACGTATCGACGGGGAAGTCACCAATGGTCGCGATCCGGGTCACGCCCTTCAAACCGCGCTGCGTCGTATTGCAGGGCATAGCGCCGGAGGAGGTGCATCCCCTGATACCGGGGCTTGCAGAACGTGACCGGATCACGATTCTCTGCACAGAGATGGATGTCGAGACGATCATCAGCACTCTACGAGGAAAACTATGGTAGGCATTTACTCATACGGCGTCTACATACCGCGACACCGGATAAAGATCCCGGAGATCGCGCGGGTATGGGGCGGCAACGCATCGGACATCACGAGGGGTCTTGGGGTATTTGAGAAATCCGTCCCCGACCTCGACGAAGACACCGCAACGATATCGGTCGAGGCGGCCCGTGCCGCTCTTCTGCGAAGAGCGATCGATCCTGAGGCTATCGGCGCAATCTACGTGGGGAGCGAGTCGCACCCCTACGCTGTCAAGCCCACCGCATGTACGGTCGGCGAGGCGATCGGGGCGACACCCAACATGACCGCTGCCGACTACGAGTTCGCGTGCAAGGCCGGGACCGCGGGTCTCCAGACCTGCATGGGGCTCGTCAAGAGCGGCATGATCCCGCTCGGGATCGCTATCGGTGCCGACGTGGCGCAGGGCGCCCCTGGCGACGCGCTCGAGTACACGGCGGCCGCCGGCGGGGCAGCGTTTGTCATCGGAGAGGGAGACACCATCGCTGACATCAACGAGACCTGCTCCTACACCACCGACACGCCGGATTTCTGGCGGCGCGAAGGCCAGAACTATCCCCGGCACGGCGGCAGGTTCACCGGCGATCCGGGCTACTTCAAGCACGTCGAGGGTGCGGCCAGGCAGATGTTTGAGCGGATGGGCACAAACCCGAAGGACTACGACTACGCGATATTCCACCAGCCGAACGCCAAGTTCCCGCAGCGGGTGGCAAAGACCCTCGGGTTCACCGAAGAGCAGATCAAACCCGGCCTCGCCGTCCCGAGGCTCGGCAACACCTACTCGGGGTCGTCGATGATCGGGCTTGCCGCGACGCTCGATGTCGCAAAACCGGGTGAGCGGATATTCGTGACCTCGTTCGGATCGGGGGCCGGGAGTGATGCCTTTGATATCACCGTTACCGATCTGATCGAGTCCGGGGTGTTTGACCGGGCGGCGGCGCCGACCGTCGAGCAGCTCCTCGCAAACCCGATCTACCTCGATTACGCACTGTATGCCAAACACAAAGGAAAGATCGTGATGCAGAGATGAGAGACGTAGCAGTAATCGGAATCGGGTGTACGGAGTTCGGGGAGCGCTGGAGCACCTCGTTCCGCGACCTCTTTGTTACGGCGGGAAGCCTTGCGCTTGAGGATGCCGGCATATCGGGTGAGAAGATCGACGCCCTTTACGTGGGGAACATGAGCGCCGGCCGGTTCGTCGAGCAGGAGCACATAGGTGCCCTCATCGCGGACTTCGCGGGGCTTGCCACGAACCACATCCCCTCGACCAGGGTAGAGGCGGCCTGCGCCTCCGGCGGGCTTGCTTTCCGGCAGGCGGTGACCGCGGTCGCGAGCGGCATGGAGGATATCGTCGTCGCCGCCGGCGTCGAGAAGATGACCGACGTCGGGACCGGGGCGAGCGTCGATATGCTCGCAGGCGCCGCAGACCGTGAGTGGGAGGGGTTCGCCGGTGCGACGTTCCCGGGTCTCTACGCCATGATCGCAAACGACTACATGCACCGCTACCCGCTCACCCGCGAGCAGCTCGCCATGGTCGCGGTGAAGAACCACGAGAACGGCGCAAATAACCCGATCGCGCAGTTCAGAAACCGGATCACGATCGACACAGTCTTAAACTCCTCGATGGTCGCCGATCCCCTGCGCCTCTTCGACTGTTCCCCGATCACCGATGGTGCGGCGGCAGTCGTCGTTGTGCCGCTTGAGCGCGCCCGGGAGTTCACCGATTCCCCGGTGCGGGTTCTTGCGAGCGCTCAGGCGAGTGACACCATCGCCCTCCACGACCGAAGGGACATCTCGACCCTGGATGCCACCGTCGCGGCAGGGCGGCGGGCGTTTGCGCGCTCTGGCCTCACCCACAAAGATGTCGACCTGGTCGAGGTCCACGACTGCTTCACGATCGCCGAGCTCTGCGCTATCGAGGATCTCGGGTTCTGCGCAAAGGGCGAGGCGGGGAAGCTCACCGCGGACGGGGCGACGGCGCTCAACGGCGATATCCCCGTGAACCCGAGCGGCGGCCTGAAGGCCTGCGGCCACCCGGTCGGCGCGACCGGGGTCAAGCAGATCTGCGAAGTAGTCGCCCAGCTCCGGGGCGAGGCTGCCGGCCGGCAGGTGGATGCAGAGATCGGAATGACGCATAACGTCGGCGGCACCGGTGCGACGGTCGTCGTGCACATCCTGGGGGTGTAAAGAATGTCGGTATCAAGATTCTGGAGAAAGATCCCGCAGCGGTACAACCTCGTCGGGACGCAGTGCACGACCTGCGGGCGCTACTTCTTCCCGCCCCGGTCGCTCTGCCCCGACTGCCGGCGGAGTGGCGAGATCGTTGACCATAAGTTCAACGGCGAGGGAAAGGTCGTCACCTACACGGTGATCCGGTCGGCAAGCGACCAGTTCGAGAACACAACCCCGTATGTCCTTGCGATCGTCGAGCTCGATGAGGGACCGAGGCTCACCACCCAGGTCGTCTGCACGCCCGAAGAGATAGAGATCGGTATGCGGGTACGAAGCGTCTTCCGCCGGATCGCGGCGGACGGCGAGAGCGGAACCATCCACTACGGCACGAAGTTCGTGCCGGTGGAACCCTGACCTTTTTTTTTTAAAAAAAAATCGGGGATTCAGCCCCGACCGTGGTCCTGGTGCGCCCGGGCGAGGTGTTGCGCTGCAAGAGCCCCGAGGAGGGAGAGCTCACCCGCGAGCACCCCGGCTGCGACGATCTCGGCAAACGCCTTTGCATTTGTCCCCGGCGGATCCCCACCCCCGGCGACGCCGAGCATCTCAAGGCACTCACGCTGGGTATCGATCGATGTGCCGCCGCCGACCGTCCCCACCGGGAGCGAGGGGAGGGTGACCGAGACATAGACCCCGCCGTCCACCCGGTCGACGGTGGTGATGGCGGTGCTCCCCTCAACGACATGGGCGGCGTCCTGCCCGCAGGCGATGAAGACCGCGGCGACGACGTTTGCCGCATGGGCGTTGAACCCGAACGATGCCGCCCGCGCCGAACCGACCAGGTTCTTCCGGTAGTTGACCTCGGCGAGGGTCTCTGCATCGGTCTTCAGGAGATCGGCGATCATCGCGTCATCGAGGCGCACCCCCGCAACGACGGTCTTTCCCCGGCCCCTGATGAGGTTGATCGCCGCCGGCTTCTTGTCGGTGCACATGTTCCCCGAGAGGGCGACAAGGACCGCGCCGGTCTCCCGTTCGATGACCTCCCCGACCTTCTGGCTTGCGATCGTCACCATGTTCATACCCATGGCATCCTTCGTATCAAACTCCAGGCGGACGAAGACGCTCGTCCCGGCGACGTAGGTGACGACGTCCAGGAGTTCCCCGTGTTTCGTGGTGCTCTCCGCGACCTCACGGATATCCGCGAGATGCCCCTCGACCCAGGCGACGATCTCCCGGGCGTGGGCGACATCGCGGGCGGAAAAGACCGGCGCACGGGTCATACCGTCCCGCATGATCCGCACATCCGCACCCCCCGCCCGCGTGATCAGGGAGCAACCCCGGTTCACCGACGCGACGAGAGCCCCTTCGGTCGTCGCCAGCGGGAGGTAGCAGGGCCGGGCTGCATACTCCCCCTTCACCAGGAGCGGACCCGCAACGCCGAGCGGAACCTGCACCGTACCGATCATGTTCTCGATGTTTCGCTTCACCACCCGGTCGATCCCGATAGAGAACGACCCCACCGCCGGCAGGGCGGCCCCTGTCTCACCCTCGATGAACGCCCGCCGCACCTGGACCGCCTCCTCCGGCGGGAGTTCCCGCTCGAGCGCATAGAGTTTCAGGGAGCCGTCTTTGAGTCTCCTGATATACTCATCCATGAATAGTATGAGGACGCATAACTAAAGAAAGGCTGGTGATCCGGGAGTGGATGGGGAAGGNTGGTGCCTTTCGGTGCCGAAGCGAGAGGCCGAGACGGTGCGGCGCCGNCTGCTCGAAGAGGGACTCCTCGACCGGCGCTACNGGCCGCGCCCCGAGGGAGACGCCATCCTCCTCCCGGTGAGAGAGGAGATCCCGGGCGCNGTCCGGCGCAGGTTTGAGATCCTGCCGGANCGCGCCGAGCTCCCCCGCCACGAACTCGTGGGCGGTATCGCCATCATGCAGGACGATGACACGGGTGCTGCTCAAACGCTGCTCTCGTCCCGGCCATCGCTACACACCGTCCTCCTCCCGGAGAGTGCCGTCGAGGGGGAGTACCGCACACGCCGGTTCAGGGTTCTCGCCGGAACCCCCACCACCCACACCCGGGTGATCGAGTACGGGCTTCGCTTCGACGTTGACCTCGCGCACGCCTACTTCTCGGCCCGGCTCGCGACCGAGCGGCAACGGGTTCTCAAAGCCATGGGTGAGGGTGAGCGGGTTCTCGATGCCTTCGCCGGCGTCGGACCGTTTGCTATCACCCTCGCAGAGAAGGCGCGGGTCGTCTTTGCCGCGGACTTAAACCCCGCCGCGGTCCACCTCCTCATCCACAACATCACCCTCAACCGGAGAAGAAACGTCATCCCGGTGCTCGCCGACGCCGCGCACCTCTCCCGGATCGGGTTTGTCCCGTTTGACCGGATCATCATGAACCTCCCCATGGCCGCACCGCAGTTCCTCGAAGTGGTGGCAGGGCTCTGCCGGGACGGCGGGACGATCCACCTCTACGCGCTTGAGGAGGAGGAGGGCGCGTACCTCCCCCTGATCCGGGCCGCCACCGCCGGGGAGGTCACCGAACGGATGGTCAGGACGTATTCGCCCGGGCGGTGGCACGCGGTCTATGATATTGTCGTGGAGAGATAAGGCTAAAACCGGAACCACTTCATCATAACGAGAGCGTCTTCTTCATTTGAGTAGTAGCAGGATATCTGGAAGACCTCCCGGTAGCCGAGGTATCTGTAGAACTCCTGTGCACTGGTGTTTGTGATCCGGACCTCGAGCTGGACACCGCTTGCGCCCATGAACATGAACTCCTGTTCCAGGCGCCGGATGAGGCGTTTCCCGATGCCAAGCCGCCGGTATTCCGGTGCGACCGCGACGTTCATGATATGCCCGTAGAGTTCGTCGCCGGTATCCTCAAGGCCCGCAACGACAAAACCAGCCAGATCCCCGCCGTTCTGGGCCACAAAACACGTCTCCGGAAATACATCGAGTGATTCCCGGAGTGTGCTCTCGTCCCAGGGATCGATGAACGCTATCCTCTCAAGGGCAACGACCTGCGGTATATCTTCGGGCCGGGCCCTGCGAATAGTGAGGTGGAGCGACATCATAGGTACCAGATTCCTTACGCTTGAGTGCCTNACNTAATATAGTCTCANGAGACAAAATAATAAGCACATACGAGTTGGCGGTTTCCATGGTTCAGATCTATCGTTTCGCTGCGGTCCGTCCGGGGCAGCAATATTCAGAAGAAATTCCTTCCGTGCCGTACGATGTGGTGACGGCTGAGGAGGCCCGGGAATGTATTGAGAAGAACCCCCTGAGTTTCCTGCGCGTCAGCCGGCCCGACGCTGAGCTCCCCGGGATCGCCCCGGACGATGACCGGGTCTACAAGCGGGCGCAGGAGGTCTTCGAGGGCATGCTCGCAGAAGGGCAGCTCCAGCGCGACCCCGACCCGGGCATGTACGTCTACCGGGCCGTCCAGGACGGCGAAGAGTTCATCGGGCTTGTCTGTTGTGTGGCGACGGAGGACTATGAGAACCGCACGATCCGGCGGCACGAGCTCACCCGGTACGACAAGGAGGAGGACCGGACCCGGCATATCGACGCGGTCAGCGCAAACACCGGCCTCGTCTTCCTGCTCTACCGCGACCCGGGCGAGATCTTCTCGTACACCCGATCCCTCATCGACGGGGCAGAGCCCGATGGAAGCACCACGAACGACTCGGGCGCGCTCCACCAGGTCTACCGGGTCACGGATGGCGATGCGCTCTCGCGCCTCGAAGACCTCTTCTCCGCTGTGCCGGAGACCTACATCGCAGACGGTCACCACCGGGCAAAATCTGCGGTGAACGTGGCCGAACGGCGAGAGAGGGAGGAGAGATTCACCGAAGAGGCCGGGAGGTTCATGGTGGTCCTCTTCGCCCACGATCGCGTCCGCATCCACGGCTACAGCCGGCTTGTCGCAGACCTCGGCAACTACACCCTCCCGGGGTTCATCGGCGCGCTCCTCCGGGCTGGCTGGAATGTCCGGCCNTACGGTGATATCNACACCTCCGGC
>JGI24710J26742_10003246_pt1 | contig 13883 bp, 10 predicted proteins | sample BioPla2DNA2_FD_26742 | JGI IMG/M metagenome (IMG submission 26742) | reverse complement strand
GGTTTAGGTATATATTATAAAAACGACGAGACACCGAACATTCGCGACTTTGTTAACGATATCCACTCTTCGCTTGTGAAATCTGAACAAAAGTATGGAATTAAGATTCCCGCTATCTACTTTGAACCCGGAAGGTCGATAGTGGGAAATGCCGGAATAACTTTATATAAAGTAGGTGCAATAAAAAAGGAGGAAGGTCTTACTTCTTATTTATCCGTCGACGGAGGTATGGCCGATAATCCGAGATATGCGCTCTACAAATCAAAATATTCCATCATCCTGGCTAATAAAGCTGATAAAACCGAAATGGAAAAATTTACTGTTGCAGGCAAATGCTGTGAGAGCGGCGATCTTTTGCAGGAAGATGTTTTAATCGCTGACGCCGTTCCGGGAGATATCCTCGCGGTTTTATCTACCGGAGCTTACAACTATTCCATGTCCTCAAATTACAATAGAATTCCTCGTCCGCCGGTTGTGATGATAAATAAAGACACATCACGCATCATCGTTAAACGCGAAAGTCTCGAAGACATTATTCGAAATGATATTTGAGGCAACGATTTTCCGATATGTTTAATGAAAATGTCTACAGTTCAATTTACAGCTTTCTCTCTATACATTATGACGAATTCACTCAAAATGTAGACTATCTCCGTTATGCTGAATTTTTAAATGAAAAGCTCAAAAACACCTCTGGAAAGCTCATACTTGATGCCGGTTGCGGAACCGCAAATATATCTATGCTTTTAAAAGAGTACGGATATGAATTGATTTGCGTAGATGCCAGCGAAGAGATGCTTTCTATTGCAGATTCAAAGTCCGGCGGCGGATTATTGCTTCTCAACCAAAACCTCGAGGATTTGGATCTCTATGGCACCGTAAATGCCGCAATCTCCACTTTAGATACGTTAAATCATCTTGACAGTAAGAGTTTGGATAAGTTTTTGGCCAGGTTAAGTCTGTTTATCGAGCCAAACGGTGTCTTTATATTTGACTTGAACACGGAATATAAACACAATAAGATTCTTGGCGACAACATTTTTGTTTTAGAGTCGGAAAACACCATAATATTATGGCAAAACCAATTACTTGAAAGCTGCGATATCGAAATTAAGATGGACATCTTCAGCCGTCAACCTAATAGCCTTTACAGTCGAAAGCGCGGAGTTTTAAAAGAATATTATCACAGTGCTGAAAATATCGGTTTATTTCTGTCAAAGCACGGATTTAAAATAATTGAGTTCCTTGATGGAGATAGCTTTGAAAATCTTACTGAAACTTCCGAGCGTGTGATAATCATATCTGAAAAAATCTGAGGAATTATATATGGGAAGGATGTTAAAAGCTATAACAAATAAGGGCGGGGTATCTATAACCGTTCTTGACTCTACTGATATCGTTTCCAAGGCAAGAGAGCTTCACTCAACCTCTATGACGGCAACAGCTGCTTTCGGCAGAGTTTTAACAGCAGCTTCTCTGCTTGGTTCAAACTTAAAAACCGAAAAAGAGAGTATTACTTTAAGAGTTATGGGCGACGGACCCATAGGCGATATCATTGCTGTTTCCGATAATCTCGGGAATGTCCGGGGAGTTTGCAGTAATCCTAATGCGGATTTGCCTTTAAACGAGAAAGGGAAGTTCGATGTATCCGGTTTGGTGGGAAAGGGGATACTGGCAGTATCAAAAGATTTAGGACTTAAAGAACCATATATAGGGCAGGTGGATTTGGTTTCAGGAGAAATTGCCGAAGACATAGCTTTTTACCTTCTTTCAAGTGAACAGCAGCCTTCCGCATGTGCCTTAGGTGTAAGAATAGGTAAAGATCTGTCTGTTGAAGCCGCTGCCGGTTATATCACGAGAATCCTTCCCGATGCAACGGATTATGAAATTGATACAATTGAAAATAATCTAAAAACCATCATTCCGGTGTCCTCAATGGTTAAATCGGATTATGAGTTAACTGATATAGTAAAAGCGGTGTTTAACAGCCTTGAATTTACTGTTTTGGAAGAGACAAACCCTGATTATCTTTGCACATGCAGTAAAACGAGGATGGAGAAAGCGCTTATAAGTATCGGCAAAAATGAGCTGAACGAGATTATTAATGTTGACGGAAAAGCAGAGATTGTCTGTAGATTTTGCAACAGTGTTTATTCCTTTTCTAAAATCGAACTCGAAAAACTTTTGGAATCCGCCGTTTCATAAAATCATTGACACAACTTAAAATTCTAAGTATCATTTTCTAAAAGGGGAGCATAGCTCAGCTGGTTAGAGCGCCTGCTTCACACGCAGGAGGTCGCAGGTTCGAGTCCTGTTGCGCCCACCAAAATTGAACGCAGTTATTGATACAATTTCTTGTATTGGTAACTGCGTTCTTTTGTTTTGAGTCTATATTTTGTCCGGAACGGATAGCGGGACTTCGCTGCCGTCTTTTAGGTGGTAAAGCGCGGTGCTGTCGTTTCAAATTGCTGCCGGTTTCAGTGATGTAACAGTAGACATATAGTTTAAACTTTTAGCCGCATTCTGCCTAACTCGTTACACCTGCGACACAGGTACTCCGCCACACGCTTGCGAGGTTCCTTGTTGCGCAACAACTCTGAAATCAGGATGGGTTTGTCTACGATATATCTGTGCTCATACTTGCAATAATATGCCAGATAAAGCGGCAAATCCATACCCTCTTCGAGCGTTTTCTTCGCCAGCAAAACAAATCCGCTGTGAAACATCTTTAATTCATCAAAATAGCCGTTCTTAGAAAATTCAGGAAAGATAACCACGCTCTGTCTTTCGCGCAGGGTTTTGAGGGTTTCACTCAAGGTTTTTCTAAAGCGTATATCAGGGTAAGTAGAAATTAGATTTAGACCACGATAGAATAGATAGGTCAGCGGTGCTACGATAACGGATAAACACCGTGCCACGAACAGATTCATGTGCTTCTTTTGATGGAAATAGACATTGGATAGGTACTTATATACTTCTATGAGACCACCGTTCATCTCGTATGTGCCCCAGAAGCGGAAGGGGTGATTACCGTACAATTCCAAAACTAGCGGTGCAGATGCACCCACATGGTTACTTAAAAAGAATATCTGCTGCCCCTCCATACTTTTGCCTAGAAATACAAAGCGGGGCTTTCTGATAAACAGACGTAACACGCTTTTGACGTTCCGGAACCATGGCCTGCGATTGTCTTTATATTTACTCATAATCCCTTCTCCTTTTTCATCGCACGACACTTCGTAAAGTGTAACAGAGTAAACTGCTCTTTGTCCAATATTTTACCTTTGCCAATGTTGCTGTTTTGCTCACAAACAACGACAAGTCTATATGCATGAATGATTATTTAGAGCAACTCGATTGCATCTTAATTTCCGGCGGCAGAGCCGAGTATATATTAACATATTTCTGCTCTTCGGAGGGTTTTCGAGTAATATTCTAACAGTTTCAGGTAACTTTGCAATAAGTATTTTTGTATCAAGCACTCAGTCCTTAACCAATATTTAACAGCCGTTGATTGAATCTCATTTCAACGGCTGTTTTTATAAATCTTTTAATCCAAAATGACGGAAATCAATCCGTACCGTATTTGAAGCAATAATGCCACATTACTGTAAATTATCCGATTGATATTAGGTTTTTAACTTAAATTGCAGTAATTTTCCGTTTTGGGCATCAAGATTTACCTTATACATATTTGCCCCACGTTCATCTGTAATTTCCAATTCCCACAAGGTACGAATTTTCTTCCTCTTTAATTTCCACCTTATGGGTGTCGATGCAGGGACAGCATCTAAGGCGATAGTATTAATCTCACTGAACGATATCATATTTTCCAGGTTTATTTTTTTTCCATCCCGTCTTGCAGGAGATCTGTCTTTGCGTTTTAGAATCCTTGTTTTACTCTTAATGGTATCTCCCGTCTGTGCGTTCAGTTTGAGTGAATGACGATTTTTGCCGTCATTTCCTATAAATGAATACTTATAAAACGGACCCTTGTGAGTTATCTTTAATTTTGTCAGAATATCATCGGGATAATACTTAAAATACTTATCAACAGCATCTTTAACGGAAATGATACCCAATCTCATCTCTAAAGTATCTGTCATTCAACCCTTCCTTTCTCTTGATTAGTGTTGCTTTATTATCATTATACAATGAATTCGCTTTTTATTTAATATCGGTTCCTTTAATGGTTTTGATAATACTTCTACTTTTATGTTGGCAAATCTACTTTTTTTGAAAACAAATTAAATTTTTAAATTTAAGCTCTTATGTTAAAATTTAAAATATTGTGAAGTTGATTAGAATTGAGGCTATCTTGAAAAACAACATTTTCGATACTGCACTGATATTTGAAGGCGGCGGGATGCGCGTTGCACATTCTGCCGGAGTTACAAATGCCATGCTTGATTGCGGACTTCATTTTAACTACGTTTGCGGTGTCTCTGCCGGATCGAGCAACGCGGTTAATTACCTTTCACGTGACAGAGAGCGCACAAAACGCAGCTTTGTCGACTTTGTCGAGATGGACGATGTAATCGGCCTGCGACACTGGATAAAAGGGGAAGGGTATTTTACCGCGGAATATCTTTATGGAGCGGCATCGCTGCCCGGAGGACCTCTGCCTCTGGATTTTACGCGATTTCAGGAGAATCCTGCGGAACTGCGTATAGCTGCTTTTGATTGTGAGACGGGTGAGACAGTCTATTGGAAACGGAAGGACATCGAAACAATTCAGGATTTGCTGCAAATGGTACGATGTTCTTCCACAATTCCTTTGATGATGCCTAAAGCGGAATTTCGCGGAAAGATATATGTCGACGGCGGTATCAAAGACGGCATACCACTCGACATTGCCCTGCGCGATGGGTACGAAAAGTTTTTTATCGTCTTAACGCGTGAAAAGGGATATCGAAAAAAACCGAGTAAAATACAGCGGCTGCTCGATTGCAAATTCAGGGACGAGCCTGTCTTAGCCGATAGCCTTCACAATCGCTGGGTTAGGTACAATAAACAGATGGAACTTATAGAAAGACTGGAAACTCAAGGTGCAGCTATTGTCGTTCGTCCTGACCGTATGCGCGTTAGGAGCACAACTTCCAATCGAGTCAAACTGGAGGAGAGTTACTATGACGGATACCTTCTCGCAATGAGTAATATGGACAAGTGGAAAATATTTTTAAATATTTAGACGAACCCTAATTGGCTTTGCACATGCAATAAAAACGAGAATGAAAAATCACTTATAAATGTTTGCACGAGATTATTAATGTTGACTAAAAACAGAGATTGCCTGCAGAATATGCAATTATGCAAGATTAGAAATTGAAAAAATGAAACGTGATGGCAGCTTGTAAAATGTCTATCAAACTGGAAGAGGAGGTCAGCAATTGATTACCTTTGTTTTTTTGGTATAATACAAACTGGAAAACATTTAATGTAAATAGCATGCCTGTATCAACAATGAACCTATAGTTTGGAAGAGAATGAGAGATGTTCGACTATATTGCACTTATTATTATTTTTCTTATGGCATTGGGTTGTGCGAGTATTTTTGATTGCAAAATCGGAAAGACTATGCCTCTAGTTGTGTCGATTATTATTTGTGTTGAGCTTATATGCGGATTTTTGAATCATCTTGAGTGGGGATTATATATACTAATTGCTTTTTTAATTGTATGTATCGGCTTAATTGTGAAAGATTTTAGGAAGATATCTTCTCGAATCAATTTTAATGTCATTTTCGTATTAATAGTATCTCTCATTCTTCTTAAGATTCATCATGCTAATACGATTGCTCATACGTGGGATGAATTAGCTCAATGGGCGGTTACAGTAAGATATTCATATTTCACAAATTGGTTTGCAGCGCATAGCGGCACTAATTCGATTTATCCTGATTATCCTCCTGCTACCGCTATGTTTCACTATTTCTGGATGAAGATTGGCAATAATTGGCAGGACAATCGTTTATATATCAGTATGGGGATAATGACAATATCTTACCTTGTACCCGTGCTGGATGAAATAAAATTAAAGCGAAAATTCCGTTTTTTTATCTTAACAATAGATTTTGTTTTAGTTTTTATTATTCTTGCTATTTTTCCGAAAGCATATTCACGTTTGACGGTTGACTGTATTATGGGCATTATCTTTGCTTGGCTATTGTATAATGTGGTCCTGGAAGAAAATAGATATTTGAAAGTAGCGTCCCTTACAGTCGGAAGTTTTGTACTAATTATGGTAAAAAAATCAGCTATTATTTTTGTGATTTTCGTTTTAATTATGTGGGCTACAAATATTATTATTGAAAAAAATAAACAGTGGCTATATTTATTAGGAACCTCGTTAATTGCATTTATCGAAAGAGGTTTATGGAGTATATATGTTAAAAATCAGGGTATAGCTACTACTTTTGGCATAAGTATGAAGTACAGAGAACCTCATGATTGGCAAAAAACAGCATTTGCTAATTATTTCAAGGCTTTGTTTGACTATTCCGCTGTTGGTAATACGTCACAAACGGTTTTTTGGATTAATAAAATAAAAGTACCTACGATTATTGTAATTATTGCATTGGTTTTGTGTGGAATTACAATTGTGAATAAAAATAGAAGATATAAAGTATATAATATTATCTTGTTTTTTGAACTGTTACTTTATGTTTTTTTAGTATCCTATTTGTACCTTCGTTCGTTTGGTGAAGGGGAAGTTGCTATTCTGTCATCCATGAGCAGATATTTAGGTACTTTCTTGTTAGGAAATATTTTGTTTTTCATCTATATATTTATTCATGACAATTGCTTTAAAGATATAAAACAACTTTTACCATTTATTTTGTTATGTTTTGTCCCTAACCTTGATCCGAAGTATCTTTTTACAAATTCGTTAATACCTAGATATCAACAAGAGACACAATTGGTAGCCGAAAGATATTCTAAATATGAAAAAAAGGCATTGTTTATACAAACTAATGTGGATGAAGGTAGTAGAATCCATGTTTTTAACGGTAGTATCGCTGATATGAATTACATATTAACACCAATGAAAGTTACATCGCCATTGTGGCAAAGTGGTGAATTCGGCTGGTTTGAATCATACAGTCACCGTTATGACTATGTGTTTTTTGATAATGTATATGGGACCGTTGAAACGGATTCGTTTAGCGAGCAGTATGTCCATTTGTTTTACCCTGATTCACCTATTTTGGATTATGGTCTTTATAAGGTTATGTATGTTGATGAACATCCAAAATTATATTATCTTTGCAAGTTTGACGAGTAAAGGGGAGTGATAGATGATCTACGATAATATGTTAATACCTATTATAATACCATCATTAGAACCGGATGAGAGATTGCTTACGCTATTAAGAGAATTGACTATAGCCGGCTACAAAAATATTGTGATTGTTAATGATGGAAGTAGCAGTGATTATGATTGTTTTTTTCAAAGTGCCGAACACGACTACGGATGCGTTGTGCTTGTCCATGATGAAAATATGGGAAAAGGTCGCGCTTTAAAGAATGCTTTTAATTATTGTCTTGATACAATGCCGAATATTATTGGGTGCATTACTGCTGACTCCGATGGTCAGCATTCCGTAGAGTGTATAAGTAAATGTATGGATGCGCTTATGGCAAACACAGATAAACTTGTGTTAGGTGTTCGTAATTTTTCTGGAGGTAATATTCCTCGTAAAAGCATGATGGGGAATAAAATTACATGTAAAGTATGTAAATATCTTTGTGGATTAAGTATTAGTGATACGCAAACCGGTTTACGGGGTATTCCTAAAAGTTTTATGGAAGAATTGTTAGATGTTCCGGGAGAGCGTTTTGAATTTGAGACTCAAATGTTAGTGGCATCTATAAATAGGTACGATATTTATGAGGTCGAAATAAAAACAATATACGATAGCGTAGATAATCATGTTACACATTTTGATCCAATAAAAGATTCTTTTAGAATATATAAAATTTTTGTAAAAATATTTGCGAGATACACATTCTCATCATTATCTTCCTGGGGAGTTGATTTGGCATTCTTTGCACTTTTTGAGTGGATTCTGATAAAAAGCGCATCTACTTTCAGAGCATATATAGCTTTGGCAACTGTTTTGGCGCGAATTCTTTCTGCAACATATAATTATTTGATGAATTACGTTTTTGTTTTTAAAAGCATAGAAAAACATTCAAAAGCTGGATACAAGTATTTTCTTCTTGCGTTCATTCAAATGGGATTTAGCGCCTTATTTACTACGCTATTGAGTATGGGAAGTTGGATGTCTGATATTACTGCAAAAATAATAGTGGATGGAACATTGTTCTTTATTAGTTATTACATTCAACGCCGTTTTATTTTTTACAAAAGCAAAAAAGATGTAATGATAACAAACGGCAGTGTTTTATAAAGATACGATGTTATTAATTTTTGGTTTTTATAAGTGTAAGACAAGTTTGCATAAAAACAATATTATGCCATTTGCAATAATAGAGGAAACCAATTAAAAGAACCGTCAATACCGATATCGGTATTGACGGTTCTTTTATTCTCAACTTTTACTTTCTTCTTGAAACGGTAGGTGCGTCTTCAAAGCAATTGATTTTTAAAATTAAATATTCTTTTCTTCATTTCCCGGACAACAGAAAAATAGGTTTAAGTGATTTAATATATTTTCCGATAAAAATAAACAATTTGTGATATTATAGTTAGAAGCGGGTAACTACCTGCCTTAATGCTTTCAAAATGTATATATCAGTTTAATGTTTCTAAAGTTGATTAAATCCGCGACATGATGACAATTTATTAAATAATGTTAACAATTTATTAAATAAACCAACAATTTGTTACAGTGTAATGGCATCTTATAGTATAATAGTATTATTACCGGAAAATATTCGTTATGTTGCGTAATCTTTAAATAATGAGTTTTTTATCATCAATTCCGTCTTTAATCGGATTAAAAGCATTTAAACCGTTTGAAAATAGCAAATAAATTTAGCAACCTGCAGAAAACTTAAGTTAAATTACTACTCCGGAGGTTGAAATCGTGAATTATGGTCTTCTCCTGTCAATGATATTGTACATTTGCGGTTGTTTCTATATGATTTTCGGTGCAGGTATAGTAACTTATAACGCAAAAAGTAAAGTCAACAAACTCTTTCTTATTCTGACAATTTCATTGTCAGTTTGGTCATTTTCATATTCCATTTCAGCTTCAGCGCCCACATCGGAAGTTAGCGCTTTTTGGAGATCTTTTTCTGTTTTAGGCTGGGGTGTCTTTAACAGCATTTTGCTTCACTTTTTGTTGGTTTTGACAAAATCTGAAAACCGATTAAATAAGCGAATCATGTTAATCGCTCTGTATTTACCCGCCTTCATAAATATAATACTATTCGGTCCTTTTGGATACTTTGTAGAGAAACAATATGAAATGGTGCAAACCGACTTCGGTTGGATGAACATGGCACCCATGTATTCTGCCGGAATTTGGATTGTCTTTTACTATATCATTTTTTCTATAATCAGCCTTATATTGCTCTTCAGCTGGTGGAAAAAAGTTAAATCCAATACCCTTTTAAAAGCTTATGCAAAATATTTTATTATATCTATAATTCTTCTTTTTTTGATATTAGGTGTTATAGATATAATTCCCGATCTCCTAAATGAAAAGTTTTTTCCGAAAATCCCGGTATTATTGTTGTTAATACCAACAATAATGTTGTATGTTGTATTAAAAAAATTCGGGCTGATCACCGAAAGAAGAAGAAAAACACATTCCTTTCCGGAACTGAAAAAGAACTTGGCTCAAGATCGTTATCGCTTATTCCGAATGGCAACAACTGTTTTACTGTTAGCCACTGCACTGTCCTTTTTAGTGGGATATTTTGCTATGGGAGGAAGTTTGGAAGACGAACTTCTAATCGCCTCGGTTCTGTTGTTAATTGCTTTATCTGTTAGATTGATACCGTATATAACAAAGAATCATATTATTCAGAATACAATCTTCCTGTTAGTAAGTACTACAGGTACTTTGTATTTTATGTTGGTAAATGCCTACAAAGGCGCATTGACGATATGGTCGGTTTATATTTTGTTTCTTTTGTTTACTGTTCTTCTTGATAACAAAATCTACGCCGTTGTCTTTACCATATTTTCTATAGCTTCCCAAATTGTTTTTTGGTTCGTTTATCCGGAAATTTCCGTTACTATCGACGGAAATGAGTACCTGCTCAGAATTATCATTATTATGATTTCCTATTTCGCAGTTCAGTATCTGACAAATGAATATACCTTAAAGGTGAGTGATTATAAAAAGTTTGCAAGAGAGCAGGAGATACTTGAAAGAGTTTCCAACAGTTTTATTTCAATTAGCAGCGAAAATGTTAATGAAAGAATCGGCGAAATGTTGGAAGCGATTATTGAAATACTTGAATTTAACCATGCCTATTTTCTTGAATTCAGTGAGGATTATGAGAGCGCAACAGTTTTAAATTCTTATGCGAGAGATATCGAAAATGAGTTTTCTCTATTTCAGCCCGGTATGAAAGTCCATACTGCTTCTTTGCCCATGTTTAAGTCTTTAATTGACCAAAGCATGCCGATGATATATGAAGACATTGAAGATATTTCCGTCGAGGAGGAAGAAGAAAAGAATTTTTTCATATCGAGAGGCATAAAGTCTTATTTCGCACTGCCGATAGAAACTGATGGAAAAATAGACGGTATCCTGGTTGTTGAATATAATGAGCGGATTGATATAAGTGTTGCGGAAAGCCGATTATACTTTTTGAAAATTATTGCAATAACTTTGGGAGAGGCCAAGAAAAAGACATTATACGAAAAAAGGTTATTTAATTTTGCTTATTTTGATGAAGCCACAAAATTGGCGAACAGAAATATGCTGGTTAAGAGTCTCAATCAAAGCATACTGGAAAGCAGCGAATCAGAAAAAATAGCAGTATTGGATATTAAAATTTTGAACCTAAGGATGATTAAGGATACTTTCGGTTATGCTGTAGGGGAACAGATAATAATCAAATCTGCGGCAATTCTCATCGATTTATTCAAAGAATGTTGCGAAATAGCAAGGACGGGCGATGGAGATTTTGTCGTTGTTATGCCTAATATTAAAAGTGATGATCAGATACAAGAATCTGCAAATCGAATACTTGATTCTTTTTCCGAACCGGTATCAATCGAGACAGGTATAGATGAGCTATTTGTCGTAGTCGGCGTAGGCGTAGCGGTGTATCCGGAAGACGGACTTGATGCGGATACTCTTTTGAAGAATGCCGATTTGGCGGGTTACGAAGCCAGAATTGCTGACAAAAAGATTATCTTCTATAATACTCAACTTGAAAATGATATAGCGGAAAATACACTACTCACAAATAAGCTCTTCCGGTCGTTGCAAAATAATGAGTTTTCTCTGGAGTTTCAACCACAGATAAGCTGTAAAACCGGAAAGACCGCAGGTGTCGAGGCTCTTCTCAGATGGACAACTGATGACCGCAGAAGAATACCACCTAACAGGTTTGTTCCGATGCTTGAGCAAACGGGATTGATTTATGATGTTGGTCTCTGGGTACTTGAACAAGCACTTGAAGAGCACAAAAAGTTTGTTGAAAAAGGATTTCCGCCTCTTCGCATTTCGGTAAACTTATCGATTGTACAATTCAAAGAAGAAGCATTTATTCCCGATTTTACAAAGATTATAAAGGAAAGCAGTGTTGATCCTAAATATATCGAACTTGAAATAACGGAAAGCCTGTTCTCTGAAAACCCCAAAGCTGTAATAATAAAACTTAACAAATTAAAAGAGTTGGGGCTAAAGGTAGCAATAGATGATTTCGGAAGAGGTTATTCATCGCTAAACCGTTTAAATTTTGTTCCTTTTGACAGAATAAAAATTGACAAAGATATAGTGGATTATATAGATTTACAGAAAAAAAGCGCTCCTTTAATGAAAGTTATTATTCTTCTCGCCAGAGCGTACAATGCGAGTGTTACGGCCGAGGGCGTTGAAACTAAAAATCAGGCGGAATTTCTTAAAAGCATATCTTGTGACGAAATACAGGGATTCTATTTTTCGAAACCGCTAACTGCGGAGGCGCTGGAAGAATTCCTTAAAAAAGAGCGAAATAACGGAGCAATCACTTGCTGATTAAAACTGTTTCAACACATTTTTAATAGAACCGCTCTTTATTCTTCCGTAAATAAATTATAGGGTGAATAAGCGTTAAAGGAGCTTGATAAATAACCTCGAGCTCCTTTTTAATATATTTTTGCTTTCTAAATAATAATTTAATTAAGGAGTCTATCTTCATAAACTTATATTCCGCCTGAAAAAATGTCCGAACGAATACAGTTTCGGACGTTTTCTTTTGTATTAAAAATTTAATTCGGTTAACCTTTCTGATTCACCGGTTTTCAAAGAAGGGGTATTTTGTTAATATATGTATCTTTGTGAATTTCGATATTTAGCAATTACTATAAAAGTTTACGGTTTAAATAATTAGTTCCGGCATTTAAAAGTATATAAAATTATTATTTAAAACTTTTCTTAAAGATAACAAAAAGTTTACATCTTTGCATTATTGTTTCTTTAGTTAGACACAAGCTGACATTTTGAAATCCAAAACTGTTTGCAGACACTAAATAACATATAAATTAGAGGTTTATCAGCGTTATGAGCATTAGGCTTTTGGGCTTTCTGTTATCGATATTCATATTTGTTTTTCTTGCATTTCAAAAAAAGATTAGAAAATGGAAGAAGGCTTTGCTTGTATTAACTTCCTTTCTTTTGGTTCTTTTAACTGCATTTTTGTATCTATTCCCGTTCAATCCGGCGCCAAAGCCGAGCGGGGAAATGCCTGTCTTGACTGATAGGGTATTCTACAGCTACAAATCGGATGTCAGTAAAATGCTGACCAATAAAGACGAAAGAGAAATACCCGTTAAAATTTGGTGTCCTGAGGATTTACAGGAAAACCATCATCCTTTACTCATCTTTTCTCCCGGCTCCTTTGGAACCGCTGATTCGAATGAAACAATGTTTTTAGAACTGGCTTCCCGAGGATATATCGTGATGGGTTTAAGTCATCCATATCATTCCTTTGTATGCGATATGTCTGACGGCAGCAGGATTATGATAGATTTCGATTTTATGAAAAGCGTAATAAGCTCACCGGGATCTAAAAACGTCAAAGCCACTTTAGGGCCATTGAGGGAATGGACACAAATCAGGAGCGACGATATTGATTATGTACTTTCTAAAATTTTGGATTCAAGTACAGACAATGTCTATGAAAAATATATCAATGATAAAAGAATAGTACTGTCGGGTCATTCACTTGGCGGTTCGGCAGCTTTAGCTATAGGCAGGCAAAGAAGTGAGGACGTTCGGGCTTTAGTGATATTAGAATCGCCGTTTGTCGCCGACATTATAGGAATAGATGGCAATAGTTTTGTGTTTACGGAAGAAGAATATCCTTTACCCGTTTTACACATATATTCAGACTCTCTCTTTTCAAAGATAGACGAAATAACAAACTATGGAATGAACGTAAAATTGATAAAAAGTGATAATCCCATGTATGTCAATAAACACATATCCGGTGTGAGACATATCGGTCTGACAGATATGATTCTGATATCGCCGATAATAACCAATATGATTGATTTAGGAGTTAATACACGTCAGCCGCTGGAAACTTTACTGGAATTAAACGAATATGTACTAAATTTTTTAGATGAATATAACGACTAAAGGACAGCTCAAATTTATCTGAATACAATCCGTTGAACCGACATCATCGCTCCCGGTTTTGTTTTTCAGCATAATTTCGAATGCTTTTATATATTTTCCGCTAAAGTGT
>JGI24710J26742_10003245_pt1 | contig 13884 bp, 7 predicted proteins | sample BioPla2DNA2_FD_26742 | JGI IMG/M metagenome (IMG submission 26742) | reverse complement strand
TGCAGAACGGAGAATTTTATGAGGTAGATGCGCAAATGATGGCGCGCAATATTATGTTTCTGATTGAAGGAATGAAGGTATCTTCCCAGACCATGGGTATTACCGAGGAAATGGTCGATCAGGAATTTGCATACATTGTACAGAACCTTGTGGCCGAAGAGGAATAAAAAGAAATAGAAAAAAGAAAATGCTTCAGAGATGAAAGTCTTTGGAGCATTTTGTATTAGCAGATTGGGATTGAAAAAACTGTAAAAATCGGTATAATAAAGTATCATAAGTAACACAAAACATTAAGTGGAGGACAATCATGGGCAATGTAAGACGTATCTATGTGGAGAAAAAGGAGGACTTTGCGGTCAAGGCAAAGGAACTTCAGGAAGAGATCGAAAGCTATCTCGGCATTCAGGGCATAAAGAAGGTAAGGGAGTTTATCCGTTATGATGTGGAGAATCTTTCCGATGCCGTTTATGAGAGAGCATGCAGGACTGTTTTTTCCGAACCGCCGGTAGACATTCTTTATGAAGAAGAATTTCCGATGCCTGAGAATGCAAGGGTCTTCAGCGTGGAGTTCTTACCAGGACAGTTTGATCAGAGAGCAGACTCCGCAGTACAGTGCGTACAGTTTTTAAAGGAGGACGAGCAGCCGATCATTCGTACTGCCGTTACTTATTTATTAGAAGGAAACATTTCCGATGATGAGTTCGATAAAATAAAAGCATACTGCATCAATCCGGTAGATTCCCGTGAGACCGGAATGGTGAAACCGGAAACGCTGGCAGATGCTTTCGAGGAGCCGGCGGATGTCAAAATCTTTGACGGTTTCAAGGATATGACAGAGGAAGATTTAAAGGCATTGTATGAGTCTCTCGGACTGGCAATGACTTTTCAGGATTTTCTTCATATTCAGAACTATTTTAAGACAGAGGAGCAGAGAGATCCGTCCATGACGGAAATCCGTGTGCTGGATACATACTGGTCCGATCATTGCCGTCATACAACCTTTTCTACGGAACTTACCAGGGTAGAGTTTGAGGAAGGCTATTATAAGGCTCCGATTGAGACAACCTATCAGAGTTATCTGGATACGAGGGAAGAAATCTTTGCGGGCAGAGAGGACAAGTTCGTCTGTCTGATGGATCTTGCGCTTATGGCAATGCGCAAATTAAAGAGAGACGGCAAGTTTACCGATCTGGAGGAGTCTGAAGAAATTAACGCCTGCTCCATTATTGTTCCGGTGGAGATTGACGGTGTAGAAGAAGAGTGGCTTGTAAACTTTAAAAACGAAACACATAATCATCCGACCGAGATCGAGCCGTTTGGTGGGGCAGCAACCTGCCTTGGCGGCGCAATCAGAGATCCGCTTTCCGGACGTACTTATGTATATCAGGCGATGCGCGTGACTGGTGCGGCAGATCCAACGGTTCCGGTAACAGAGACACTGAAAGGAAAATTATCCCAGAAAAAGTTAGTCCGTGGTGCAGCAGCGGGTTATTCCTCCTACGGCAATCAGATTGGACTGGCAACGGGATTTGTCAAAGAAATTTATCATCCGAACTATGTGGCAAAGCGCATGGAGATTGGTGCGGTTATGGGCGCTGCTCCGCGTAAGAATGTGATTCGGGAGACATCCGATCCGGGCGATATCATTGTTTTGCTGGGCGGACGTACCGGACGTGACGGCTGTGGCGGTGCAACCGGCTCCTCCAAGGCACATACGGAGGAATCCACGGCAGTCTGCGGTGCGGAGGTACAGAAGGGAAATGCACCGACCGAGCGTAAGATTCAGAGAATGTTCCGCAGGGAAGAGGTCAGCCGGCTGATTAAGAAATGTAACGACTTTGGTGCAGGCGGTGTGTCTGTAGCGATCGGTGAACTGGCAGAAGGACTGACGGTGGATTTGGACAAGGTACCGAAGAAATATGCAGGTCTGGATGGCACGGAACTTGCAATTTCCGAGTCGCAGGAGCGTATGGCAGTGGTACTTGATCCGAAGGATGTGGAGAAGTTCTTAGGCTACGCGGCAGAGGAAAATCTGGAGGCTGTTCCGGTTGCGACCGTAACCGAGGAACCGCGTCTGGTGCTTTCCTGGAGAGGAAAAGAAATTGTCAATATTTCCAGAGCATTCTTGGATACCAACGGTGCACATCAGGAGACTGCCGTAAAGGTGGAGATGCCGAAGGAAGAGGATAATTATTTTAAGAAATATGCGATTGATGATGTAGCGGAGGCACTGGAGAAGGATGATATCAAGGGTGCATGGCTGCGTACTTTAAATGATCTGAATGTATGTTCCCAGAAGGGATTAGTAGAAATGTTTGACGGCTCCATCGGAGCAGGCAGTGTGTTTATGCCGTATGGTGGTAAATATCAGCTGACCGAGACCCAGACGATGGTTGCCAAACTCCCGGTCTTAAAAGGGAAAACCGATACTGTTACAATGATGAGCTACGGCTTTGATCCGTATTTATCCTCCTGGAGCCCATACCACGGTGCGGTCTATGCTGTGATGGAATCGATGGCGAAGATAGTAGCGGGTGGCGGAGATTACAGAAAGCTTCATTTTACCTTCCAGGAATATTTCAGACGTATGAGCGAGGATCCGAGGCGCTGGAGCCAGCCGTTTGCAGCGCTGCTTGGTGCTTATGATGCACAGGTAGGATTTGAACTGGCTTCGATCGGCGGTAAGGACAGTATGTCCGGCAGCTTTAATGACATTGATGTTCCGCCGACGCTTGTATCCTTTGCGGTAGATGTGGCAAAATATCAGGATATCATTACACCGGAATTAAAGACGGCAGGCAATAAACTGGTCGTATTTGAAATTGAAAAAGACGAATATGATCTTCCGATTTATGAGAAGGTTATGGCGATGTATGATGTTGTAGCAGGGCTTATGATGGCGGGGAAGGTCGTATCTGCTTATGCACTGGATGCGAAGGGTCTGGCAGCGGCTGTCAGCAAGATGGCGTTTGGAAATAAGATGGGTGTGGCTTTCGACAGCAGTCTTTCCGTAAAGGATGTATTTGGAAACGGACTGGGCAACATTGTAGTGGAAATCACACCGGATGCAGTGGAAAGTCTGGAAAGCATGAATGTGGATTATACGGTTGCCGGTGAGGTGACAGAGGATGCACAGTTTACCTATGATGAAGTGGTCATCTCCATGGATGAGGCAATAGAGGTATGGACTTCCAAACTTGAGAAGGTATTCCCGACCAAGGCATACAAAGGAAAGGAAGCAGTAGCATCCAATACTTATAAAGCGGATCAGGTTTATGTCTGCAAGAATAAGATTGCAAAGCCGACCGTATTTATTCCGGTATTTCCGGGTACGAACTGTGAGTATGACAGTGCGAAAGCGTTTGAACGCGCGGGTGCTAATGTCATTACCGGAGTATTCAAAAACCAGACGGCACAGGATATACGTGAAAGCGTGGAGGAGTTTGAACAGTCCATCGGACAGTCCCAGATCATCATGTTCCCGGGTGGCTTTTCGGCTGGTGATGAACCGGATGGAAGTGCGAAGTTCTTTGCAACTGCCTTCCAGAACGAGAAGATTAAGGAAGCTGTCATGAAGCTGTTAAATGAAAGAGACGGTCTGGCACTTGGAATCTGCAACGGCTTCCAGGCGCTGATCAAGCTGGGTCTGGTACCGTATGGAGCTATCACCGGACAGAAGGAAGATTCTCCGACACTGACTTTCAATACGATCAACCGTCATATCTCCAAGATGGTATATACGAAGGTGGTTTCCAATAAGTCTCCATGGCTTGCAAAGGCAGAGCTGGGAGCAACCTATGTGACACCGGCTTCCCACGGTGAAGGACGTTTTGTTGCACCGAAGGAATGGATCGACAAGCTGTTTGCAAACGGACAGGTAGCAACACAGTATGCAGACTTAAACGGCAACGTATCTATGGATGAAGAGTGGAATGTCAACGGTTCTTATGCTGCAATCGAAGGAATTACCTCTGAAGACGGCAGGTGCTTTGGTAAGATGGCACATATCGAAAGAAGAGGCGATGCTGTAGCGATGAATATTTACGGCGAGCAGGATATGAAGGTATTTGAAGCAGGCGTGGAATATTTCCTGTAGGATGAAATTTCGAAAGACCTTGTAGAGAGGGTAGTTCCTTTTTATGAGGTCTTTTTACTACGATTTGTCAGGATTCCATGAATGGATTGGAGCAGAAAAATTGATCTCAAAAAAAGAAGAAAAAATTTCAGCACTGGCGGCGCAGGTGCTTGCGCTTGCAAGAGACAGCATTATGGTGAACCTGCGTTTTTTGAATATGGCACTTTCCAGACTGACTTTGACGGAACAAAGAGAAAGCGGATTTCTGGCAGTAAACGGAACGCAGATTTTTTATGATCCGGTAGTTGTGTTAAAAATGTACAAACAGGAACCAAACCGGATTTTCAGGATTTATCTGCACATGCTCTTTCACTGCATCTTTTCCCACAGTTTTCAGTATGATAAGATGGAGCAGGAAAACTGGGATCTGGCGGCAGATATTGCGGTTGAAAATGCCATTCTGGAAATGGACATTTATCAGGGGAATTTAAAGCAGGATGAGGAGGCAAGGGCGAAGCTTAGAGTCTTAAAGGAGGATGCCGGCGCACTGACGGCAGAGCGGGTTTACCGCTATTTCAAAAATAATCCGCTGACAGAAAATGCCAAGGCGGAATATCGCGCTTTTTTTAAGCGCGATGAGCATCTTTTCTGGAAACCTGCGGAGGAACTTGCTATATCGGAGCAGGACTGGAAGAAGATCAGTGAACGGGTGAAGGCAGACTTAAAGAGTTTTTCCAAGGCCAGGGGAAATGCAGAAAGCATCGAAAAGAATTTGAATGAGGCAACCCGGGAACGCTATGATTATGCCGGAATACTGAGACGTTTTACGGTTATGGGAGAGGAAATGAAGCTCTCCGAGGATGAGTTTGATTATGTGTACTATACCTATGGGCTGTCCACCTATGGAAACCGGCCACTTATTGAGCCGTTAGAATACCGGGATGTGAAAAGAGTAAAAGAGTTTGTCATTGCAATTGATACTTCCGCATCGTGCCGCGGCGAAATCGTGCGTGCGTTTATACAAAAGACCTATTCGATCCTAAAGAATGAGGAATCGTTTTTTCGAAAAATGAATGTGCACATTATACAGTGTGACAGTGAGGTTCAAAGTGATGTGAAGATTACCTCGGATGAAGAATTTGACGAGTTTATGAAAAATGGAAAGCTAAAAGGGTTTGGCTCTACGGATTTTAGACCGGTATTTGACTATGTGGAAAAGCTCAGACAGGAAGGTGAGTTTGAGAATTTAAAAGGACTCATTTATTTTACGGACGGTTATGGAGTCTATCCGGAAAGGATGCCGGATTATGAGGTGATATTTGCATTTTTACAGGAGGATGACAAGGCTCCTTTGGTGCCGCCATGGGCAGTAAAAACGGTACTTTCCGAGGAGGAACTGGAGCGGTAAAAAGAAAGGCTGGATAATGATATGAACATCAGACAGGCAAAGGATTATATAAAGGATTCGGTTGCGATCTATTTAAAAAAGGATGAATTTGGAGAGTACCGGATTCCGGTGGTGAGACAGCGTCCGATTTTTCTTCTGGGGGCGCCGGGCATCGGCAAAACAGCGGTGATGGAACAGATTGCACAGGAACTTGGCATTGCACTGGTATCCTATTCCATGACCCATCATACAAGGCAGTCCGCATTGGGACTTCCGAGTATCCAGAAGAGAGTCTATGACGGGACAGAGTATGAGGTCAGTGAATATACGATGAGTGAGATTATCTCTTCCATCTATGAATGTATGGAAGAGAGCGGTATCAGAGAGGGTATTTTATTTTTGGATGAGATCAACTGTGTATCCGAAACCCTGGCTCCGTCGATGCTCCAGTTTTTGCAGTACAAGGTATTCGGACGTCATAAGGTGCCGGAGGGATGGGTTATTGTAACTGCTGGGAATCCGCCGCAGTACAATAAATCAGTCCGTGAGTTTGATGTGGTGACGATGGACCGTCTGAAGCTTTTGGAGGTAGAAGCGGATTTTACGGTATGGAAGGAATATGCGTTAGAGCGTGGTGTACACAATGCTGTAATCAGCTTTTTGGATTTAAAAAAAGAATATTTTTATCAGATGGAAACTACAATTAAGGGGCGTTCCTATGTGACCGCAAGAGGCTGGGAGGATTTGTCCCAGATTCTGCTTTTGTATGAAGAAGAAAATATGACAGTGGATGAGAATCTGGTGGGACAATATATCCGAAATGACCGGGTGGTGCGGGAGTTTACAGCCTATTATGATCTTTATAACAAATACAAGAAGGATTACCGTATTGATGAGATCTTAAAAGGAAAGATTTCGGAGGAAGCAAAAATGCGTGCGGAGAAAGCGGGCTTTGATGAAAGACTGTCGCTGATTGGTATGCTGCTTGACCGTGTGATTTATGATATGAGGCGGAATGTGGAGACGGCGGACTATCTGAGTGATCTGCTGCATCCATTAAAAGCCCTGAAAGGTGCAGCGCAGGCGGAAGAAGCAGATGCCTTAGAGCGGTTCATGCAGATGCTTGCCGGTCAGGCGGCAGGCAGAAGGAAGCTTTTGGACTCCTTACAGAAGGCAAATTCTCTCTCCGATACGGACCGGAGAAAGCACAAACAGGTCATCCGGTTTCTGAACAATATGCAGAAGATGCTATATGTGGATGGAGAAAAGAACGCAGCGGAGGCATTTGCAGGAATCAAAAATGCCTTTGATACGGAGGTCGCGCAGATGAAGCAGGAGACGGAAATCACGAAGGCACAGCTGCATCATCTGTTTACGTTCGTGGAGGAAGCCTTTTTCAAGGATGGTGAGAGCGGAAATGAGATGCTGATCTTAGTGACGGAGCTTACGGTCAATTCGTTCAGTGCCAGGTTTATTGGTATGTTCGGCAGTGAGGATTACCAGAGACACAATGAAGAACTGATGCTGTCGGAGCGGCAGAGTGATCTGCAGAAGGAACTGGAGGAGCTTGCATTTTGAGACAGGAAAAGGAATTGGAGCTGCCAGGCGGTTCGTTGTATTATGTGATGGAAGAGGATGGCGTGCATATTACCAGAACAGGAAGGCTGATTGGAGAAATCACTGTGCCAAAGAGCGTGAATGGACAGTTGGTCGTGGCAGTAGAGAAAAAGGCATTTTTAAGCCAGAAAAAACTGCGCAGTCTGGTGCTGCCTGCCGGAATCAAAGAGATTGGAGAATGGGCATTTGCCTATTGCAGCAGCCTTCAAAGTGTCAGTCTGGCGAAGAGAAAAACAGGATTTGGAAAGGGTGTCTTTCTGGAGTGCAGAAATCTTGAGAAGATTGCACTCTGCCCGATTGAAAAAGGAACGGTGGAGGAACAGGAGCAGATCGCTGCACTGCTTGCAGCCGCACCGGTACTGTTAGATGCAGAATATTTATTGGAGCTTTTGGAAGCAGGAAGTACAGAGTGGCTGATGAAGTGGGATGCCAGAATGCTTGACCTTCTGCATCAGGAGGATTTGGAAGGATATACGAAAATGATCCTTTGCGGAGAAGAGGATCTTGACCTGGATCCGGATACCTTTCAAAAGGAAAAACGAAAGAGCAAGGTCAGGCTCTGCTTTAAGCGGCTTATGAATCCGGTGGGAATATCCAAAGAAGTCAGGACAGAACTGACGGATTATGTGCTGGCGCATAAAAAAGGCTGTGAAACGGAGGAGGCGTGGGAGGTAATCTTCAAAGAGCATGGGGATGACAGAGCGTATTTTTCCTTCTTTTTACAACTGGGCGGAATGACGGCAGACAACAAAGGGGCCATGCTTGCAGATATGGGGGAAAACCATGCGGAAATGAAGGCATTTTTGTTAAAGTATGGGCAGGAAGTGGTTCAGGAGGATTTCTTTGCAGGTCTGGAACTATAGAAGGGCAGCCTTTATTTTATATTTATTTTAGAAAAATACTAGAATTGTATCATTGATTTCATATGGGATAAAATGTATATTGATTTTAGTTTACGAAAGAAAAGCAAGGTATTTTTCCTAAGAAAGAGGTAAAAGCATGAAAGAAGTAAAACAACCGAAAAAACCATTGATCTTTTACTATGTGCTGGTTTTAATAGCGATGCTTCTGCTGAACAGTTTTTTATTTCCGATGTTTACAAAGCAGCATATAGAGACGGTGGATTACGGTACATTTTTGACGATGCTGGATGAAAGCGGAGTCAACCGTGTACAGGTGGAAAAGGATTATATTTATTTTGCGGATAAAGAGAATCCGGAGTTATTATACCGGACAGCTACCTTTGATGATCCAAAGCTGGTAGACAGGCTTTATGATGCAGGCTGTACCTTTGGCAAGGTGGTAGAGGAGCAGATGTCTCCGTTTCTTTCTTTTTTGCTCAGCTGGATTTTACCGATCGCGATTTTCTGGATGCTTGGACATTTCCTGTCCGAAAAGATGATGGAAAAGATGGGCGGTATGGGTGGACCTACCATGCAGTTTGGCAAGAGCAATGCGAAGGTTTATGTGGAGTCAAGTACCGGAATCAAGTTCAAAGATGTAGCGGGTGAAGATGAAGCAAAAGAGGTTTTACAGGAAATTGTGGAATTTCTGCACAATCCGAAGGAATATCAGGAAATCGGTGCCAGAATGCCGAAGGGAGCGCTGTTAGTGGGACCGCCCGGCACCGGAAAGACGCTGCTTGCGAAAGCAGTAGCCGGAGAGGCAGGCGTACCGTTCTTTTCCATTTCCGGTTCGGAATTTGTACAGATGTTTGTCGGCATGGGAGCAGCAAAGGTGAGAGATCTGTTCAAACAGGCGGCAGAGCAGGCACCGTGTATTGTTTTTATCGATGAGATCGATACGATCGGTAAGAAACGTGACGGCGGCGGAATGGGCGGCAATGACGAGAGAGAACAGACCTTAAATCAGCTTTTGACGGAGATGGACGGCTTTGACGGTTCCAAAGGTGTTGTCATTCTGGCAGCGACGAACCGTCCGGATTCCCTTGATCCGGCGCTGCTTCGTCCGGGACGGTTTGACCGAAGGGTTCCGGTAGAGCTTCCGGACCTTGCAGGCAGGGAAGCAATCCTTAAGGTGCATGCAGCAAAAATCAAGCTGGGTGATGATGTGGACTTTAACGCAATCGCCAGAGCAAGTGCCGGAGCTTCTGGTGCGGAACTTGCCAATATTGTGAATGAGGCGGCGCTCAGGGCAGTCAGACAGGGACGTAAATTTGTGGTGCAGGCAGATTTAGAAGAGAGCATTGAGGTAGTCATTGCAGGCTATCAGAAAAAGAACAAGGTGCTTTCTGAAAAGGAAAGGATGATCGTCGCTTATCATGAAATCGGGCATGCACTGGTTGCGGCACTGCAGACCCATTCGGCTCCGGTAACAAAAATTACGATCGTTCCGCGTACTTCAGGGGCCCTGGGTTATACGATGCAGGTGGACGAAAAGGAACATAACCTGATGAGCAGGGAGGAACTGGAAAATAAGATTGCCACCTTTACCGGAGGACGTTGTGCGGAGGAACTGATATTCCATTCCATTACGACCGGCGCATCCAATGATATCGAGCAGGCAACGAAGTTAGCCAGAGCGATGATTACCCGTTATGGCATGAGTGATGAATTTGGTATGGTTGCCCTGGAAACGGTAACCAATCAGTATCTGGGCGGAGACAGTTCGTTAGCCTGTGCACAGGATACGGCAAAACAGATTGATAAGCTTGTGGTAGAGCTTGTAAAGAAGCAGTATGCAAAGGCAGAAGGACTGCTTCGGGATAATATAATGAAGCTGCATGAGCTGGCAAAATATCTGTATGAAAAAGAAACGATCACCGGTGAAGAGTTTATGAACATTCTGGAACAAAAAGAGAATACCTCCACAGATCAGCACAGAGGATTATAAGATGATTCAGAATTACCGGAAATAGAGAGGAACAGGGAACATGCGGCAGTGGCTCTTCGAAAATAAAACATTACAGTGGCTTGGAATTTATGTCATGAACTTTTTAAAGTGGCTTATGATGGCGACGGTGATCGGTATAATCGGCGGTCTGGTCGGTACGTTATTTCATGAGTGTATCGAGAAGGTCACGGTATTTAGGCAGGGACATGGCTGGATGATTTATCTGCTTCCGTTTGCGGGGCTGCTTATTGTATTTTTATACCACAGGGCAGAAATACGAAATGATCGTGGAACCAATCTGGTACTGGATTCGGTACATACAAAGCAGCATGTGCCGTTTCGTATGGCGCCGCTTATTTTTGTCGGTACGGTGCTTACGCATCTGTGCGGTGGCTCTGCCGGAAGAGAAGGGGCGGCTCTGCAGATTGGTGGAAGCATCGGATCTACGCTTGGCGCTCTGGTGAGATTTGATGAAAAGGACAGGCATGTGCTTGTGATGTGCGGCATGAGTGCCGTCTTCGCGGCAATGTTTGGGACACCGCTTACGGCGGCGATTTTCAGCATGGAAGTGGTCAGCGTGGGAATCGTTTATTATAGTGCTTTTGTGCCGTGTATTATTTCGGCTACGGTAGCATACGGGCTGACCAGTTATATGGGCGTCAATGCGACGCGTTATACGATCAATATCGCCTATACGTTGTCCCCGGTGATCTGCCTGAAGGTTATCGGACTTGCCATGCTTTGTGGACTGGTGGGTATCCTGTTTTGTGTGGCGCTGCATCAGACGGCGCATTTTGCCAAGGAAAAGCTGCAAAATGACTATGTGCGTGTCTTTGTGGGCGGTGTGCTGATTATCCTTCTGACCCTGTTTGTTGGAAATGATGCTTATAACGGTGCCGGAACAGCGATGATACAACGTGCACTGCACGGAGAGGTGCCTCCAACCGCCTTTTTGTGGAAGATTGTCTTTACGGCGATTACGATCGGAACAGGCTATAAGGGCGGCGAGATTGTGCCGACGTTATTTATTGGTGCCACCTTTGGAAGCTTTGCGGGTCCGCTTTTAGGGATCGATCCTTCTTATGCGGCAGCGCTTTGCATGGTAGCGATGTTCTGTGCGGTGGTCAACTGTCCGATTGCTTCGGTTCTGCTTGGTCTGGAAATGTTTGGAAGAACAGATATGCTCCTGTTTGCCATTGCCTGTGGAGTCAGCTATGTTTTTTCCGGTTATTACAGTCTCTACAGCAGTCAGAAGATTTTATATGCCAAGACGAGACCGGAGTACATTAATAAAAAGGCGAAGTAGTAAAGGGTGAAAATAGTAAAGTTTTCATCTTGTACCGAAAAATCTTTTGTGCTATACTAAGTTGATTTAGCAACAGGATATTATAGAGAGGTATACAGGTGAGGATATGAAGGCGTTTTTGATCTTAGAAGACGGCACGGTATTTGAAGGAATTCATATCGGTGCGGACAAGGAAGTAATCAGTGAAATCGTATTTAACACGTCGATGGCAGGATATCTGGAAGTGCTGACTGACCCATCCTATGCGGGACAGGCAGTGTGCATGACCTATCCGCTGATCGGCAATTACGGTATTTGTGAGGAGGACATGGAATCCGGTGGTCCTTGGCCGGATGGTTTTATTGTCCGAGAGCTTTCCAGAATTCCCAGCAACTTCCGTTGTGATGAGACGATTCAGTCATTCTTAGAAAAGCATGGTGTTCCGGGCATCGCAGGCATCGACACCAGAGCGCTTACCAAAATTCTTCGTGAGAAGGGTACCATGAACGGTATGATCACCACGAATGAAGTCTTTCAGTTAGATGAGATTATCCCCCGTTTAAAAGCCTATACGACCGGTAAGGTAGTAGAAAAGGTAACCTGTAAAGATAAATATGAAGTGAAGGGTTCTTCTTCTCTGGAGGAGAATGGTCCGGTTTCCGGCAGTGCACGATTTGACCGGGAGAGTTTTGCCGCAGGGAAGAGAGAAAAACGACCGACACTTGTGAAAGAATTAAATGGAAAAGGGCTTAGGGTAGCACTTCTCGATCTTGGAACCAAGAAAAATATTGCCCATTCGCTTGCCCTCAGAGGCTGTGATGTGACGGTTTATCCGGCACTGACAAGCGCAGAGGAAATCTTAAAGGATGCGCCTGACGGCATTATGCTCTCCAATGGACCGGGAGATCCGAAGGAATGTACAAGCATCATTTCAGAAATTAAAAAGCTGTATGATTCCGAGGTCCCCATTTTTGCCATCTGTTTAGGACATCAGCTGATGGCGCTTGCCACAGGGGCAGATACGTTTAAAATGAAATACGGTCACCGCGGCGGAAATCATCCGGTTAAGGATCTGTCTACCGGAAGAGTCTATATTTCCTCGCAGAACCATGGTTATGTGGTAGATATGGACAGGCTGGATCCGGCAGTGGCAGAGCCTGCATTTATCAATGTCAATGACGGAACCTGTGAGGGTCTTTCCTATACGGGAAAAAATATTTTTACGGTGCAGTATCACCCGGAGGCGTGTGCAGGACCCCAGGATTCCGGATACCTGTTTGAACGTTTTATTGAAATGATGAAGGAGGGAAAGAAAAATGCCTAAGAATCCGAATGTAAAAAGAGTCCTGGTCATCGGTTCCGGTCCGATCGTCATTGGACAGGCAGCAGAATTTGACTATGCGGGAACTCAGGCATGCCGTTCCCTGAAAGAAGAAGGCATTGAAGTCATTCTGGTTAATTCCAACCCGGCGACTATCATGACGGATAAAAACATTGCGGACAAGGTCTATATTGAGCCGCTTACGGTACCGGTACTGGAACAGATTATCGAAAAGGAAAAGCCGGACAGCATTCTGCCGACGTTAGGAGGTCAGGCAGGCTTAAATCTCGGTATGGAATTAGAAGAGTCCGGTTTTTTAAAAGCGCATGGTGTAACACTGCTTGGCACCACGGCAAAGACGATCAAAAAAGCGGAGGATCGTCAGGAATTTAAAGATACGATGGAAAAGATCGGAGAGCCGTGTGCGGCATCTCTGGTCGTGGAAAATGTGGAAGACGGTGTGGCATTTACCAATACGATCGGCTATCCGGTCGTACTTCGTCCGGCGTATACATTGGGTGGCTCCGGTGGTGGTATTGCACACAATCAGGTAGAACTGGAGGAGATTCTGGAAAACGGTCTGCGCCTTTCCCGTGTAGGTCAGGTACTTGTGGAGCGCTGTATTGCGGGATGGAAGGAAATTGAATATGAGGTGATGCGTGACAGCGCCGGAAACTGCATTGCTGTTTGTAATATGGAAAACATCGATCCGGTAGGTGTTCATACCGGAGACAGTATCGTTGTGGCACCGTCCCAGACCTTAAGCGATAAAGAATATCAGATGCTTCGAAGCTCTGCGTTAAATATCATCGATGAGCTGCAGATTACCGGAGGCTGCAATGTGCAGTTTGCCCTGCATCCGACCAGCTTTGAATACTGTGTCATCGAGGTAAATCCGCGTGTCAGCCGTTCCTCGGCACTGGCATCCAAGGCGACAGGGTATCCGATTGCAAAGGTGGCAGCCAAGATCGCACTGGGTTATACATTGGATGAGATCAAGAATGCGATTACTGGAAAGACCTATGCCAGCTTTGAGCCGACACTGGATTACTGTGTCGTAAAGCTGCCGCGTCTTCCGTTTGATAAATTCATTACAGCCAAGAGAACGCTGACCACCCAGATGAAGGCGACCGGAGAGGTCATGAGTATCTGCAATAACTTCGAAGGGGCTTTGATGAAGGCCATCCGTTCTCTGGAGCAGCATGTGGACTGTCTGCTTAGCTATGATTTCTCGGAGCTTTCTTTGGAGGAATTGAAGGAAAGACTGAAAATTGTGGATGACCAGAGAATTTATGTGATTGCAGAAGCACTCCGAAAGGGTATGGATTACGATACGATTCATGAGA
>JGI24710J26742_10003243_pt1 | contig 13888 bp, 9 predicted proteins | sample BioPla2DNA2_FD_26742 | JGI IMG/M metagenome (IMG submission 26742) | reverse complement strand
TTTTTATTGTTTGGGCTTCACTAACTGCAGTTTGAGTTTCCATAACTTCTTGTTGGACATCAGTATCAGTATTGATAGAACTGGTTTCTATTTCATCACTAATCTCAGGTTGTAACTCATCTTGGATTTTGATTTCCGCTTTTTTCTGCGCTTCTTTTTCTCTTAGTTTTTTGAACGCGAAGAAACAACCAACAAGAATCCCAATACCCGCAACGAACATGCCCGCCATTGTGAGAGTGGAGGTTGTGCTCATGTCAGCAAGAGATGCCCACCAGTCGCTTAGTAGTAAAAATACAGCTATTATATTATTTGTCATATGAATTATTATTCCGTACCAGAGGTTATCAGTTTTTGCAACAATATATGCAACAACTAAGCCACCGATAAACTGATGTACTAATTGAGCTGCGTTTTGATGTGAAAGTGAAAAAACTAGCGATGATACTACGATAGCATATGTCATGCCTCTCTCTTTAAGAGCAGACATAATGATTCCTCTATAATATATTTCTTCGACAATTGGTGGTAAGATTCNTATAAAGAAAAGTGCTCCTATAAGTATAGCGGGGCTCATTGCGACATCTGGTATGGGAACATCTGCTACTAGATTTAATTTGAACATTAGTGCATCAAATCCGTTCATTAATAAGGTGTTTTGTTGTTGCTTTTTGTTTCATAACACNCCTCATAATACTTAAGAATTGTTTTGTAGATTATATCAACTAAATTTACGCATTAAAAGTATTTTACCTATTCACTTTATTTTACATTGAATTAAGTGTTAAAATTAAGTAATAAAATAAACTCTTGTAAAGGGAGAAAATTATGATTTTAGAAGTTAAAAATTTTAGCAAGCAATATCAGGGNCAGTCGGTTAAGGCGGTAGATGATATTAGTTTTTCAATTGACCATGGCGAGATTGTGGGTTTTATCGGTCCGAACGGGGCGGGTAAGTCTACTACAATTAAAGCTATAGTGGGCATAAACTCAGTGGATAGTGGAGAAATATACATTGATGGCTTAGACTTTTCAAAACATACCATAGAAGCTAAACAGAAGATGGGATATGTTCCAGATGAAGCATTACCTTTTGATAATATTACGGGTAGAGAATTAATTCATTTTGTCGCAAAGATGTATGATGTTTCAAACACAGAAAGAGACGAGCGACTTACAAACTTAGCAAGTTTATTTGATATGACTGAAGCTTTAGACAAATTAATTAAGTCATATTCNCATGGTATGAAACAAAAAATTGCAGTAATTGCAGCACTCATACATAATCCTAAACTTTGGATATTAGATGAGCCATTGACAGGTCTTGATCCGAATTCAGCATATAACTTAAAACAATTAATGCACAAACATTGTGAAGAAGGCAACAGCGTTTTCTTTTCTTCACATGTATTAGAGGTCGTAGAAAAGCTATGCGATAGGGTGATTTTAATCAACAAATCTAAAATTATTCTAAATTGTACAATGAAAGAGCTAAAAGAAAAGCAAAAAGATTTATCGTTAGAGGAGTTTTTCATAAAGATTTCGAAAGAGCATAACGAGACGTTAAAAGAAGACACAAATAAAGAGTTGGAAGCAGAAAGCGGCGATATAGACACAATATATAGGTAACTATGTGATTGAAAACAATTTATATTGATTGAATTATGAACAAGAAACGAGAAATAGAAAAAATGTCATCACTAGTGAAGTTTCATTTTTTAACTTCACTTCCAAGTGGTAATGAAAAGAGAAAAAACAAGAAGTTAGATGGATTGCTAGGTGGTCATACAACATCTGACAGTGAATCGATTCCAAAAAGAATTTTTAAATACGTTGTTGGGATTTTCTTTAGTTTTATTTTTGTTGCAGTTATGTTGGCAGTACAAGGTTATGGAAGTGCACAGATTGCTTATGTACAGGGATACTTTGCTGAAAACTTAACATTTATGCTAATGGTTATGTTTTTAATGAGTACTATGTTTAGTTTACTGATGTATACAAACACCATGTACTATGATAAAAAAGCAGATTTTTTCACAGTGCTTCCGGTCTCTCGGGAGAAAATATTTTGGTCTAAATTTATCTTTTTATATGTAAATCAAATTCCTGTGACTTTAATATTGCTTTTGCCACTTGCTTATGCGTCCGCGGCAGCAGCAGGCCTTAAAGTAGGCGGATACGTAATCTTAACTTTAATACCGTTTTTTGCTCCAATGTTGTCATTTTTCTTATCAACTATAGTTTCATTACCAATTAACTATATTGTGTCAAAAGCAAAGAGAAAGGAAAGGACAAAGAACATATTTTTAGGGGCATTAAGCATTTTGATGATAGTGCCACTGATTGTGTATCTTGCAGTTTCTGGTAGTACCGAAGATGAAAGCCAATTAATGAACATGCAAAGCTCAATGCAAGGACTCATGAAGGGTGTATCTTATGCTATTTATCCTATTTATGCATTTGTAAAGGCTAGCACATTTGAAAAAGGATCTGGATTGATGGTTTTATACACAATAATCATATTTGTGGTTATAACCATACTGACATTTATCTTATCAAAGCTACTTTATGCAAAGGCAACAACCAATTTAGAAGATGTGGGTGGCACTAAAAAAATTAAAAAAGAAAGCAAGCAAATAAAAAGCAAGATTGGTCTTCTAGTTAAAAGAGAAGAAAAGCGCATTTTAAAGATTCCAGGAAACTCAATAAACATACTAGTTGGAATTGCCATGCCATTTTTTATGATTGTTCCAGCTCTGTATAGTACAGTAAACGAGGTAGGTGGTATTGCGAGTTTTTATAAGATGGCAATCGATGCAGGACTAACCAATACTATTCCAGGTGTAAGTATGGGAATGTTTTTCTTTGCAATGGCGATGGCAATGGTTTATGTAAATTTAAGTTTTATAGCACCAATATCTTCAGAGCATAGAACAGGAATAAACTATCTTTTAAGTCTTCCAATGTCTTTAGAAGAATTAGTCAAGGCAAAACTACTCACAAATTTAAAGTTCAGTTTGGTTTTTAATATACCATTTTTATTGTTTTTGTTAACACTCTTACCTATATTAAAGTTTGCCTTCATAGTGTTACTAATAAATGGCATTCTTGTGGTGCTAGCAATGATTTCAATTATATATCTAGTAGATTTATCAAAGCCGTATTTAGACTGGACAAACGTTGCAGAAATAAGACAAAAATTCCGTGCGAACTTACCTTTAATGATTGGGATTTTACTTGCGATGGTGCAACTTCCAATTGCAATGCCTATTGCTATATTTACATATGAAATCATTCATTCCTATATAATACTTTACGTTGTAATTACGGTGTTAAATCTGATATTATTCTTAATTCCGTTTTCGCTACTGAAGAAAAATATTAAAAAATATACAAAGAGACTACAAGTGTAAAGTCTCCAGAATATGTACAAGTAACTGTATTTTAACGAGATATTGGTTTAATGCGAAAAATATACGTATAAGAGGAAAACATGGCAAAGAAAAAATATGACTATTTGATTGTGGGTAGCGGGCTATATGGAGCTACTTTTGCATATGAAAAAAGCCGTATTGGCAAAAAATGCCTAGTTATTGAAAAAAGAGCGCATATAGGCGGAAATGTTTACACTGAAGAGATTGAAGGTATTAATGTACATAAATACGGTGCTCATATATTTCACACAAGTAATAAGGAAGTCTGGGAATATATAAACCAGTTTGCTGCTTTTAACAACTTCGTCAACACACCTATGGCAGTATATAAAGATGAGATATATAACCTTCCCTTTAATATGAACACCTTTAGTAAAATGTGGAATATTAAAACCCCCAATGAAGCAAAAAAGATAATAGATAATCAAAAAAAGGAACTAAATATTTCGGAGCCACAAAACCTAGAAGAACAAGCATTAAAATTGGTAGGAACTGATATATACAAAAAACTAATAAAAGAATATACCGAGAAGCAATGGGGGCGAGATTGTAAAGACTTGCCAGCATTTATTATCAGAAGATTACCTTTACGTTTCACATACGATAATAATTACTTTAATGACACCTACCAAGGGATACCAATTGGCGGTTATACTAAAATTATTGAAAANATGCTTAAAAATTCCGATGTGTTATTAAATACTGATTATTTCGATTTCATTAAAGATAACGAGGGTATTGCTGATAAAATATTATTTACTGGTCCAATTGATGCCTTTTTTAACTATAAATTTGGTCCGCTTGAATATAGGTCGGTTAGGTTTGAAAACAAGTTATTAGAAAAAGAAAACTTTCAAGGGAATGCGGTAGTTAATTACACGTCTAAAGATGTGCCTTATACAAGAATAATTGAACATAAGCATTTTGAGTTTGGAACACAAGATAAAACATATATAAGTTATGAATATCCATGTGAATGGAAGTTAGGGATAGAGCCATATTATCCTATAAACGATGAGAAAAATAACGCACTTTTATCAAAGTATACAGAGCTTGCAAAAAATACTAAAAATGTGTTTTTTGGAGGCAGGCTTGGACTATATAAATATTTAGATATGGATAAAGTCTTAGAATCTGCTCTTAACTTAAGTAAAAGTGTAGATTAGTTAACAAGTACAGGAACTGGACAAACAAGATAGAAAATATAATGTATCAAATTTCAAAATTAATTTATCCTAAATCGGAAAACATATGTGAAGAAACAGCCTTGTATTTTAAAGGGGAAGGCATTCGGCATTATGATGTTTCTATTAAGTTTTTAAGAAAGACTGAAGTTTCTTTTGGTACATACTTTAATAGTATTTCATATGGGGATTTGCTTAAATACACCGACATTCAAGATATAACGTTTAGAATAAACATTTTAGGCGATGCTACTGTGCGCCTTATGTGCGCAACAAGTGACATTAATGAACTTGCCTATGCAGGCGTTACGATGTGCTGCACAAAGAAAAAGCCATTTGCTAAAAAGTTGGAAAAAAAGCTCAAAAAAGATCCGTGTATTAAGTGTTCAAACTATACATATTCACTCCTTAATGAAAAGAAGTTTCAGTGTCCTAAAACTACTACAGTAGAGTTAACTGTTGATATTAGTAGATTGGATGGAGTGGGGGTGATATTTGCTGAAGTAGAAGGAGTTTCAGGCACTACCTTATATGGTGGCGAATATCTAACTTCTATACCACCAAAACGCGAGTCTAAACTGGGTGTTATTTTTAGTTTGCGCAAAAGACTAGAGTTTATGAAAGATAACATTAGAAGAATAAACATTAAAAGAGCTTTGGACAAGTCTCTTGCCGAAAAAGTAGGCATTTTTGTTATAGATAATGGCGACATAATTCCCGAGAAAGACTTGACTAACACCATGGTATTTAANAATGAAAAAACTGGGGAAGCCGGAGGNTTTTCTAAGGGAATAAGAGAGGTGTGTGAACGTAAGGAATATACACACTTTGTACTATTTGATGATGATGTTTATTTTGAAACTGAAGTATTGAATAAAATAATATTTTGGACAGAATATGCTAAAAAGCCAGATGCTTTAACAATAGGTGGTGGCATTTTGAATATGCATAAACCATACGAGTTAGTAGAGTTAGGGGCTTTCTGGAGTAAAGATGGTCAAAAATTTAATAAGCAAAATTTAGACCTAAGGAATTTAGCTGATATTGTTAGAAGTGAATGCAATGAGCCTACAAACTATGTAACATGGCGTTGTTGTTGTATGTCTGTAAAAATAGTTGAAAAGATGGGGCTTCCTCTTCCATTTTATGTAAAATCATATGATGCAGAATATTCTTTGAGGGTGGGTAACGATATATTACTAACGACGGGGATAGGGGTGTGGCACGAGGAAGATCTTGGAAAGCCTATTGGTCCTACAAATTACTACATTAAACGAAACAATAATATTTTAGAGGCTATATATTTTCCCCAAAAGGGCATTAGACGGCTTCTTAAAGACATGTGGCATACAATTCACGAGCTACTTATATATCAACGCTATCAAGAGAAAAAGATTGCATTTAAAGGATATGATGATTTTCTTAGTGGTCCAGATTATTTTTTACGCATAAGGGCAGACGAGTTGCATGAGTCGCTTGTTAAAGAAAAGCAGCCAGTTTATACAAAGGAAGAACTGATAGAGCAAGGATACGACATTTCAGAAGAGATATTTTTTGACGAAGATGATGCAAAAACACATTGGCTTTACGGAGGAAATGTTCATAGTAACTACATAATACCCCATTTTCTTTTTCCGAAGTATGAAAGAAAAGGGTTTAGGCTAGTTGATTTTACTAAGTTAAACAGTAGGGTGTTTTATAAAGCTAATAAGGTTGTTCAGTATAACCCTCTAACAAAAGAGGGCTTTGTAACAAGGTTAAGTAAACGAGAGTACCTAAGAACTGCTTATGGTTTAATCAAGCGGTCTATAAAAATAATTTTCACATATCATTTTGTAGCAAGAGATTATAGATTAATGCTTCAAAACTATAAAAAATCGACTAGAATTTCAAGACGATATTAATTATTGTAATTTGCGGTTTTTTATTTCATCTAAAATTAAAGAGTAGCCTTTATTCTATGCAGTTTAGATATGGTTTTACGAGAGTATATGGTAACGCCAGGGTTAATAGTAATACGCTTTACATCTAAAGTGCCTCTAGGGAAAACTACTTTTTCTCCATCGCTGCAAAACACCATATCTTCATTAAATGTCAAAGAGGCATGATTAAAAGGTTTAAAAATTATGTTATCACTTTCATACTCTTTGCCAAATCCTACAAAGAAAGCCCTAAAGAAAGGGAAGAACATCTTAACTCGGTTTTTAAAACTATCTGGGCCTGGTGATCTTATAAGCAAAATGTGCATATCGTCATCATTTGGCTTAAACATCCTATTAAATCTAAATCCGAAACAGCGAGGTGAGTCTATCATCATTATTAATGAATAGTTATCCTCGTATTCTATATCATCAATTCTAACTGTAGCGAAAATGTTTGCTACTTTATATTCTTTTATAACTTTAAAAAGGTAGGCAAGGACTTTAAATTTCTTCTTTATTTTACTTTGAACGGTGTATCCTAGTGGTGTAAAAGAACCAGCTGCACAGACATAAGAAAAGACTTGATTGTTAATATCGCTTAGCTTATCAAAATGAAAAACACTAGATTTAGCACCTTTAAATTTTTCATTCATTGTCCCAAATGGACAGAATATCAATTGAGAATTATTGGGGTTTGGGGTATTAATCAAGGTATAAAGGGTACCGTCTCCGCCACAAGCAACAACTCTATCAAATCCTTGTATATTGCCAATGCTTTCGCCAGGGTTCTGGACATATCTTATAGACACCTCGTAATTTTNAGCAAAAACAGCAATGATTTTTTTCTCATTGAGTTTTTTATAGCTGCCTGCTAATCTATTTATCCAAATTAAACATTTTTTCTTTCTACTCATTGTATTGATATTATCATATCGGGAGAAAAATGCAAATAAATTATAAATTTAAACTTAAACGTGTGCACGTATTTATAGTAGGTGTTGAAAAACATAGTTTGTTATGATAAACTTTTTATAGTTTTAAGACGGGGGGAGACAGTGGCGAAAGTAAAGCAGTATTCGGGCAAAAAAAGTTTGCTTTCTAGGATTTTTAAAGACAATCCAAAATATGATGTACAAAACAAAGAATTNTTCTGGTATGGTTTAGGCGTTGCTGGTCAAAACCATACTTATAATTTAGTNGCAGGNTGGTTTGAATATTTTTGTAATTTTGTACTATTTATAAAACCAATGCATACAGGTATTGTACTTGGCATTATGCGTGGGTGGGATGCTGTAAATGACCCGCTAGCAGGTGCAATAATTGATGGCAGAACTCCTAAATCNGGTGATAAGCTAAAACCATATCTAAAGATATTTGCAATCCCCATTGGCATAATGGCATGCCTAATGTTTGTAAACTGGGGNTTTTCATCATATGTTGCTAAAATTGCATACGTTGCAAGTATATATTTTTTATGGGATACATTCTATAGCTTCCAAGATACTGCACAGTGGGGTATGGTCGCGAGAATTTCCAACATGCCAGAGCGACGGGAAAAAGCGGCATATGTTGGCCGTATAGGCGGAATGTTTGGTGGTCTTATTCCAGGGCTTATAACAACGGTTGTTGGGCTAGTTCTAGATGGTATACTTCCAATTACACTTACGCAACTATTTATTATGCTTGGTATTGTGTTTGGGCTTGGAGGAATGTTACTAACACTTGTTTTTACTAACATAAAAGAAAGAGTTCCTAATTTACCACCTGAGAAAAAGATGCTAGGTGGTTTTCGTCTTTTAAAACATAACAAGATAGTTTTACTTATTGCTTTTGGTTCTGTACTTAATGTATGCATGTTAAACATATCACAAATTAACTTTTTCCAGACAATGGTAAGAGTAGAGATTGGCGGCAAGGTACTTAACGGTGCAACTATTTTACTTCCATTTACAATACTCTCAGGACTGCCTGGATTTTTCTCAATATTTTTCACCCCGTATTTTTCTAAGAAATTTGGAGGAATGAAAAATCTTTTAGTTATTTCATCACTTGCAAATATAGTTTGTAGAGTGATCATGTTCTTTGTAGGTTACGAGGGCTGGCGACTGATTGTAGTTTGTGCTATGCATGCACTTATTAACTTCCCATCTAATATGTGCGGAATTGCAACCACAGCACTTTGGAGCGATAGCGTTGACTACACAGAGTGGAAGACAGGGCAAAGAAATGAAGGAACTGTATTTGCGATGCAAAACTTTCTTGCTAAGATGACAGGTAGTATCTCATCGTTCTTCTCTGGGCTTACGCTTACACTTTTGAAGTTTGAGCCTGAAAAATTTGTCGAAAATCCCAACGCTCCACTTTCTGTAGAATTTACAAAATGGGCGTGGCCACTTTATTCATTAGCACCAGCACTTGGTTCAGTTATGCAAATAATACCACTTTTAATACTAAAGTTTACACCTGCAGACAGGGCTAGAATACACGAAGAGCTTGAGATGAGAAGAGAAGCAAAGAAAAGAGATAAACTTTTAGTTGTAGGTGATTATACTTACGGAGAAAGTAATAAATTCTTAGATGCTGAAATCAATGTCTACGATTACGATGATGTTGTTGAAAGAGATAGAGAACTATCGCGTATGTTAGATGAAGATTATGTTATGGTGCTTCCTCAAGATGATGAAAAGGAAAATAAAGAAGAATAATCACATATCATATTTTTAACTGAAAACACAAAAAACCTTACTACATTAGTGAGGTTTTTTATAAATAGTTAAACCTAGACAAACACTTTGTTAACTCTCAAGCTAAACGCATGATTACACTTTGTTAGTTTCTAGAGTAAATGCTTGCTTAAAGTTTAAGCAAAAACCTAATAAAAATATATACATAATACGAGCATAAATAAGATAAAATGTGGTAATATGTTGTTAACATTTTAAAATTAATCTTTGTTGGAGAATGTAGCATGAAGGCAAATAAAATAATACCATGTCTAGATATGAAAGATGGGAAGGTAGTTAAGGGTGTTAAGTTTGTAGATATAAAAGATGCTGGCCTTCCAGTTTCTCTTGCAAAAGAATATTGCAGGCAAGGTGCTGACGAGCTGGTCATGCTTTACATCTCAGCTTCTACTGAAAATAAAGAAGAAATGTATGATACCATAAAAGAAGTGGTTTCAAGCATAAATATTCCACTTACAGTAGGTGGTGGTATATCAGCATTAGAAGACGCTAAAAAGCTGTTTGACTTAGGTGTAAGTAAAGTATCCATTAACTCAGCAGCAGTTAAAAATCCAACTCTTATATCCGATATCGCGAGAAAATACGGAAGTGAAAAATTAGTGGTAGCTATTGATGCTCATACTTCATCTAAAGGTAATTACACGGTACTAATAAATGGTGGTAAGGTTGACACTGGAATTGATGTAATAGAGTGGGGTAAGAGGGTAGAATCTCTTGGCGCTGGATCAATACTACTTACCTCAATGGACGCAGATGGTACAAAAGATGGCTATGATATAGAAATGACAAAAGCACTCGTTTCTAATGTCAAAGTTCCAGTTATTGCATCTGGTGGTTGTGGAAAACTTGAACATTTTCTAGATGCCTTTAAAATAGCGGGAGCTAGTGGAGCGCTAGCAGCATCCTTATTCCACTTTGGTGAAATCTCCGTCCCACAAATTAAAGACTACCTTAAAAACAATTTATAACTGACTAAATAAACTCAAACTTGCCCAAATAAAAAGCCTTAGATTTTTTCTGAGGCTTGATTTATATAATTAACCTAGTAATACTAACTTTTTATTTTCTACTTTCAATAGCAGCTTTAATGGCACCAAAGAGGGAAAGTTCATGTTCCATAGGTAAATCACAAATATACTGCCAAACCATGACACCACCAAAACCATTATCTATACAAAATGTTGTTTTATCATAAATCATTTGCCATGAGTTATAGTATTCGGGACCATATATTTCGTTTGTTGTCATGTTGCTAAATTTACCAAGCTTTTCAGCATCTACTGGATAATCTCCCCAATATTCTTCCATAGTTAGTGGTCTAGAGAAAAACGGTAGACCTAGATTAATTTTTGATAATGGAAATACAGCATCTTTATCTCCATATACAAGCTCTCGTACCATTTCAGCAGCGATAGAGTCTCCTTCCATGCTCTTGAATAGGTAATATTGTTTATATGCACCATTTTGAAAAGTTGAGTGATATGCATCGGTATATTCTTCATCTTTATCGTCGTATGCCATCATCTCTAATTTGTCCATAGACATTATGTTTTTACCTACTTCATAAGACATATAGTTTTGAGGATGGAACATCCAAGCGCTTGTTGCGCCAGTAACAAGTTGGTCTTCACTTAATACGGTTTTTAAATATGTGCAAAACTCATAAAACACTTTGGTTTCACTGCTACCTTCTGGATATTCGTAGTCAAAAGAAACGCCATCTAAATTATGAGTGTCTATAAATGTCTTTATTCCATTTGCTAATTTTTCTTTATGATCTCTCATAGCAATAGTGTGTACATCAGAAGTAGAAAGACTTCCTGAAAAATCTCTACCTACAAACACAGGCATGATTTTAACATCTTTACTAGCCTTAGCTTTTACATTTGAAAGAACAGTAGAGAAAAGCTCTTCACCAGGTATTGTTTGACCACCAATATATTCATCACGTATGAAGATATTTGCATTTTCATCAAAATAAATAAAAGCAAGGTATATGGTTTTAATTATTGGGAAATGATTTTCATCTAGGTTATCAATATGATATGCAGATTTAAATGTTATATAGGCTGCAACATCAAAGTTATCGTTATATGTTTTTTCAACAAACTTAGGAGTAACACTGGTTAGTTCCCAGTCAAGCCCTGAAGAATCGTCAATGCAAATTTTAATTTCATCGGTAGTAATAGTAGGGAATGAACAATACCTATATGGATAAATAAAATCCTGAGTATAGAAATGCTTATACTCTTCGCCATCTTTATACCACAAGCTAAAACTAAAGACTCCAAGCCTACTGGGCTTTTCCACTCCATTAGGTAAGGGGAGTAACTTTTCTTCTAAAACTAGTGTATTAACTTTTGCAACTTCATCAAAAGAAATAATACATGTATCACCTTGGCTTCCAGTCATTCCAGAAACCGTAAAGTTTGGCATAGTATAAATATCGTCTTGTAAACTATTAGATTTATCATCCGAAGTAGTTTTTAATTCATCGTTATTAAGGACAGGGGTGCAACTAACTGTGCTTATTAGCACAACTATAAAAAATACTATGCAGATATTAAAATTAAAAGTCTTTTCATACTAGTTTCACAAATATTATCAATTCAATTTATTCTACTTTCAGGTAAGAACTACAGTGTTAGATAACCATCATATGCTACTTTCTACTTTCTATGGCGGCGGCTATAGCATTAAAGAGCGAGCATTCATGATTCATTGGAAGGTCGCATGCATAGTTCCATATCATTACGCCACCAAAGCCTTGGTCTATAGCGTATGCTGTTTTATCATAAATCATTTGCCAGGAGTTAAAGTATTCATGCCCATAAGTATTATTTTCTGTTAGGTTCCCAAACTGTCCTAGTTTATGAGCATGGTATTTGTATTCTCCCCAATAAGCATCTAGAGTTAGGGGTCTAGAGTAGAAGGGCAGTCCTAAGTTAATCTTTGATAGTGGAACCATTGCTTCTTGATCTCCATACACAAGGCCTCTTAAAAGATATCCGTCATCACCTTCTTCTGCTAATGCTTTAAATCTAACATATTGGTCATATGCACCATTTTGAAATGTTGAGTGATATGCATCTTCGCCTACAGCATCTCTTAAGTCATATGACATAATTTCNANTCTATCCATTGTCATCACATCTTTACCTGCTTGCATCATTAGGTTAAAAGGTATAAACATCCAATGACAAGTAGCGCCAGAGATAAACATATCATCACCTAGAACTGTTCTTAAGTATGTACAAAATTCATAATAAACTTTATTGTCATTACTATTATCTGGATATTCATAATCAAAAGAAGCGCCATCTAAATCATATTTTTCTATAAAGGCCTTGATATCACTTGCTAAGGTTTCTTTATGTGGTCCCATACCTTGTGAATGTACATATGCTGCAGATAGCGCACCTGAATGATCTCTACCAATAAATACGGGGATAATTTTTACATCAGGCCTAGCTTTAGCTCTTATGTTTGAAATGACTGTAGCAACAATTTCCTCGCCATTTACCATAACGCCACCATGTTCACCATCAGTCATGAAAACTTCGCCATACTCATTAAACCAAAGAAATGATAGATAAACGGTTGTTATAATTGAAAAGTGATTTGCATCATAGTTTGCTATATCATAACCGGACTGAAGTGTTATATACGCAGCAACTTCAAAACCATCTTTNTATGTTTTNTCAACAAACTTAGGGGTAACGCTGGTNAACTTCCANTCAAGCCCTGAAGAGTCGTCAATACAAATTTTAATTTCATCGGTACTAACAGTTGGGAATGAACAATACCTATATGGGTGAATAAAGTCCTGGGTATAGAAATGTTTATATTCTTCTCCATCTTTATACCATAAGCTAAAACTAAACACTCCAAGCCTACTAGTTTTTTCAACTCCGTAAGGTAAGGGCAACAGCTCTTCTTCTAAAACCAACGTGTTAACTTTTGCAACTTCACTGAATGTAACAAGGCATACATCACCTTCGCTCCCAGTCATTCCAGTAACTTCATAACTTGGTAAAACATATGCAGGTTCATCAGGCGGATCCATCACAAAATGAGAAATCCCAACTACCAAAACCACCACTACAAGCAAAATAGCCGCTATTATTCCAATAAGTATTTCAACTCTCCTCAACTTTTATATCTCTCCACAAACTCTATACTCAGTCTCCCAAAAACTATCTTCCAGGATACCCTCTCGCCTACTCCAACGTTTTTCTCTACCAGCATACATGCTTAGTTTATATCTATCTCATGAAAACCACATCTAGTTTTTTCAAAACTACATAAACCTCACTTACTTAAAATAATATCTTTTTATCTAACTTAAATCAATATATGCACATCCTATCCAAAATCCTGAATGCAAATACAAAATCAAAATTAACTGCACATACCTTTTAATTTCAACACCGCAATGCCAGTTGTCATAGTGAGTGCAACGGTAGATAGACCCTCGCGCAGCATAGATTAATTGCAATTTCAATACCGCAATGCCAGTTGTCATAGTGAGTGTAATGGTAGATAGACCCTCGTGCAGCATAGATTAATTGCAATTTCAATACCGCAATGCCAGTTGTCATAGTGAG